>Ga0265314_10001062_pt1 | contig 31939 bp, 34 predicted proteins | sample 4126metaG_FD_203106 | JGI IMG/M metagenome (GOLD analysis project Ga0265314, IMG submission 203106) | Rhizosphere microbial communities from Carex aquatilis grown in University of Washington, Seatle, WA, United States - 4-1-26 metaG | ecosystem: Host-associated > Plants > Roots > Rhizosphere >... | reverse complement strand
CGCGTTTCAGCGCCACGCGCGTCAGCGCGCCCGGCACGATCACGGTCCCCTCGCCGTGCAGGATGAAGGGTCTGAGGTCCACATGGCGCGCCTCCACGCCACCCTCCACGAAGGTGGGTGCCGTAGAAAGCTGGATAGTCGGTTGTGCAATGTAGTTTTCGGGATCTGCTTTCAGACGTTCGGCGAAGGCCTCGCGCTCGGCTTTGCTGGCATGCGGTCCGACCAGCATGCCGTAACCACCCGATTCGCCCACCGCCTTCACCACCAGTCTGTCCAAATTGGCGAGCACATGGTTGCGTGATTTCTCTTCGCGGCAGAGGAAAGTCTCGACATTGTCGAGGATCGGCTCTTCGGACAGGTAATAGCGGATCAGTCGCGGGACATAGGCATAGACTGCCTTGTCGTCGGCAACGCCGGTGCCCAGCGCGTTGGCGATGACGACATTGCCGGCGCGGTAGGCGTTGAACAGGCCCGACACGCCGAGCGAGGAATCCTCGCGGAAGATCAGGGAATCGATGAAATCGTCGTCGATCCGGCGATAGATGACGTCGATGCGCTTGAGCCCGCTGGTGGTGCGCGCATAGACGACATTGTCGTTGACCAGAAGATCGCGTCCTTCCACCAGTTCGACGCCCATCTGCCGAGCGAGAAACGCATGTTCGAAATACGCCGAATTGAAAACGCCCGGCGTCAACACGGCGATCGAAACGTCCTGCTGGAACGGCGCCAGCGAGCGCAACGTGGCGAGCAGCTCGCGCGGGTAATGCTCGATGGGTTTGACACCCATGGCGCGGAACAGGTTGGGAAAGGCGCGACGTACCACGTCGCGATTGGCCAGCATGTAGGAAACGCCCGACGGTACGCGCAGATTGTCCTCCAGCACCACGAAGGCGCCGTCCTCGCGGCGCACCAGATCGGAGCCGCAGACATTGACATAGGCGCCGTGGGCCACCGGCAGCCCGCGCATCTCACGGCGGTAATGCTTTGAGCCGTAGATCATCGAGCGCGGAATGACACCGTCCTTCAGCACGCGCCCGTCGCTGTAGATGTCGCGCAGGAAGTGATTGAGCGCGAGAATGCGCTGCTTCAATCCCACTTCGATCCGCGCCCACTCCGCCGCCGTGACGATGCGCGGCAGAAGATCGGTCGGGATGATGCGTTCGGTCGCCTGCTTGTCGCTGTAGACGGTGAAGGTGATGCCCTGATGCAGGAAGGAAAGCTCGCAGGCCTGTTGGCGCCGGTTGAGTTCCTCGCCCGAAAGCGTCGCCAGCCGCGTGCCAAGCGCGGCGTAATGGGGACGGATTGTGCCGTCCGAGGCGAACATCTCGTCGTAGGCGGCGCCGAGGACATATCCGGCATAGGGCGCGCCAAGCCGGGCCGCAGGGCCAACCCCCACGCCACTCCCCTGCTTCGCGACCCCCACATGTTGCATATGCGAAATAAGAGGGGCTAGGCGGGTCCTTCGTCAAGCAGGCACAGGCGGAATGATAGGTCTATTGCGCCGGTTTGCCCAGAAAAGTGCGGACATCGCCCGCCGATTCCCCGGCCACCTCCTCCATCGGCAGATGGCCCGTGGCCGGATAAATGATCAGTTTCGAGCCAGAGATCGCTTTGGCCCAGGCATGGGCGGCGGCGACAGGAATGAGATGATCTTCTTCCCCCCACAGGATCAAGGTCGGTACCTTGATCGCGCCGACATGCTCGCTGACATAGAAGTCTTCCGGCAATTGAAAACGCGCAACGGTCGCCTGACGCGTGCCCTCCATACGGGCGAAGTCCCAATATTCGTCGATCATGGTGTCGGTCAGAACCGCCTTGCGCACGATGGCGTCGTTCAAACCTTCCACCACCATGGAACGCGGCGTGACGCGGAGCAGCACGCGGTTGAGGATGGGCGTGCGCGCCAGGCGGAACGCGATCGGCAGACGATCGCCGGAACCGGCCTTCATTCCCACGGCGTCGACGAGAATGAGATGGTCGACGCGCTGCGGATACATTTCAGTGTAGCGTGCGGCAACGCCGCCGCCCATCGAATTGCCGCCGATCGCAGAGCGCCCAAGCCCGAGCTTGTCGGCAAACGCATTTACGAACGCCACCATGCCGGTTTCCGAATAATCCCCGTTTGGCACCGCCCCGGTCAGTCCGTGACCGGGCAGATCGACGGTCACGACCCGGAACTTGTCCGAAAGAATGTTTGACCAGGGCTCCCAATCCAGCAGCGACGAGTTCGAGCCGTGCAATAAGACCAGCACCGGCGCATCGCGCGGCCCGCGGTCACGATAATGCACGCGTGCGCCATCGCTTAAGACGACAAGCTGGGATGGTGGCGCCAGATATTTCGCTTCCAGCACGCGGCGCGGAATGTCCGGCTGACTGAGAAGAAAATACGTTCCGCCCAGAACTACGGCGACTGCGGCCAGAGCCGCCAGGATAATCTTCTTCATCACGCTCATCCCCTGTTGGGCGTTTGCTCAATTATACACGAATTGTCTATGCCAGGCACTCCAGCAGCGCATCCTGATTGGGCTTTGTGGCGATGAGGCACTGCGCAAAGACCAGCGGCGAAAGCGCGTCGGCTGCCGCATTGCTGATGCAAACGGCGATGACGCATGGGCAGGTTTGCGCGAGACTTGCGCGCACGATGCAATCCTTGAAAACCCGGGCGCTGCGCGGCGAGAAAAACAGCGCCGCATCCAGCGTCCCTGCCGACAGCGCTTCGACGACAGCGGCCGGCAAACTATCCGCCGCAACCACATCGTAGAGAAATTCCGTGCGGATCGTGAAGCCTTTCGCGCCAAGCAAGGCCGCCAGCCGCCCTTCGCCTTGGGCGCCCGCCGCGTGCAGCATCACGCCATTTTCCGCTCGCGCCCAGCGCGGAACAGTCTCGGCGAGAGCCGCCGCGTCGCCATCGGCGCTTTTCACATGTTCGAACTTGGCGAGACGTGCCGCTTTCGCGGTCTGCGGGCCGACGGCGAACAGCGGCAAATCGCGCCGTTCGGAGCGCCGAGCCAGCGCACGCACGCCGTTGGCGCTGGTGGCGAGCACGCCTTGCACGCCGTCGAGGTCCAGCGGCGGCCCATCGTGGAAACGCACGGACAAAAGCGGTGCCGACAGGATTTCATGGCCCGCCTCCCGCAGCTGTTCGGCGACGATCCTGGCGTCTTCCTTCGGGCGCGTTAGAAGAACACGCATGACGCCCCTTTCGGCAAAAAGCTTCAGCGCGGTCGCGACGCTTTCTCTTCCAAACCGGAGCGTCCTTCGCGCGCTCCGAGCGCGGCATAGACATCTTCGGGCGTGACGTCGCAGGCTGCCCACAAAACCAGCAGATGATACAGCACGTCTGCCGATTCTGCGACAACAGCCTGCTTGTCTGCCGACACCGCAGCCAGCGCGGTTTCCACCGCTTCCTCTCCGAATTTCTTGGCGCAGCGTTGCACGCCTTCCGAGAGCAGCTTCGCGGTATAGGACGTGCTGGTATTGCCGGACTTGCGCTCGATGATCGTAGCAAACAGCCGGTCTATAGCGTGATTGGGCATCAGTTTCCTCGTTCTTCCAACAGGCGCCGAGCGATGACCTCAGCCTGGATCTCGGCGGCGCCCTCGAAGATGTTGAGGATGCGCGCGTCGCACAGGATGCGGCTGACCGGATACTCCAGTGCGAAGCCGTTGCCGCCATGGATTTGTACCGCATTGTCGGCGGCGGACCAGGCGGTACGCGCCGCCAGGAGCTTCGCCATCCCTGCTTCCAGATCGCAGCGCCGTCCGCCGTCGCACTCGCGGGCCGCAAAATAAGTAAGCTGGCGGGCGATGGCGATCTCCACCGTCATCGCCACCAGCTTGTCGGCGACACGCGGGAACTCGAAGAGCGCCCTGCCCGATTGCCGACGCTCCAGCGCATAGCGCAACCCCGTATCGAGTGCCGATGCTGCGACGCCGATGGCGCGCGCCGCGGTCTGGATGCGTGCCGTTTCGAAGGTCCCCATCAATTGCTTGAAGCCATGTCCTTCTTCGAGGCCCAGAAGATTTTCCGCCGGAACTTCGAAATCGTCGAAACCGATCTCGTATTCCTTCATGCCGCGATAGCCGAGCACGGCGATCTCGCCGCCCCTCATGCCCGACGCGGGGAATGGATCGGCGGCGCTGCCGCGCGGCTTCTCCGCGATGAACATAGATAGTCCGCGGTAGTCGGTGCTGGCAGGATCGGTGCGCACCAGCAAGGTCATTAGATCGGCGCGCGCCGCGTGCGTGATCCAGGTCTTGCTGCCGAAGATCTTGTAGACGCCGCCCTCTCGAACCGCGCGCGCGCGCACGCTGCCCAGATCGGAGCCGGCATCGGGCTCGGTGAACACGGCGGCGGGCAGAAGCTCGCCGCTGGCAATGCGCGGCAGCCAACGCTCGCGCTGCTCTTTGGTGCCGCTGCCGAGAATGAGTTCGGCGGCAATCTGCGACCGCGTGCCCAGGCTGCCGGCGCCCAGATAGGCGCGAGACAGTTCCTCCGAGACGACACACAGCGCGGTCGTGGAGAGGCCAGCGCCGCCATATTGGGGCGGAATGGTCAGCCCGAACACGCCCAGCATCCCCATCTGCGCGATAATTTCGAGCGGAATGAGTTCGTCCTTGAGATGCCATTGATGCGCGAAGGGCGCGATCTTGTCCTGTGCAAAACGGAAGAATTGCTCGCGCACCAACCCCATGGTCTCGTCGAGCCCCGCATCGCCGACCGTCATCGCGCCGGGATGGGACGCCAGATGCAACGCCAGCGCGGCCCGTGTGCCCGCATGGGTGCCGAGCGTAATCAACTCTTTGACAGCGTCGGTTTGAAACTCGTCCACATTCTCACCGTCGAGCCAGAGATCGAGCGGACGGACGAACTCGCTTTGGCTCATCGGAATTCCGCCCACGATCTGCGCCAGATACTCGCCGAACGCCGCCTGCAGGATCAGACGTTCGACGTTGGTCAAACGAGGTCCCAGCGCATGCGCCCACCGCGCCATTTGGCGCAATGCTTCCACGGTCGTGGCGAGCCAGGCCAGCCCGTGAGCGGCGCGCTGCTCGCGCACCAGCGCGTCGCGCTGTAAGACGCCGTCCGGCGCGAGGCGGGCGGCCACCCGCGCCTTCGCCGCTGCAAACAGCCCCTCGCAGGACAGCATCGCCTCGTCGCAGTGCGCCAGAAGATGGGGAGCGATTATGCCTTGCATGGGCCGCCTCTTGCCACGGCAACCATAATGGAGTCGGCCTTGCAGCGCATCTTACGGCTTGTCGGCGCCACCGATATCGAGTTCGAATTTGTAGGTCCCGTCGGTCTGGCGGCGCCATTCCGTTACGTAATAGCCCGTCGCTTTGAGCACCGTTCCGTCGGTCTTTTTCGACGACCAGATCCAGGTGCCGCGCGTCCAGCCCAGGACGCCGTCCGGCGAGACGTCGGCCTCCACCGGCGTCCATTCCAGCCGCGTGGTTGCGTAGGTGGGATCGGTCTTCTCGGCCTTCGCGTAATAGGCGACCGCAGCGCTCTTTCCGATGATCGGTGGATGATCGCCTTCATAGAGCCTGACATCGTCGGCCATATAGGCCACAAACGCGGCGTGCGAACCCTTAGCGACCGACAGATCCGAGAATGCCTGGTCGGTGGCGAGAAGAACGTCTTTCGCTCCGGCGCTCGCCGGTCCCGTAATAAACATGGCCGCCACGGCAAGTGCCCCTACGATAAGGCGTGTATTCATCCCGGCCTCCTCCAATTGTGGCGAATTTGCCTAACTTCTTCCCCAAAAGCGACACTTAAAGAACTGTTAACTATAGAAGCGAGGTTCTGATCTCGCGGGGCATACGACGGGGGCACGTCATGATTGCCTATATGAGACCACGCGAAGAAAAGCCGCAAACGAAGACGCGCAAGGCTCTTTCCCACGACATGTTGCAGGGACTGAGTCCGGAAGAATTCAACGAGCAGGCCAAGGCGTTGGCGGCTGCCGAATCCATGACGCCGGCGGTGCGGGCGCGGATGAAAGCCCAATTGATTGAGCGATTGAAGACACCGGTCGACGAGCCAAGCTGGGGTCCCGACTGGGTCAAGCAGGGCGAGCGTGTCGCCGCCAAGGGCCGCAAAGGCAAGGGCGCGCTTTCGAAACTTCTCACCTTCGGCAAGAAGAAAGACGATGAAGAGGAAGATGAAGCCCCCGAACCCGCACTAAGCGAGGATGAGGCGGACGATGCAGCCATCATCGCGCGCAATATGGAAAAGAGCCGCCAGGTTGCCCACTACAGGCCGCTCTATTTCGTCGCGGCGATCCTGGCGTGCTGCATTCTGCTGATCGCGATGTTCGTCGATTACCACATCATCCGCGAAGTGTGGACGCGTGCATTGTCCAACGAGTTCATGGTGGTGCCGCCGGCCCTGCAATCTTCGGTGATCTTCAAGAGCCTGCAGGTCGTCTTTGCGGTTCTGATCATCCATTTCATGCTCAAGATCACCGGCGTCTATGGCCGCAATACGATGGTCGCCGCCGCTTTCGTGATGGCGATCGTGATGATCGGCGGGCTGGGTTATCTGGTCGCCTACAACAACATGTCGGGCGCCACCTCCGCGACGCTGGAACAGCGTCAGGCCCCCGCCAGTCAGTCGAATTCGATCGATCAGCTTTTTGCCCCGGGTAGTGGCGCCCAATCCGCCTCGTTGACGCGCCCGGACCCGCAGGATGCCACAACCGCCAGCACAAACGCCAACACAAACGACGGCGTCTCACTCGGCCTTCCCAAACTATCGCGGGCCTCCTTGGCCGACGCCGATTCCTGGTTCTGGCTTGCTTTCGCCAGCGTGGTATTCTTCATCGTGACGACGGTTGCGGCGCTGTACATGCAGACGGTAGAGAACAACGTGCGCAACTATCACATCTCGTTCGACTACCAGCATCGCCAAAAACAATTCGCTCAGCTTCACCTGCTTGAACTTGCCGACAGAAAGACCTCTTGATCTAAGGATAGTGGTGTCATGAAGCGCATCATGTTTGCGCTGGCGACGGTCGGTGCTCTGGTCGGCGGGGGGGCGCTGGCGATGCAGCTGTCAAACGACACTTCGGATGGCGGCAGAGTGCTCCATCCTCAGCGCATCGTTATCGGACTGGATCTTTCGCGCAGCAATCCGCTGATTGCCGATCCGGCGTTCGCAGCCAGGGTTGCCGATCGCGTCGCCGACATTGTGCGCAACCTGGACTTCTCTTCGGAGGTCCATGTGCGCACCTTCGGCAGCTACGACCCGACGTCGAACAATTTCGCCTATGACGTGGTGCTGTCGGTGCGCAACCGGCCGGAAGTCGTTGCCGCCCAAGTCCAGAAGCTGATCGCCGGTACGCCGCTTCTGGTCAGGAACGGCAAATGGCGCGCCCAGGAAAACACCAACATCCTCGCCTTCCTCGACAATGTCGCCCAGAGCATCGGCTGTTCCGGCAAGCCCACGACCATCGTATTGGCGTCGGACGGGATTGAGGATTCCGATTACACTCGGCTCACCCGTCGCGATTCCCATCTGCCGGGCCCGGGCGGGCGGCTGTTCCAGGGCTGTGCCTCATTCGAAATCTACGGGCTGGGACAGGGAACCGACGATCCACGCATGACCACACACTTGCGGCAGGAATGGTCGAACTGGGCGCGCGGTGCCGGTTTCGCCCGCTTCCAGGGTCTGAACGACTGGTAGCTCGCCGGTAATCATCTGATTTAAAACATAAATTATCTACACAGAGAATACTGTTGACTTAGATTACTCTGTAATTTAGAGTAATTTATGCCTTGATGGAAGGTTTACGAACATGTCTCTGTCTCCGAAAGAAGCCGCCAACACGCTGTCGGACGTCGAGCGGGCCGCGCGGCGTAGTGGTCAAGTGTACGGCTACCGAAAAGCGTCACCACATCTGATCCTGTGGGGCCTGATCTGGATCGTCGGTTATGCCGGCACCGATTTGCACCCTGAATATGCGAATGTGATCTGGCTGACTCTGTCCGTGTTGGGCTTTGCCGGCTCGTTCTTTCTGGGGTACAGGGACCGCCCCGCGCACGCGCCTGAATATAGGAACGGCTGGCGAATGCTCGGCCTTGTCGCCATCGTGCTCGTCTTCTTGAGCGCGACCGTATTGCTTATTGGCGGCGTGAACGCAGGGCCGATGATTGGTGTCGTCGCGCCGCTTCTGATCGGAGCGATCTATGCGGGAGCTGGCCTGTGGCTCGGCTCGCGCTTTGTCGTCGCAGGACTTGCAATTATTGCGCTCACTCTCGGTGGCTATTTCTACCTCCACGATAATTTCCTCTTGTGGATGGCCTTCATCGGCGGCGGCGGTTTGGTTCTGGCCGGCTTCTGGCTGCGCACGGTGTGACCATGGAACAGCCAGATCCCATCATCCATCAGCCCGTACGTCTGAAGATCATGTCCGCGCTCAGGGTGCTGCCGGCGAGCGAGCCGATCGAATTCGTGCGCTTGAAAGCCATTGTGGGGGCGACCGAAGGCAATCTCGGCGCGCACATCTCGACCCTTGAAGAGTCGGGCTATGTCAAAGTCGAAAAGGATTTCGTCGGCAAGCGCCCGCGCACGCGCATCGCGCTGACCAAGCAAGGCCGCCGCGCTTTCGAAGATTACCTCGCCTATCTGCGCGACATCATCGACGCCTCTCCGTCTTGAACATCACAAATCGAGCCGCGCGCGGATTTCCCCGGGTGTTATGCCAGACTTCCGCAAGGCCCTGAGCGTTACCGCCCCGTCGCGTTTGGAGAATTTTTTGCCGTTCTCGTCGAGGACGAGGCGGTGGTGGGCGTAAGCAGGCCGCGGCAGTCCGAGCAATTCCTGCAGCAGTCTTTGCACATGACTTGCCGCGAACAAATCTTTGCCACGCGTCACCAGCGTAACGCCCTGGAAGGCGTCGTCGACGACAACGGCCAGATAATACGCCGTGGGCACGTCCTTGCGCGCCAGAACAATGTCGCCAAACTGCAGTGGGTCAACGGCAATGCGGCCGGTCTCGTCCTGCGGCCCCCTACCACGTTCCTCGAAGAAAAGACGGCCCGTCTCAGCTGCCGCTTTCGCAACGTCGAGCCGCAGCGCGTAAGGCGCGCCGCTTGTGATTCGTCGCGCCCGTTCGCCTTCGCTCAGCGTCCGGCAGGTGCCCGGATAGAGCGGTCCGTCAGGACCATGCGGCGCCTCGCCCGACCGTGCAATCTCGTCGGCGATCTCCTTACGTGTGCAGAAGCAGGGATAAAGCAGGCCGCGCTCTGCAAGCGTATCCAGCGCTGCGCTATACGCCGCGATGCGCGCCGATTGGCGCAGCACCGGCTCCTCGAAACCAACGCCCAGCCATTTCAGATCTTCCAGGATCGCCGCTTCGTATTCCGGCCTGCAACGTGCCGCGTCTATATCCTCGATGCGGACGATAAAGCGCTCGCCGGCTTCGCAGGCCGTGATCGCGGCAAAGGCATGGCCCAGATGCAAATAGCCGGTCGGGCTTGGTGCAAAACGGGTGGTAATCACGGTTGGACACGATGGTGCATGCGTGACAATCATGCCGCCAGAACCAAGCTGGGGACAAGTCAGTGGCACTTTCCGGCCCGCGCCTCGAACCGCAAGACGGCAAAGCTACGCATCTCGTCGTGCTCTGTCACGGCTACGGCGCGGACGGCAACGATCTGATCGGTCTGGCAGCGCAATGGCAGCACGTGCTTCCAACAGTGGCTTTTGCCGCGCCCAATGCGCCAGAGCGCTGTCCCGGCGCAGGTTATCAGTGGTTTCCCATCTCGCGTATCGACCCACATGAGATGCACAAGGGCGTCGAGAGCGCGACAGGCACGCTTGAGACGTTTGTCAAAGCCGAGTTGACCCGTCTCGAACTGACCCCCGACCGCCTGGCGCTGGTCGGCTTCAGTCAGGGTACGATGATGGCACTGCATTCCGGATTGCGGGGCTCTCTCAAACCAGCGTCTATCGTTGGCTTTTCCGGTCTTCTGACAGGCGCGCCGCCCCACGCGGACGCCAGCCCGCCGCCGATCCTGCTTGCCCACGGCGGCTCCGATACGATGATCCCGCCAGAGGCGTTGTTCATCACGGCCACGGCGCTGGGTGCGGCAGGATTTTGCGTGCAGTGGCACATCTCCCCGGACATCGGCCACGGGATCGACGCCGCCGCACTTGACATCGCGGGGCGATTTCTCGCGTCCGCCTTCCGCGGCGAATTCAAGATAAACGGCGAGGTCTGCTGCGCACTTTCCTGAAAGCGTCGCCATTCCGTCACACCGAATCGCGTAACGTGCTGGCTATATTGGCTTTGCGCGGGCTTGCCCGTAAGATAGAGCCAGACAAGAGGAGGTACGGTCTTCAAGGGAATTTCGTCGTGTTAGCCGCCGCGCGCAATCCGGCGAATTGCCCGGCACTGGTGCTCAATGCGGATTACCGCCCGTTGAGTTACTTCCCTTTGTCGCTCTGGTCCTGGCAGGACGCGATCAAGGCCGTGTTCCTCGAGCGGGTGAACATCCTGGAGGAATACGATCGCACGGTGCACTCGCCCAGCTTCGAGATGCGCATTCCGTCCGTCGTCTCGCTCAAGACCTATATCAGGCCGGCCCGCAATCCCGCCTTCACGCGGTTCAACGTCTTCCTGCGCGACCGCTTCGAATGCCAGTATTGCGGCGCGGACGAGGATTTGACCTTCGATCACGTGGTGCCGCGTTCGCGCGGCGGGCACACGACCTGGGACAATGTGGTGACGGCCTGCGCGCCGTGCAACTTGCTCAAGGGCGGACGGCTGCCGCATCAAACGGGCATGCAACCGCGCCACCGACCGCACCGGCCCACCATCATCGAACTGCGCAACAATGGTCGCCTGTTCCCGCCAAACTATTTGCACCAGAGCTGGGCGGACTATCTTTATTGGGATAGCGAACTGGAACCCTGACGTGCCGGCCTCCACATCGCGAGCAAAGGCGGACCGCCCGGCGGGGCGATATTGCGTCGGGAACTGAACCCGCAGCGCTCGTAGAGCCTTGTGTTCTTGGGATTGGAATTTTCCAGATAAGCGGGCACTGCCTTTTCATCGGCACGCGCCAATGTGGCCTCGAGCAGCGCGCCGCCTAATCCCAGACCCTGCAGACGCGGCGCGACGGCGACAAAAGCTAGGTAGAAATGTGGTTCGGCAGGGTGATTTTTTTCCATCGCCTCAGCCATGGCGGCGCCGCGCATCAGCCGCGGCAATCCGCACAGCCGAACGAACAACGGCAGCAGCTTCATCTGCTCGACGAAGCCGCCGGGACTGGCAGGCGTGCCGGGAGGTAGCCAGGCAGCGCAGGCGCCTTCGCACATCCACACTTCGCCGAATGGAATGGCGCGCGTCTTGAGCAGCCAGAAGAAGAACTGCTCCAGGGCGCGGCCCCGCCCCGGGCCCGAACGCGCGATCCAGTCGAATACGGGGTCGTTCAGGAATGCAGCCGTGAACAGAAGCGACAAGCTTTCGGCATCCGTCGCACTCGCCCGGCGCGGGGCGCTAGCCTGGGCCAGAAGAATGTGGCGGTCTTCGCTCATAGGCGCGAGGAAAGTGCGATCGCCAGACGGCATCCGGCCTTGATCGCGCCACTCAGCAGGCGATAGGCGGGAGCATCTTCGGCACCAAATGCCAGCGCGGTGTCTCGATGGGCGATTTCGTCGGCGCGGAATGTCTCAACAGTCTGCCTGAGCGCGGGATCGGCGTCGCCGAGGCGCTCGATCTGTCCTGCATAATGCTGGTCGATCACCTCTTCCACCGTGGCGGTGCAGGCCATGGCCGCCTTTTCGCCCATCAGCGCCGTCGCCGCACCGAGCGCGAAACCGGCGGCGCGCCACACCGGTTCAAGCACGGTCGGTCGCACGCGCCGTTCGTTGATCAGCGTGTCGAAAGCTCTCAGATGTCCTTGCTCCTGCTCAGCCATGTGCCTGATGGCAGCGACGGTTTTTGACTTGGATTTGTCCGCCCCGAGTACCGCAAGTTGACCTTCGTAGATCCGCACCGCGCCATATTCGCCAGCGTGATCGACGCGAATCATGGCCGCGATGCCTTCGTTGGCGTCCACGCCGGGCGGCGCGGGACGGTGTGCCCGTGCAGAGGGCTTCTTGCTCATCGTCTTCTCCGCGTCAGCAGGAATGCGCCAAGCATCGCCGTGCCAAGCGAACAAAGCGCGTTATACCCGGCCAGCGAAATGCCGAAGAGCCGCCACTGCGCCACGTCGCAACTTATGACGGGTGCGTTGAGGTCGGCTGCGCCTTTGAATACGAAGCGGCTGCCCGTGCAGCTTATCGGGCCAGGCAGAAGCTTCCATTCAACACCCGCCTGCCAGGCCCCGATCGCGCCCGAGGTTGCGATCAATCCCAGCGACAGCCAAGCCAGCGTCACCATCGTCTTGCGGCCTATGATGCCCGTTGCGAACAATCCTGCTGCGCCAAACCCGGTAACGATCGCCACATCAAGCGGCCAGCGTTGCCAATGGCACATTTCGCAAGGCAAGATGCCGCCGAGATATTGAAAGCCGAATACGCCCAGGATCATCGCCAGAGCATAAGCTCCGGCGAGGGCTGCAATTTTATCTGCAGTCAGGGATTTCATCGCGCAAATATCCTCGTTTCGTCGTCATAGCTCTTGAACTCAAGCGAGTTGCCGCTGGGATCGTTGATGAAAAAGGTCGCCTGTTCGCCGCTCTGCCCCTCAAATCGCACGGTTGGCGCGATGACGAAATCAACATTCGCGCGTTTCAATTTCTCCGCAAGTGCGCGCCACTCATCCATAGCGAGAATCACGCCGAAATGACGCACCGGGACTTTCTCACCGTCAACCTGATTATACGCTTTATGTGTGCTCTCATCCGAGCTTAAATGCGCGACGATTTGGTGGCCGAAGAAATCGAAATCCACCCACTCCGTGCTTGAGCGTCCTTCGGGACAGCCGAGCAGCCCGCCGTAGAACGTGCGCGTCGCGAAAAGTTCGCGCACCGGAAAGGCGAGGTGGAATCGGGGGATCACGTACGTTCTCGTATTGTTGCGAGACCAGAGAACCAAGATACGCGGTAAAAGGGAAGCCCATGCGTAGAAAAGAGGCAACCCGCGGAAAAATGCCCCGGCGTGTGGTGCATCGCGAACTTTTGAAGATCGAAGGTCGCGCCGTGGAAGTGAACGTGAAACTCAATCCAAGGGCGCGGCGCCTGATCGTCAAGGTCCATCCCACCAGCGGCGAGGTGAGCGTCATTGCGCCGTCAAAGCGGGCGTTGGAGCGCGCGTTCGAGTTCGCCCGCGGCCAGTCCGACTGGATAGCGCGCCAGCTTGCGCATGTGCCGCAACACGTGGCGCTAGTTCCCGGCGCGCGCATTCCGCTGCGTGGGCGTGAGCATGTGATCGCGCGTGCCGAACAAACCGCTGCGCCCGTGCGAATCGATGAAGACGGCGCGATCATCCGCGTCGGCGGTCGCGCCGAACACGCGCCGCGCCGGCTGCTGGATTTCCTCAAGCGTCAGGCGCGGCGCGAGCTGGAGCAGCGTTCGTTTGAATTCGCGGCGCGCATTGCCGCCAAGCCGAGACGCATCACCGTGCGCGACACGGCCAGCCGCTGGGGTTCATGTTCGTCCACCCGCTCGCTGTCGTTTTCCTGGCGCCTGATCCTGGCGCCCTCTTTTGTGCTCGATTACGTGGTAGCGCATGAAGTGGCGCACTTACGCGAAATGAATCACGGCGTGGGATTCTGGCGGCTGGTCCGCGAACTCGTCGGCGACGTCAAGCGTCCGCAGGCCTGGCTGCGCCAGCACGGCAGCGGCCTGCATCGCTACGCGCCACGATAGGCTCTAAGTCCCGAACAGCTTGTCGAGCAATTGCTTCAGCCCGTCGGGTTGTTCCTGCGGCTTGGTTTCCTCGCTCACCGTAGCGATGGTCTGACCCGCCAGTGGCCGCGACGGCAATCCTGATTCGGCGTCTTCCATGAAAGCCTTGAAGATGTGGGCCGGCAGGCCGCCGCCCGTCGCATGTTTCATCGGCCGGTTGTCGTCATTGCCGACCCATACGCCACAGACCAGATCCGCGGTGAAGCCGATGAACCAGGCGTCGCGGAAATCTTGCGTGGTTCCTGTCTTGCCGGCGCTCGGCCGGTCGTCGAGACGCGCGGCTTTGCCGGTGCCGTAGGCGACGACGTCCGTCATCATACCGGTGAGTGCCGCCAGATTGGGTGTGGAGACCACGGTACCAAGCCCCGAGCCTTTGCGCTGCCACAGCACGGTCCCGGTCTTGGTGCGTATACGGATTATTCCGAACGGCACCACGGCCTGGCCGCCATTGGCGAACGGCGCATAGGCGGAGGTCAGTTCCAGCGGCGTCACCACGCTGGTTCCCAGTGCCAGTGAGGAGACCGCCAGCAGCGGCGTATCGATGCCCAGCCGTTTGGCCGTGCGCGCCACGGTGGTCGCGCCGACCTCCGCCGTCAGCTGCGCCGCGATCGAGTTGGAGGAAATGGCAAAGGCTTTCGCCAGCGTGATCTCGCCCTGGTACTCGCCCTCGAAATCGCTGGGCTTCCAGCCGCGGATGTCCACCGGTCCGTCGTTCATCACGTCGCCGGGTTTGCGGCCGTGTTCGAAGGCTGCGAGATAAACAAACGGCTTGAACGCCGACCCCGGCTGGCGCTGCGCGTCGGTGGCGCGATTGTAGGGGCTTTGTTCGTAGGAGAGGCCGCCGACCATCGCGCGCACGGCACCGTCCGGAGTCATGGCAACAAGCGCCGCCTGGCTCACTTTGAGCGCCGCACTCTGTTCGGACATGCCGGCCGTTACGGCGCGCTCGGCCTGGGATTGGGCGTCCAGGTCGAAACTGGTATCGACGATGAGGGCTTCCTTCGCCTCGCCGATATAGCCGGTGATCTGCGAGATCACCCAATCGGCGAAATAACCGGAGCTCGGCGTCGCCGTGCCGCGGACGATGCGCGCGCGCGTCGACTGCGCGTCGGCGCGGGTGGCGTCGTTGATGAAGCCGGAATCCTCCATGGCGCGCAGAACGATTTGCGCGCGGGTCTGGCAGGCGTCGGGATCTGCCAGCGGATTGTAGCGCGCGGGCGCCTTGACGCTTCCGGCCAGCATGGCGGCTTCCGGCAGTGTGAGATTTTCGGCACGCTTGCCGAAGAAGCGCTCGGCGGCGGCTTCGATTCCATAAACCCCGGCGCCGAAATAGATGTGGTTGAGATAGAGCGTGAGAATCTGATCCTTGGAATAGCGCGACTCCAGATACAGGGCGAGCATTGCCTCCTGCGTCTTGCGCTCAAAAGTTCGCTTGGGTTCGAGGAACAGGTTCTTCGCCAGCTGTTGGGTCAGCGTGGAGCCGCCTTGCACGACATGGCCCTGCATCATGTTCTCGAAGGCCGCACGCGTCAGCCCGATCGGATCGACCCCGAAATGCTCGCGGAAGCGGCGGTCCTCGATGGCGATGAAAGCGTTGGGCACGAAAGAGGGCAGCGTGGAGACGTCCACCATGACGCCCTGGGTCAGGCCGCGCTGGGCGATCAGCCGGCCGCGATCGTCGTAGATCGTGATGTCGCGCGATGGTCCGTTGACCAGCAGGCTACCCACGTCGGGTAGGTCCGATAGAAAGCGCGAAAAGAAAATGGCGCCAAAGATGATTCCCCAGGCCGCCACCAGTACGACAGCGAAAGGCCAGGTCCGTCTGCGCCGCGGACGGGGCGCGCGCTCGCCGCCGCCCTCGGCAACGGCTGCGACGCGAGCGCGGATGCGCTGATCGTCTTCGGATTGCTTGCGCGCCATCGGTTAACCCTTGGAACCGCGATCTTCCGCGCCCAAGGGTTAACAGGCGTTAAACATTTGGCGTCAATCAGTCGCCGATTTTCAGGTTCGACATGCCGTCGTTGGAGAGCTTGCCGCGATAGGCCTTGAGCTTGACGCTACCGGACCCCATCGAACTGATCTTCGGGTCAACGGCGGTCCCGCCGAACGTCACATTGCCGGAGCCCATAATGTCGACATGCAGCGGATTGGCTTCTCCGCCGGCGATGGTTACCGAGCCCGATCCAGCGATGCCCGCGCTGGTCGGCCCATTCACGCTGGCCGCCGAGAAATCGCCCGATCCAGCGATGTCCACCTTCAAGGGACCGTTGACGCGGCCGACGATGATCGAGCCCGATCCGGCGATATCGGCGTCCGTCTTGCCTGCATTGCCGACCCTGATATCGCCGCTGCCGGCGGTGTCGGCATTGAGAGATCCGGAGACATTGCCGACCGTTAATTTGCCCGAGCCCGCCAGCGAAAGATGCGCCTCCGCCACGTTGCCGATGGTCGATTGGATATGGCCCGCGCTTGAGAAATCCATCGGTCCCTGGGTATCGCCGATCGTCGCATTACCGATCAAATCATCCACTTTGACGCGCGCGCCGCGCGGGACGACCACATGGACGACGAGTTGATCAGGCTTGTTTTCGCCAAGATGCGAGAAATCGAACCAATGAGTCCAATCCCACACTTCGCCGATATTGTGGCCCTCGACAACAAGGGTGCCCTGGTCCACCTTGACCTTAACCTCGTTGACGCGCGCCTGCAGTCCGCTGATTTGGACAAGTGCGGGTCCGCCGTCGCGCACGTCGATGCGTAAGGTGCCCACGACATCATCCACCTTGAGCGAATTGACGTTGTAGTTTTTTTGCGGGCCGTCCACCCAGCCCGGTCCGGCCTTGGCCGGCAGCGTGACGAGGGCGGCGATTGCCGCGCCGATTAGCAGGGATTGAATTTGGTTGCGCATCATGAACTCCACCGATCAAGTCGTGTCAGCTCCACAGATAGGCTGCTCCCACTGTTACGCACAGACACCTAAATTTGCACACCCAGGGTTCGCAGGCAGAAGGGGAACAAACTAGCGACGGATTCCGGAATATGTCTTTGGACTTAAGAGTTTAGCCGATAACCGCCGCTCTCGGTGACCAGGATACGCGCTTCGCCCGGATTTTCCTCGATCTTCTGGCGCAAGCGATAGATGTGGGTTTCCAACGTGTGCGTGGTAACCGCGGGATTGTAGCCCCAGACCTCGTGCAAAAGCGTTTCGCGCGGCACCGTGTCGCCGCAGCGATGGAGGTATTTGAGAATGTTGGTTTCCTTCTCTGTCAGGCGGATTCGTTTGGCGCTCCCGTCGAGCAGAAGCTTGGCACTGGGCCGGAAGGTGTAGGGCCCGATGCGGTACATCGCCTCTTCGCTGCGGTCGTGACTTCTCAGATGGGCGTGGACGCGCGCCATCAGAACCGCAAAGCGGAAAGGCTTGGTCACGTAGTCGTTGGCACCCGACTCAAGGCCCTTGACCGTGTCTTCGTCGGAGTCGGCTGCAGTCAAAAGCAGGATCGGACAGGTGGTGCCTTGCGATCGCAACTCCCGGCAAAGGGCGCGTCCATCGCCGTCTGGAAGACCCACATCCAAGATCATGAACTCGTAGAGGCCGTCGGCAGCGGCCTGACGGGCGTCGGCGCAGCTGTCCACCCGTATCACAGTGTAGGCACCTTCCTGCGTCAGTTGCTCGGCGAGGGAGGCGGACAGCATGGCGTCATCTTCGACCAGTAGGACGCGCTTGGCGCTGGACATCGAGGCGAATCTTCCAAGGATTGCGGTACCGAACGGAACTCTATCGGGTTTCGGAGCCCGGGTGTATTGGGAAGACGCATGTCCCGTCCGTCCCCCTTCGCAAACCTCTTGAAAGCCGCGCCGGGGCTTGCGCGCGTTGCCCATGCGGCGGATGCGCTCAGGGCCGGCCAGCCGGTGCGTCTGACCGGCCACGGAACGTTCACGATGCGGGCTGCGGAGACTCTGGTGGGTGGCAGCCTGCCGGCCCTCCGTCGCGCCAGGGCTGTTCTGGTCCTGACTCATGCTCGCGCCCGCACCTTGAAGATTCGGCTTTACACCCCCCGGATCGTTGCCTTGCCGCTCAGCGCCGAGATGGACGTCGAGCGCATCGCCGCCATCGCCGATCCTACCGCCGATCTGGCGAGCCCACTGAAAGGACCGTTCCAACCCTCGCGCACGAAGCTTCCCGCGGCGTATGAAGCGGCCGTCAAGCTCGCCAAGCTCGCGGGTCTGTTGCCCGCCGCGATCGTGCGCCGGGGCGGCACTGGTTTCGAAGTTTCGGTGCGCGACATCGTCTCCTACGAAAAGGATGCCGCGGCGGGCCTGAAACTCGTAACCCGGGCGCGCGTTCCGCTGGCGGGCGCCGAGCAAACCGAGCTTGTTGCCTTTCGTGCCGGCTTTGGCGCTCCGGAGAACTACGCCGTCGTCATCAACCGCCCGCCGACGCCGGGGCCGGTGCTGACGCGGTTGCATTCCGAATGTTTCACGGGCGATCTTCTAGGCTCGCTCAAATGCGATTGCGGCGCCCAGCTTCGCGGCGCCATCAAGATCATCTCGGAAACCGGTGGTGGCGTGCTGCTCTATCTGGCGCAAGAGGGTCGCGGCATTGGCCTGATCAATAAGCTTCGCGCTTACCGGCTTCAGGATCAGGGCTTCGACACGCTCGAGGCAAACGAGCGATTGGGTTTCGAAGCCGACGAACGGTTGTACGCCGTCGCTGCAAGAATGCTCGCACTGCTCGGCTACAAGTCCGTGCGGCTGCTGACCAACAACCCGGAGAAGGTCGCCGGTCTGGAGGCAGCCGGCGTCGCGGTGGTCGAGCGCGTTCGCCACGCCTTTCCCGACAACGAGCACAACCGGGTTTATCTTCAAACCAAAGCTGAAAAGGCCGGCCACCTTCTTTAGGCGGCAATTCTTGCCTGCTGCGCTGAAGGAAACGCCCCAAAATCAAGGCTATGCGTCTGGCAGGCCCCTTGCTTGGTGCAGGTCATGCCGGCGATCGATTATTCCAGTCACGTCACCAACGCGGCCGCTCCTGCGGCGGCCGCGGCTTCGCCGCCGCAGACCGGCGCGTTCGGCATTTCCTTCGGCGACCTGCTCGATGTCATCAATCCGCTACAGCATATCCCGGTCATATCGACTCTTTACCGCCACCTGACCGGCGACAAAATCGGCACGCCCGAAAAAATCGCGGGAGATACGCTGTACGGTGGCGCCATCGGTTTTCTCACGTCTCTCGCAGACAGCGCGTTCGAGGCAGTCACCGGCAAGGACGTCGGCGACACCATGCTGGCGCTGCTTACCGGCGACGATGCAGGTTCCGTGCAGACGGCAAAAGCCGGAGCGTCCGAGCCTGCCGCCGTGACGCCGGCCAACTCCTTGACCGTCAAGACACCCGGTCTCACCAGCTTGATGAGTGCTCTGTCGCGCAAGGGCGTCGAGGCGGATACCGCAGCACGCGCCGCATTTGCCTATGGCAAGGCCGTCAGTCTTTCGACCGATGCGTTCATGCCGCAATAACGCGACTATATCGGAATATGATCTAGACTCTCTCCTCGTAATCCCGCTCGCCGAAAAGGGCAGTTCCCACACGCACATGGGTGGCGCCGAAGCGGATCGCGATCTCGAAATCGTCGCTCATGCCCATGCTGAGAAAGGGCAATCGCTGTTCACCCGCAATCTTCGCGAGCAGCGCAAAATGCGGCGCGGGTGCCTCGTCCACCGGCGGAATGCACATCAGTCCGCAGACATTCAATTCCAGCTCGCGTGCCAGGGCGACGAGTGCGGACGCATCTCTCGGCGTCACCCCCGCTTTCTGGGGTTCCTCACCTGTGTTGACTTGCACGAACAACTCGGGCGCCCGCCCCGTCCGCTCGCATTCGGTTTTCAGCGCCTGCGCCAGCTTGGGCCGGTCGAGCGAATGAAAGACGTCGAACAACCCTGCCGCCTCCCGCACCTTGTTGGTCTGCAGCGGGCCGATCAAATGCAATTCGATGTCTGGATAATCGCGCTTTAGTGGAAGCCATTTGGCGTGTGCCTCCTGCACCCGGCTTTCGCCGAAGACGCGGTGGCCGGCTTCGAGCAGCGGACGCACGTCGCTTTCGCTGTGGGTCTTGCTGACGGCGATCAGCTTGGTAAACGCCGCAGGCTTCAGCGCGCTCTTTCGCGCTAGCGCGATGCGCGCCAGGATGTGGGCAAGATTCTCGGCCGGAGCCATGGGATGAGCGATAGCTTGGAGCGCCGGAACCTGGCAAGGGCTGCGGCACGTCTTGCCGCACGTCGAGGACTTATCGTGCCGCCGCTCATCCTCATGACCGACGACGAGCGCCTGGTCGACCCTCTGGCGGCGGCCCACGCCCTACCCCGCGGCAGTATGGTCGTGGTGCGGGCCCGCGACGCAACCAGGCGTGCGGTGCTCGCCAAGGCCATCATCTGGCTTTCGCGCGCGCGAGGCCTATTTGTGCTGATTGCCAACGACGCCGCGTTGGCCGCTTCGTGCGGCGCCGACGGGCTGCATCTGCCTGAGGCCCGTATGGGCGAAGCGGCGCATCAGCGCGCGCGCCACCCAGCTTGGCTGATTTCCGCCTCGGCGCATTCCCTGGCCGCCCTGGGAAAAGCGATGCGTTTGCCTATCGATGTGGCTCTTCTCTCGCCGGTCTTTGCCACCAAAAGCCATTCCGGCCGCACCGCGCTGACGCCCGCTCGCGCCAATCTGATCGCGCGCGCCGCGAACTTGCCGGTTTATGCGCTCGGCGGTGTCACTGCGCGGAACGCTGGCTTGCTGGCAGGATCCTTCACAGGCATTGCAGCAATCGGGGCCTTAGACGTGCAGGCTTAGATGGAAGAATGCCGCGTCCATGCGGATGCGCGGTGCGCCGTTGTAGAAAGCCCCGACGTCGCGGCTGTAACGCATCTGCTGCCAGCCGAGCGTCGCCTGAAGATTGGCGTTGAAGACGTAGCCAACCGACGCCTGAGTGCCCCGCACGCCGATCAGGGGATCGCCTACCAAGCCTTCTGCGGTGCCGTCACCATATTCCCCACCCAAAATCCATGGCCCGTCGGTCAGCGTTGCGCTGAGATGCGCGCTATTGGTCTGGCGGCCCGCCACCGCGTCGTTGATGTCGAAGGTGTAGGTGTTGCTGTGGCGATAGGCACCGCCGAATGCCAACTTGATGTCATCGTTGATATTGTAATCCAGCTCGCTGCCGAAGCCCCAATCGGTGAGGCCGGCGTGTCCCGCGGTCTTGGCATCCGCATGCGCCAGCGCGATGCCGCCATAAAGGCCCACCGAGACTGGCCCGAAATAATCGCTGTAGCTGACGGCCACCTCCCAGATGCTCTTCTGCCGGTTGGCGATATGCGGGCCGTTCGACAGGAACGGGATGACCTCTTTGCCTTCCGACGGCGTGTAGGACGCACCAAGCTGCACGCCGAAGAGACGCGGGGTGTAATAGGACAGCTTCGCGTAGTTGAGCGAGGATTCGACGGCACTGTTGAGCGAGAAGATTTCGGTAAAGGCTCTGCCCGTGGACGGATCGCGAAAAAAGGTGGCGTTGGAATTGTCCATGCTGGTCGCGCCGTCCACCACCGGACCGGTAACCGAAAGCGCGTAGGCCGCCCCGTCTGTCATGCCGAGTTCCACGCGGCCAAGCCCGGTTTGCGCCTGCGCGTAGACTTTCTGCACCAGATCGCCGCCGTAATTATCGGCGGAGAGCTTGTCGTGATAGGCCTCGAACGCGGTCTTGAGCGACAAGGTCAAGCCGCTGTCGTAATCGCGCTGCAGGGCAGTCGTCAGCACTGCCTCACCGGTCACGCCCGTTTGGTTGAGGCTGGCCGCTGCCGGCTGTCCGGCCGAAAACACCGTGCCTTGCGCTTGGCCGCCGACGCTGACGCTTACGTTCGAGGCGCTGGCCGTCCAAGGCTGCAGGCTCCAATCGCCCAGGCCGCCGGCCATGGCCGGAACGGCGCTCACCACGGCGGCCGCCGCGCCAGCCAGCAAAAATGCCCTCATATCCCCACCCTTAGCACCAAAACCGTACGATAACCGACGGCCGGCCCGTTTAATATTAAACCATTATAACGAAAAGCCGATCCGGCGGCAGGCTACAGTGAGGGGCGCGTTGCGCGCCGCCCCCAAGGCCAGTATAAGCCCATGCCGCGTCAAATTCGGGGGAACCGCGGGAAGAAGGCCTCACCCAGGATGGACATGAAAAGCGACCCGATGCGGATTTTACCCTTGATGGCGTGCGCCCTGCTGTTGGCCGGTTGCGGCTCGTCGAACCAGACCATGTCGGACACGGTCCACGACTCGACCGCCATCTCCAGCGATAGCGGCCAGCGCACATTGGGTGTTAATTCCTATTTGTGGCACGCCAGTCTGGATACCCTGTCCTTCATGCCATTGGCCTCAGCCGATCCGTTCGGCGGCGTCATCATCACGGACTGGTATTCCGCAACCCAGGCGCCGGACGAACGTATGAAGGTCACGATCTATATTCTGGATCGCCATCTGCGCGCGGATGGGCTGAGAATAGCGGTCTTCCGTCAACTGCGGACGGGCGGCGTGTGGAGCGATGCAACTGTCAATCCCGACACGGCCACCAAGCTCACCGATGCCATTTTGACGCGTGCTCGCGAGCTCAGACTCGCGTCCCAGACCCCTGGCGATTAGAAACGCCGCGCTGTAACTATCCTTGACCGCGCTACCGGCGGTGGGTGGATCATTCATGGCGCGTTACAACGCAAAAGAATCGGAAAGCAGGTGGCAGGCCGCCTGGAGCGAATCCGGCGTATTCCTGACGCCGACGGATACCGCACGGGCCAAATGCTACGTGCTGGAGATGTTTCCCTATCCGTCGGGGCGCATCCATATCGGCCATGTGCGCAACTACACGATGGGCGACGTCATTGCCCGCTTCAAGCGCGCCCAGGGCTTTAACGTGCTGCACCCGATGGGCTGGGACGCGTTCGGACTTCCCGCCGAAAACGCCGCGCGCGAAAAGGGCGTCAGCCCGCGCGACTGGACGTACGCCAACATCGCCACCATGCGCGATCAGTTGAAGCTGATGGGCCTGTCGATCGACTGGTCCCGTGAGTTCGCCACCTGCGATCCGGCCTATTACAGCCACCAGCAGAAGCTGTTCTTGGATTTTTTTTCCGAAGGGCTGGTCTATCGCAGTGAAGCCGACGTCAATTGGGATCCAGTCGATCTCACCGTGCTCGCCAACGAGCAGGTGATCGACGGCAAGGGCTGGCGGTCCGGCGCGCCGGTGGAGCGCAAAAAGCTCTCTCAGTGGTTCTTCAAGATCACCGCCTATTCCGACGATCTGCTGGCGGCGTTGGACAAGCTCGATCGCTGGCCGGAAAAAGTCCGGCTGATGCAGAAGAACTGGATCGGCCGCTCGGAAGGCTTGCGGCTGTCCTTTGCGCTGACCAATGACGAGAAGATAGACGTCTTCACCACGCGGCCCGACACGCTGTTCGGTGCCAGCTTTATCGCGCTTTCGCCCGATCACCCCCTGACGGAAGAATTGGCCGCGGAGGATTCGAAATTGGCGGCGTTCGTCGCCGAATGCCGGCGGATGGGAACGGCGGAAGCCGAAATCGAGAAGGCCGAAAAGCTGGGCTACGACAGCGGCCTGCGTGCGCTCCATCCCTTCGACGAGACCTGGCAATTACCGGTCTATGTCGCGAACTTCGTGCTGATGGGTTACGGCACCGGCGCGATTTTCGGCTGTCCGGCGCACGATCAGCGCGATCTGGATTTCGCCCGCAAATACCAGCTGCCGGTGGTGGCGGTGGTGGTGCCAGAAGGCGCCGATCCGGCAACCTTCGACGTCGGGGGCGAGGCCTATACCGGCCCCGGTCGCTTGGCCAATTCGCGTTTCCTGGACGGTATGAGCGTCGAAGAAGCAAAGGACGAAGTCGCAGGGCGCCTGGAAGTCAGCGCCGGCGCAAAGCGTACGGTGAATTATCGCCTGCGCGACTGGCTGGTGTCGCGCCAGCGCCCCTGGGGCTGCCCCATTCCTATGATCCATTGCGCCAAGTGCGGCGTGGTGCCGGTCAAGCAAAGCGACCTGCCAATCAAGCTGCCCGACGACATCGCGTTCAACGTGAAGGGCAATCCCCTCGCCGCCCATCCGACCTGGAAGCACGTGACCTGTCCGGCTTGCGGCGGCGCGGCGCTGCGCGATACCGACACGCTGGACACCTTTGTCGATTCGTCCTGGTACTTTGCGCGCTTCTGCGACACCAATGCGCAAAAACCAGTGAACCGTGCGGCTGTCGATTACTGGCTGCCGGTCGATCAGTATATCGGCGGCATCGAACACGCGATCCTGCATCTGCTCTATGCGCGCTTCTTCACGCGCGCCATGCGCGACGCCGGATATATGAAGCTCGCCGAGCCGTTTGCCGGGCTATTCACCCAGGGTATGGTCTGTCACGAAACCTATAAGGACCAGAGCGGCGCCTGGCTGCCGCCCGATGCCGTGGAGAAACGCGGCAAAGACGCGTTCCTTATAGGCACGGACGAGCCGGTCACGGTCGGACCTTCCGAGAAGATGTCGAAATCGAAGAAGAACGTGGTGGCGCCCGAGACCATCATCGACATCTATGGGGCCGACACCATCCGCTGGTTCATGCTGTCGGACACCCCGCCCGAGCGCGACATCGAGTGGACCGACGAAGGCGCCGAGGGCTGTTGGCGCTTCGTGCAGCGCATCTGGCGGCTGGTGACGGAAGCAGAAGGTCTGCCGCCCTCCGGCAAAACCCTGGCAAAACCCGAAGGCGCTGAAGAGCTTCGCAGGGCCACCCACCGCGCCATCGCCGCGGTAACCGACGATCTGGCATCGCTCAGGTTCAACCGTGCGGTCGCGCAGATTTACACCTTCGCCAATGCTATAAGTGCGGCTGGCGCGGACGTGCCCGGTGCGGTGCGCCGCGAAGCCTTGGAGACGCTGGTGCTGTTGATCGGCCCGATGATGCCGCATTTGTCGGAAAGCTGTTGGGAGGCGCTTGGCCATCGCGATTTCGTGGCTGCCGCGCCCTGGCCGGTCGCCGATCCCGCGCTCACCGCGTCGGACACGGTGAGGATCGCGGTGCAGGTCAACGGCAAGCTGCGCGGAACCATCGAGATGGCACGCGGTGCCGACAACGCGTCCGCTGAAAAGGCCGCGCTGGCGCTTGACACCGTATTGCGCGCTCTCGACGGCAAGAAGCCGCGCCGGGTGATCGTCGTGCCCGAGTGCATCGTGAACATCGTCGCATGAGAACCGCCCTCGCCAGCTTAGGTTTCGCGCTGCTGCTTGGGGGCTGCGGCTTTCATCCATTGTACGCGGTCCCCGACTCGGCTCATGGCAGCATGCGTACAAATCTCGGCTCGATCTATGTCGAGCCGATCCCCGACCGCCTAGGCTATGAACTACGCAACCAGCTCATCGACCTCTTGGATGCTCGCGCGGATTCCGGTGGCGCAGCTTACCGTTTGCATGTGACGCTATCGCTGAAGAGCGAAGCTATCGGTGTGCAGAGCCAGCCAGCACCAGGCGGCCTCACCCAGACCGCCATCACCCGCTACAACGACACGCTGACCGTTGAATACGAGCTGATCGACCTCAAGACCAATGCAGCCGTTACCCACGGGACCGAGACCGGGCTTTCGGCCTACAATGTGCTGTCGTCGCCTTACGCCACGCTGGCGGTACAACAGGATGCCAACAAGCGGGCTGCCGACGACGTCGCCGACCGTATTCGCGTCGCTCTGGCCGTCTATTTCGCGCAGAAGCCGCCGAAATGATCGTGAAGTCCCATGAAGCCGATCGTGTGGCGAAAAACCCGCCGCGCGGGCTTATCGCAGCCTTGGTCTTCGGCCCGGACAGCGGTCTGGTGCGCGAGCGCAGCGAGACCCTGCTGAAGAGCGTTGTGGAAGATCTTTCCGATCCGTTCCGCGTCGCCGATCTCGACGAGCAGGCCTTGTCGAACGATCCCGCGCTGTTGTCAGACGAGGCGGCAGCGATCTCCATGCTGGGCGGGCGGCGCGTGGTGCGCGTGCGCGGGGCCGGGAATGCGCTGGCCAAGCTGTTCGAATCCTTTCTGGCGGAACCCAAGGGTGATGCCCTGGTCGTGGCGGAAGGCGGCGATCTTGCCAAGGGCTCGGCGCTGCGCCGTGTCTTTGAGGAGGCCGAAAACGCCGCGGCGATCCCCTGTTACGCCGATTCCGCGCGCGATCTTTCCGACGTCGTGCGTGATGCGCTGAAGGCCGAAGGCCTTTCCATCGCGCCCGATGCGCTGGCCGACGCAGTGTCGCGGCTAGGCTCCGACCGCGGCGTGACGCGCCGCGAACTGGAAAAGTTGGTGCTTTACGCGCACGGCAAACAGCAGGTTACCGCGGAAGATGTCCGCCAGGCGATGGGCGACGAAGCCGAAGCGCGCGTGGAAGAAGCCTGCGACGCGGCCGGCGCCGGCGATCTTCCCCGCCTCGATCTTGCGTTGGAGCGGCTGTGGACAGCCGATGTCTCCCCCGTTGCCGTGCTGCGCCAGGCCATGTCGCATTTTCAGCGCCTGCTGCTGGTAGGCACCGAGACGGCGCGAGGCGAAACCATCGACGGCGCGATGAAGAAGCTGCGCCCTCCGGTGCATTTTTCGCGCAGCGCGTCGTTCCGAAACCAGGCGCAGAAATGGACTGACGTCAAGCTGGGCGATGCACTCGATTTGCTGCTGGAGGCCGAAGCCTTATGTAAGACGACGGGCGTTCCCGCCGAAGCGGCTTGCGGGCGAGCGCTGTTCAATGTCGCGGCGATGGGAAGAATGCGAGGGTAATCCCTCGTGCGTCGACAGGCTCAGCATGAGGGGGCCCCCATCCTGAGCTTGTCGAAGGGTGAGGAGTTCAAATGCTGAAAGTCCGTGTCATTCCCTGCTTGGACGTGAAAGACGGCCGCGTCGTCAAGGGCATCAACTTTGTCAGCCTGCGCGATGCCGGCGATCCGGTGGAACAGGCCATGCTCTACGATAAGGCGGGCGCCGATGAGCTGTGCTTTCTCGACATCACGGCCAGTCACGAGAAACGCGGAATCCTGCTGGACGTCGTTCGGCGCACCGCCGATGTCTGCTTCATGCCGCTCACGGTCGGGGGTGGCGTGCGCACGGTAGAAGACATCCGAGCGTTGTTGCTCGCCGGCGCCGACAAAGTGTCGATCAACACCGAAGCGGTCCATCGGCCGGAGTTTGTGCGCGAGGCGGCCGAGAAGTTCGGCAGCCAGTGCATCGTCGTCGCCATCGACGCCAAACGAGTTACCCGTCACCCTTCCCTTGTCCCCAACGGAGGAGAGGGTGGGAGTGCGGCAGCGAGTGAGGAGGACCGCTTTGAGGTCTTCACGTATGGTGGGCGCCAGCCCACGGGCATCGACGCCGTCGCCCATGCCGTCAAGCTGGTGGAATATGGCGCCGGCGAGATCCTGCTCACCTCCATGGACCGCGACGGCACCAAGATCGGCTTTGACATCGCTCTTACCCGGGCCGTCGCCGATGCCGTGCCGGTTCCGGTGATCGCTTCGGGCGGGGTGGGCATGCTCGACCATCTGGTGGAGGGCGTGCGCGACGGCCACGCCAACGCGGTGCTGGCCGCATCGATCTTCCATTTCGGCCAATGGACCATTGCCGAGGCCAAAAGCGCTCTTGCCAAAGCCGGATTGCCCGTGCGCAATTGCTAGACCAAAACTGCTTCGCGGAGCCCGTTCGTCAGATGGACAATCCCCGTACGGCGACGGTGCGTTTCACGGGCCGTCACAGATTGCACGAGGTTCACGCCTCTGCGGTGACGGCGCGTCCGTTGCGCCTGCGCAAACGCATGACGGTGGAAGACGCGTTCCGGGTTACCGTTTTAGAATGCCTTGCCCATGTCGCCGCCAACGTCTCACCCGTGCTTCACAGCCGCGATGTGGAAGGGCTGCATCAGCTACGCGTCGGATTGCGCCGGCTGCATGTGGCGTTTTCCGCTTTCGGCGACGAATTCCGCACGCCTCAGCTCATGGACCTAAAGGCGCGAACCAAGGCGTTTTCCGATTCGATGGCTCCGGCGCGCGACTTCGACGTGTTCATCGAGGAATTGTTCGCCCCCGTCGCCGAAAAACTCGGCCATGACGAAGCATTCAAGCTCTTGCGCCTGCGCGCCGAAGCGGCGCGGACGCGCGCCTGGGACGCCGCGATCGCGCATGTTTCCAGCGTGGATTTTGCCGTCTTCCAGGACGATGTCGCCGCGGCCGCACAGGCGCGCTCTTGGCTCGGCGGACAATCGGTCGCTATCGATCTTAGAGCCAGGCTGGCGGTGCGCGTGCCGGTGATGTCGGCCGCCGGGCGCACGATGGACGAACATCTGATGCGCGTGCGCAAACGCGGGCGGCGCCTCAAGTCACTGGAGCAGCGCGAATGCCATCGCTTGCGCATCGCACTCAAGAAGCTTCGCTATGCGGCGGAGTTTTACGGCCCATTGTTCAAGAAGAAAGCGGTAAAGCGCTACGTCGACCGCATGAAAAAGCTACAAGACCTTTTGGGCGTACTGAACGATGTGGCGCAGGTGCGCTCGGTGCTGGCCCGTCTTCTTGCCGACGAAACGACGGCGTCCCATACCCAGGCCGATCTGAGCTTTGCGGCGGGACTGATCAACGGCTGGCACCGCGCCCGCGCTGAACGGCTGAGCAAAAAAGCCCTGAAGCGCTGGGAAAAGTTCAGGCGTCAAGAACCGTTCTGGGCGTAACGTTATCCTAACCGCCTGCCGCGTGCAGGGAGGTCGAACCACTCCTGCAAAGTAAACGCCGTTCGGGCGTTATCTACCCCTCTCTCTCAACGGCACATTGAGCGCGGCGATCGCTGCCTTTCCGCTGTCGTCGAGCGCCAACACCAGCGCCGCCGTCAGGCTCAGCCCGTCCGGCATGGGTGTCGACATGTCCCAGCCCGTTGCCAGCACATAGGCTGCTCGCAGCACGCCCATGTGCGTCACGGCGATGGCGTCTTGTGAAACCTTCGCGACGTCGGTGAGGAAGCTCTGCACCCGGGCTTGAACCTCAGCGGTCGATTCGCCGCCAGGCGGACGAAAGCCGAGGCCGGGACCTCCGGCGCGCACAAAGGCGTCTTCGCCGTCGCGTGCCAGCATTTCCGCGCGCGTCAATCCTTCCCAGGTTCCCCAGTTCTGTTCGGCGAGGCGATCGTCGAGCGTTGGTTTCTCAAGACCGAGCAGCGCCGCCGTCTGCCGGGCCCGCAATTTCGGACTGCAAAAGGGCCACGCGGACTCAAATCCTGCGGGGGGTAGAAGCTCCGCCATCCTGGCGTAGCCCGCTTCGCTCAAGGGCGTATCGACGCTTCCTTGGACACGCTTCTGTGCGTTCCAGTCGGTAGGTCCGTGGCGGATCAAGGCAATAAGCAAGCAGGATTCCTTTCGCTCCTGTCACAACGGAGAAATCAGATTTTCAGCTCGACGATCACCGGCACATGATCCGATGCCTTGGCCCAGCCTCGCATCTTGCGGGCGACGGTGTGGGAGACTAGCGCACCCTTCAGACCCGGGCTGACCCAGATATGGTCGAGCCGGCGGCCGCGGTCCGAAGCCTCCCAGTCGGCGGCACGATAGCTCCACCAGGAATAGATTTTGTCCGTATGTGGAACGAATTCGCGCGTCACGTCGCACCATTCGAACGCCGCCTTCACCTCGCCGAGCAAATTGGTTTCCACCGGCGTGTGGCTGACGACGTCGAGCAGCTGCTTGTGGCTCCACACGTCGTTTTCGAGCGGCGCCACGTTCAAGTCTCCGACCAGCACCACGGGCGCGCTGCGATTGGCTTTACGCTTTTCGAAGAAGCGCGCCATCGCGCGCAAAAAGTCGAGCTTGTGGGCGAATTTTGGGTTGACCACGGGATCTGGAATATCGGCACCCGCAGGGACATAGAAATCGTGCAGTTCCACGCCGTTCTCGAACGTCGCGCTGACGTGGCGCGCGTGGCCTTCGCGGCAGAAATCTTCTGCCGCCGTTTTTTTGAATGGCAGGCGCGATAGGATCGCCACGCCGTGATAGGCCTTTTGCCCGCGGATCGCCTGATGGACATAGCCAAGCTTGTTGAAAAAATCGGCCGGAAACAGCTCGTCCGCCACCTTGGTTTCCTGCAGGCAGATCACATCGGGGGAATGTTCGCGCAGGAAGCGCGCCGCAAGAGGGGCTCTGAGGCGCACCGAATTGATGTTCCAGGTGGCGATCTTCACAGGTCCCATCCTCTCCTTATGGTCGGATCGAAAAGTTTACGCCTTGCACAGCGGCCAGCGCGCGCGCGCGGCGACCTCCAGCGGATCGAACAATCCCAGCCGCGCCCGCTCGACTCCCGCCCAGGCTACCATTGCCGCATTGTCGGTACAGAGTTTGGGCGGCGGAACTTTCAAGGTAAAACCTTCCGCAGGGCAAAGTGCGCCCAGCGCATCGCGGATCGCGCCATTGGCCGCGACACCTCCAGCCATAACGAAACTTGGCGCGGCAGCGTCCGGAAAGTCGCGGACAAACATTGCCATCGCGGCGCGCGTGCGATCGCTGAGGACGTCGATCACCGCCGCCTGGAACGACGCCGCCAAATCGGCGGGATGCACATTTTCTTCGAGCGTGATTTGGCGCACGGCCGTCTTCAGGCCGGAAAAGGAAAAGTCCGCGCCGGGCCGTCCGCGCAGCGGCCGGGGCAGATCGTAACGCTTGGGATTGCCGTCCCGGGCCAACGTTTCGATGCGTGGCCCGCCCGGATATTCCAGACCCAGCAACTTCGCCACCTTGTCGAAGGCTTCGCCCGCCGCATCGTCAATCGTCGTTCCGTAGAGCCGGAAACGGCCTACACCCTCAACGCCCAGAAGCTGACAGTGGCCGCCGGACACCAGAAGCAGAAGGTAAGGAAACGCCACGTTTTCGCAGAGTCGGGCGCTCAGCCCATGGGCTTCCAGATGATTGACGGCGACGAGCGGCTTGCCCACCGCCAGCGCCAGCGCCTTGGCAGTGACAAGACCCACCATCACCCCACCGATTAGTCCCGGCCCGGCCGTGGCCGCCACCGCATCGACGTCGCCAAGGCCCAGGCCGGCCGCGGTCAGGGCTTGTTCGACGATCCCGTCGAGCATTTCCACATGGGCGCGGGCGGCGATTTCGGGCACCACCCCGCCGTAAGGCCTGTGCTCCTCCAGCTGGCTGAAGATTACGTTCGACAGGATATTGCCGGGCCCGGCCACGTTCCGCCCGCGCACCACCGCCGCCGCGGTTTCGTCGCAGCTGGTTTCGATTCCCAGGACCGTGGTGGCGCGCAAAGGTTCGATCTCGTGATAGATACGGATAGGCTCTTACCCGAATAGGCCCATGTCGCAAAGCATACCCATCCTACGCCTTGGAACGCGCGGCTCGAAGCTGGCGCGCGTGCAGGCCGATATGGTGGCGCACGCTCTGCGGGAACAAGGGACGGCATGCGAGATCGTGCCGGTCAAAACCACCGGCGACCGTATTCTGGATCGACCTTTGGCCGATGCCGGGGGCAAGGGTCTGTTCACCAAGGAGCTGGAAGAGGCGCTGCTGTCCGGTACCATCGATCTCGCCGTCCATTCTATGAAGGATGTTCCGACGGCACTGCCCGAGGGGCTGACCATCGCCGCCATTCTGCCGCGCGAGGATCCGAGCGACGCCGTCATCGCCAAAGGCGTACGTGCGCTGTCCGAGCTGCCGCCTGGCGCTCGCGTTGGCACCAGCTCGGTGCGGCGGCAGGCGCAGCTTCTGCGCTTACGACCAGATCTTCACTGCGTGTTGCTGCGCGGCAATGTCGACACCCGCCTCGCCAAACTGGACGCCGGCGATATGGATGCGATCATCCTAGCTCTGGCCGGATTAAAGCGCCTTGGTTTGGCGGCGCGCGTGACCAGCGTTCTGCCGCACGAAGAATGGTTGCCGTCGCTTGCCCAAGGCGCGGTGGGGATCGAAATTCGAAAGTCCGATGCGCGAACAGCATCACCCGTTGCCGCGCTCGACGATGCGTCGGCCTCGATCGCGCTTGCGTGCGAGCGTGCCTTTCAGGCGGTCTTAG
>Ga0265314_10001060_pt1 | contig 31964 bp, 31 predicted proteins | sample 4126metaG_FD_203106 | JGI IMG/M metagenome (GOLD analysis project Ga0265314, IMG submission 203106) | Rhizosphere microbial communities from Carex aquatilis grown in University of Washington, Seatle, WA, United States - 4-1-26 metaG | ecosystem: Host-associated > Plants > Roots > Rhizosphere >... | reverse complement strand
AGGGAGTCGTATAACGAAGCCCTATCGTTTGAAGGACATAGCCAGAGAACAGGAATACGCCGGCCAGGACTCCTCCCGCTAGAATTGGCTTCGCGTTGTTAAACCGGCTGGGGAGCGGACGGAAGGCGGCGGTGAGAGCGACCGTCGCAAGAGTGAAGCGCAGGGCTAGAAACAGCAGGGTCGAGGAGTCCTGGAGGGCGCCTTTGACGACGACGAAAGTCGCGCCCCAGATGAAGGTGACGCCGACGAGGGCGAGTTCGGCGCGGCGCCGGGAACGGTGAGGCATCTCTTCGACATTGTAACGGCAGGCACTGGGGACGGAGGGTGGCGCCGCAGTCTCCGCAGGCCGGGGAAGCCTGCGGTGGACGGGACGGTGCGCCTTGTGCCTTAAATGACATAGGACTGGCCAGAGCGAGCGGGGAATCCCGGGTCAGGATCTCCGCTTCCGTGGAGAACGGCCGGTTTCCGAAAGGGAGGAGATCCGGACAGGCATGCGGAGGCTCAAGAAATTCCTGCTTGCGGCTGCCATTCTGATTCTGGCCGTTGGTGCCGTGGTTGGCTATCTGGTGCGCGGGGGATTCCGTCGATTCGAGATCACCCCGTACCGGGTCCCCGCCGCCGCGTTCACGAACTGGAACGACGTGTTGGCGCACCCGCGCGACATCTCGTTGACTACCTTTCGGACCGGCGTCGTCCACATGGACGCTTGTCTGAACCTCGACCCTCAAAGCCCGCGGCAGGCCGATTGCGACCATGTGCCGCGCGATCTGGCGGTCCTGGTTCACTGGGTGCACCATCCCCGTTTCGGGGACTTTCTGATCGACACGGGCTTCGACGATTCCTTCGCGAAACATCCCCCGTACGGCAATTACACCGAGGCGATGAGGTTGTTCAACTGGGTCAACGGCGTGACCAACCTGCAGGAGCCGGGAGAAGATCTGTCGGCGCAGCTTGCACGCCTGAACGTTCACCCCAAGGCGGTGTTCTTCACGCATCTACATCCCGATCACACTGGGGGCGTGCCCGCACTCGGGCCCCAGACCGAGTTTGTTTTCGGCAGTGCCGAAGCCAGCTTCCTGGCGCGCGCCGCCGTTGCGAACCACTTTGCGGGCAAGTCCCGGTTCTCCGGTATCGACTTTTCAACCGCGCCCACGATGGCGCCTCTCGGGCCGAGTGTGGATCTGCTGGGCGACGGATCGTTTTGGGCGATTTCGGTGCCCGGTCACACCGACGATGACATCGCGTATCTGATCAACGGCACGCCGCCGGTCCTTCTGACGGGCGATGCGAGCCACTTTGCCTGGGCGTTCCAGAACGGCGTGGCGCCACGGGGCTGGAACAAGGCGGGAACCGCCCGAGGCTATGTGAGCTTGGAACAACTGCGCGCCTTCGCGAGGACCTATCCGAGCGTAAAGGTCACTTACGGCCACGAAGTTGGACGTTTCTAGTGCCTGACCGCCGCTCCCTTAACGGTCGCGCTTCGGAGGCGGTCGAAGGCCTGGTGCCTGGCGCCTGCCAGACGGTGTCCGCTGGTGAAAAGCGCCGTCGCGATTATGGGACGGGGTCTCGATGGCTCGTTTCCTTTTTTCAATGACTTAGGGTTGGCACGTCGGATGCCGGGAAGGGGGCAGAGGACTCATGGGAACACTAGGGCAAGATCTGCGCTTTGGGGTGCGAATGCTGGTGACCCGGCCGGGCTTCGCGGCGGTGGCGGTGCTGACGCTGGCTTTGGGCATCGGGGCGAACACGGCGATTTTCAGCGTCGCGCGCACGGTTCTGGCGCCGCTGCCGATCCCGGAGGCAGATCGCGTAGTCATGGTCTGGACCGAGAACGCGGCTCGCGGCTGGCACCAATTCCCGGCCTCCGTGCCGGACTTCGAGGACTGGAAGGCGAGCGGGGTCTTCTCGAACCTGGCGGGGTACATCGACGCAGGGTTCAACCTGCGGCTGGGCGAGAGGACCGAGCGCGTCAGCGGTGCGCGGATCACCGCGGAATTCTTCAAGGTAGTGCGGCTCAGGCCCAGGCTCGGCCGCGCCTTCGAGGAACAGGACATGCGACCGGGGCACGACCATGTGGCTATTCTCAGCGACGCGCTATGGCGGTCCCACTTTGGAGCCGATCCGGGGATCGCCGGACGGACCATCATGCTGGACGGCGCGGCGCACGTTGTGGCCGGGGTCCTGCCGCCGGACTTCCCGAAATTCGAGAAGGAGGAGATCTACACGCCGATGGTCTTTGCCGCGGACGCCGCGAGCGACCGGGGCTCCCGATTTTTCGGCCCAATCGGCAGGCTCCGGCCTGGCCTCAGCATGGAGGTGGCGCAACAGAGGATGACCGCCCTGAGCGCGCGACTGGCCAGACAAGATCCGCACGATACGGGCAACACGGCTCTTCTGCAGCCGATTCAGGAGACATTCGTACAGGACGCGCAGACGCTGGTGATGATCCTGTTCGCCACCGTGGGATGCCTGCTGCTGATCGCGTGCGCCAACATTGGGAGCCTGCTGCTGGCGCGGGCCACGGGGCGGGAGCGGGAGATGGCGATCCGCACCGCATTGGGGGCGAGCCGGTGGGCGTTGTTCCGCCAGCTGCTGACCGAAAGCGTGCTGGTGGCGCTGGCTGGTGGAGCGCTGGCGATCGTGCCCGCGGCGTGGGGCGTGAGTCTGCTGTCCTCGCTCCACATGGACGAGTTGCCGAACCTGGCGCGGATCTCGGTAGATTTGAGCGCTCTGGGGTTCAACTTCCTGCTGGCGGCGGGGACGGGAATCCTGTTCGGGCTGGTCCCGGCGTGGCAGGCGCGCAGGACCGACGTCAACACCGCGCTGAAGGGCTCTGCCCGCACTACGGGCGGAAAGGTGCACCAGCGGCTGAGGGGGCTGTTCGTGGTGGGCGAGATCGCTCTGGCACTAGTACTGATGGTGGCGGCCGGGCTGATGGCGCAGAGCTTTCTGCGGCTGCGGTCGTTGAATCTGGGATACAACCCGCACGGCGCCCTGACGGTGCAGATTGCGCTCTCCGACCAGAAGTACGATACGCAACAGAAGCAGGCCGCCTTTTTCGGTGACCTGCTGGAGCGCATCCGCGCGCTGCCGGGCGTGCGGACGGCAGGCGCCAGCGACCAACTGCCGACCGGCGACGATCTGCACGGCGCGGGTTTGTACCTAGCCGATAAACCGGAGCCGCGACCGGAGGATGTGGCGATCGTGCTCAGAAGCACGATCACGCCGGAGTACATGCGTGCGATGGAGATTCCGCTGGTCGACGGGCGGTACCTGGACCAGCGGGACGGGCCGGGCAAGCCCCTGGTAGCGCTGGTTGACCAGTTCACTGCCAGGCGTTATTGGCCGCGCCAGAACGCGGTGGGCCAGCGCTTCAAGTTGGGACTGAAGCAGCCGGCGATCGAGATCGTGGGCGTGGTTGGGAATGCCGACCAGGGGCTGGTGGTGAAGATGGTGAAGGGGCAGGTGGGACAGGTTTACCTGCCGGTGGCGCAGGCGCCCAAGACGGCCATGTCGCTGGTGGTGCGGACGACCGGCGATCCGCTGGCGCTGGTGCCGGCGATCCGGGGCGTGGTGCGCGATGTGGACATCGACCAGCCGGTATTCGGGGTGCAGACGCTCGACCAGGCGCAGGCGGCGAGCCGGGCCTCGCAGCGGCTGGCGGCGATTTTGATCGGCGGTTTCGCGGTGGTGGGGCTGCTGCTGGCGACGATCGGGATCAGCGGCATCGTGGCGTACAACGCGGCGCAGCGGACGCGGGAGTTCGGCATACGGGTGGCGCTGGGGGCGCGGCCAGTGGATGTGCTGCATATCGTGGTGCGGCAGGCGCTGCTGCTAAGCGCGGCGGGCGCGGTGTTGGGGCTGGGCGGTGGGCTGCTGCTGGCGCGCGCGATGCGCAGCCTGCTGTACGGCGTGGGGGCCAGCGATCCGGTGACGTTTGGGGGAGTGGTGGTGCTGTTCATGGTGGTCGCGGCGGCGGCGAGCTGGGTACCGGCGCGGCGGGCGGTGCGAATGAGTCCGCTGGCGGCGCTGCGGTGGGAGTAGTGGGGGGCAATCCGAGGCACTTCTACGCCTCGACCACTCGCCCAGAACCTCATCCTTACGCTTCCTGGAACCCCGTTTGCGCAGGTATCATGAATCGAGTCGTGCTCCTCTCGAAAGGAGGATGGGATGCGTTTTCAAAGACGCCAACTGCTTCGAACCCTGTCATTTGCTCTTGGGTCGAGCTTCACCTGGAGCCGGAACCAACTCGGCATCGCTGCGCAGACAGCCGTACAGCCAAAGGTCTCCCCTCCCCCTGCGGGGGCTACTGTTCGTGACGCGATCGCTGGAGGAACGAAGATGGAAACAGTGACGGGTATTGGAGGACTGTTCTTCCGAGCTCACGATCCGAAAGCGCTGGGGCGTTGGTACCAGCAACACCTGGGGATCTCGCTCACACCATCGAGCTATGAGGATTCCGTGTGGCAGCAAGAGGCAGGACCCACCGTTTTCGCTCCTTTCGAGGAGACGAGCGACTATTTCGGAGATGCCCACAAGGTGTGGATGGTGAACTTTCGAGTCCGGGATCTCGACAAGATGGCGGCCCAGCTGCAGGCTGCGGGAATCGCGGTCAAGATTGACCCGCAGTCTTATCCCAACGGCCGGTTCGCCCGCCTGCATGACCCCGAGGGGAATCCCATCGAATTGTGGCAGCCTAAGGTTGCAGACACTAAAGGCTAGGCTGCAAAGCAGTTCAGGACCAACTTGACGGAAAATGCCCAAGCCGCCGACTGACGGTCGCCGGGGCGGCCCGCACCGTCACACCCAAGCACCTACAAGCCGGGTGGTGGTGCCGGCGCGGCGGGCGGTGCGGATAAGCCCGCTGACGGCGCTGCGGTGGGAGTAGTGGGAGGCCTTAGACCGCAGCCTCTTTGGGCTTCCGGCGCCACAGCAGAACATAGAGCAGCCATGCTGCTGGCACGAGCGGAGTCCAGATCCAGCGCCCCAGAATCGTCGGCTTGCGCACTGAGGCCTGGGCGAAATCCCGAAATGCGGATAGGTACGAGGCGTTTTGGTAGTGGGCCCAACCACGGCTGTAGTAAGTCTCGGCATCCGGGCTGAGGCGCAAGGCCTGGTCGTAGTCGTGAATCGCCCGGTCGTATTCGTGCCGCCAGCTGTGAACGGACCCGCGGCTGCTGTAAGCCGCTGCGTAGGGGTTGAGGCGGATGGTCTGATCGAAGTCCGCGAGCGCGCCACCGTAGTCGCTCTTGTAGATGTGGCACCAGCCTCGCCAATAGTAGGCGTCGGCGCCTTCGCCGAAACGGATGGCCTGGTCTAAGTCCCGCGCCGCAGAATCGTAATCGCGCTTCTGCATATACGCCCAGCCCCGCCCGTAGTAGTAAGCACCTCCGTACGGACAGATACTCAGCGCTTGTCCGTAGTCCTCGATCGCAGCGTCATATTGTCCCCGCCTGGCGCGGACGGACGCGAGGTTCGAGTAGGCCCACGCGAGATTGGGATCCATCCGGATGGCCTGTTCGAAGTCGGGTACCGCCCGATCAATTTCGCCGGCATAGAGCCGGACCGCTCCGCGATTATAGAAGGCAATGGCCGCTTTGGGATTGAGCTGCACGACTCGGTCGCAGTCCGCCAAGGCCCTCTGGTAGTCGTGTTTATTGAAGTACGCTGTGCAACGGCCGCGGAACGCGGCAGCAACGCCGGCGGGAGGCAGTTTCCCCGACTCGATTGCGGCTGTGCAGTGTCGAATCGCCGCGTCGGGATTGCGCGCCCACAGGCACGCCAAGCCGTCTGTGCCCGCCGAAGCCCGGCAAGCGGCGGCGCCGGCTAACACAAACAGAATCCCCTTCGCGTAATTCATAGGGCAATCCGATCCGCACCATCATACATGAGGCCGTGGACCGCTGCGTGCGCTTCGGAGTCGCAAGATCGTGTGGGGTGCGGGGGGGGATACCCCGGCTTTTGTCCTCCCGCAAGGGGGCCGCTGTCGCAGGCGAACGTTGCGGCGACTGTTTCCGTACATACTCATGACAAGGACTGGCGGTGCATCTGTGAAGAGACATCCCCTGCCTGCCTCGGCAGCATTGATCCTCGCCGCGCTCGCGTTTTCGGTATATCGGGTTGAAGCGCAGGATCTGATTCAGAGGATCAAAACGAAAGCGGCGATGGCCCAGGCGGGCGTCCGATCGTGGGCCGAACAGGGCCGCGATCCGGAGCCCGTTCTTGCGGTTATGAATCAAGTCAAGCCCGCGCTCGATGCAGGTGACCCGCGGAAGGCTGAAGGCCTGTTGGATCGAGCCTTGAAGATGCTGACCGGCGATCCGGCCCCGGGCGACGCATCCCCGCTGCCCGTTTATGCGGGCAGGGAGAAGGAAAGCGATCTTTACGTCAGGCCGGAACGGGTCTCGATTGAGGGCTACGCGGGAGCTGCGATGGAGCCGTTCCTCTCGCCGGATGGGCGTTACCTCTTCTTCAACAATGAAAACGACGCAGGGGTCAACACCAACATCCATTTCGCGGAGCGGACGGGAAAGCTCTCCTTTCGCTACCGGGGCGAACTCCCGGGCGTCAATTCGGAAGTGCTGGACGCCGTGCCCAGCATGGACTGGGCCGGACACTTCTATTTCACGACGTTGCGGGACTATGGCCGAACGCTGAATTCACTCTACACCGGCGACTTCGATGGCACGGCCGTGAGGAACGTTCGTCCCGTGCCCGGCGAAATCAGTCCGAAGACGCCGGGCACGATCAATATGGACGCGTGCATCAGTCCGGACGGGCAGACGCTGTATATTTCGCGGGCGGTCATGGCTCCCGGCGCTTCGGCACCAAAACAATCCGACTTGATCGTGGCGCGTCTGAAGGGTGGTGTCTTCAGCATCGATCCGGACGGCGACCGCATCATGAAGAACATCAACACCGAGGCCCTCGAATACGCGCCTGCCATTTCCGCCGACGGACGGGAGCTCTACTTCACGCGGGCAAGCCAGTCGATGGCGGGCTCGGACGCGCCCGGAGCCCGTCTTCGCATCATGGTGGCGAGCCGGACGTCAGTCGACGAGCCGTTCGGCGAACCACGAGTGTTGACCGCCCTCGCCGGGTTCGTGGAAGCTCCGACCGTGTCCATCGACGGCAAGGAGATGTTCTACCACAAGAAAGTGGACGGGACTTTCGTGATCTATCGGGCCGAGCGAAGTGAAACGCAGTAATCGCTGAGTCTCCCTACCCCGTGAGCGGTCGCGAGGATTGCGCGTATAATTCGGTCTGAGTATGAGCGAGGCCACCCAATGTGAGGTATGCAAGGCCATCGCTGAGGAACTCAGGACGGCTCCCCGAGAGAGCCCGGTGAGCCCGAAGCGCAGGGAGGAACTGCGGGCCTATGGTGATGCACTCCGCAAACTGATGGCTGGAACAGGGGAAGGGGTCGATGAACTTCTCGCCAAGTTCCCATTTCGTTCCCAGCGGCTTGGACCAATCAGGATGCCGGAGTACCCGGAATTGAGTCCGAGAACTCGCGAATTGTGGCGCAGACTGTGGGAGCACCAAGCTCGCACCGGCCACGACGTGATCGCCGTGCTTCGCCAACTGTTTCGCAAATAGGCGGGCTTGGTCTATAGGCCACCCATGGGCGCCAGGCGGAAGACCGGGCCGCCGGGGGCTTGGAAATAGAAGCGCGTGGGATCGGGGAAGTTGACTTCCTTTACTCCGAAAGCTTGCAGGCGTGCTTTCCAGTGGGCGGGGTCGTCGACTTTGATCTCCAGCCACGTCGCTTTCAGGTAGTCCGCTTCGGAGGGGGCGTCGCTGGCAGCCACAAAGAAAAACCCGAGGACCTCGCCGCCGGCGAATTCGTACAGGTCCAAGTCGGCACGCGGGCTCTCCAGGATCTTGCACTCCAGCAACCCGGAATAGAAATCCCTGGCGCGGGACCTGAGTTGCACCGGCAGGTTCATTTTCAGATGATTTCCGAGATGTACCACAGTCATTTCTTCGTCAGCAGGCCGCCGGCTGACATCCACTCTCGAAAGCGGTCAATCCAGCCAGCGACCGCGGGCGGATTGGCTGGGCGAATACCGAATCCGTGGCCGACGCCGGCATAGATGTGCAGCTCGGCCGACATGCCGGCATTCTTCAGTGCCAGATACAGGTTCGGCACGTCGGCCGCGATCTGGTCGTCGCCGCCGCAGGCGATGAAGGCTGGCGGCGTGTCGCTGGAGTAAGTGGCCTCTATCTTCGGCGGATAGATCAATGCCTGGAATGCGGGCTTCGCGCTCTGCCGATCGGTGGCGTCCGTATGAGGGTACACCACGTCGTCGTAATGGGTGGCGGCGAGACCGGCTAAGTGCGCACCGGCGGAGAAGCCCATCACGCCGACTCGCTGCGGGTCGATTTCCCATTCGGCAGCGCGGGCGCGGACCGTGCGGACGGCGCGCTGGATGTCGGCGAGTGCGGTGCCCTCGACCGTGTAAGTGGATCCCGGCTCATGCGGCAGCCGATACTTCAGCACGAAAGCGGCAATTCCGCGTTGGCTGAGCCACTCGCCCACGCGGTAGCCCTCGTGCGTGATCCAAAGCTCGCGGTAACTTCCGCCCGGCGCGACAACGACCGCGGCGCCGGTTGCCGTCCCCTTTGCCGGTAAGTAGACGGTCAGGGATGGGCGGTGCACACCGGAGACGATTCGATTGTCCTCCTGCACGCGGACCTTCTCTTCGCCGGTCTTTCCTTCCGAGCCCGGTGCGCCGCCGGGCCAAAGGAGTATAACCGGGTGCTGGGCTGGGTCCGGCGGGCCGGGCGCTGCTGGGGTTTGTGGCGACAGAATCAGGAATACGAGCAGGTGTGAGAACACGGCCCGATTACAGCACCACTCGGACGTGACGCGCAAGCGGGCGGCGAGGCTACTCGCCGAGGCGGGCGGCCTGGGTCAGGAGGTAGTTCCGCTCCGGCAGGCTCGACGTGCGGCCGGCGGCGAGCCGGTAGTGTTCGATTGCGGCCTCGGGTCGTCCGGCCATCTCCAGCAGATGGGCGCGAACGGCGTCGAGGCGATGGTGGCCGGCCAGGCGGCCATCCTGGTCGAGCGCCTTCAGCAGATCGAGTCCCGCGGACGGGCCGTGGACCATGGCCGCCGCGACGGCGTGGTTGAGCGCCACCATGGGATTTTCGGACATGCGCTTCAGGAGTCCGTACAGCACCAGGATCTGCGGCCAGTCGGTATCCTCGGCTCGGGCCGCTTCGTCGTGGACGGCGGCGATGGCGGCCTGTAACTGGTAGGCGCCAACCGACCCTTTCGACAAGGTCGCGGTAATGAGCGCGACGCCCTCGGCGATCTCTTTTTGGTCCCACCGAGGCCGGTCTTGCTTCGTAAGCGGGATCAATTCCTCGTCGGGTCCCGTTCGCGCGGCGCGGCGCGCATCCGTTAGTAACATCAACGCAAGCAATCCCGCAACTTCGCCATCGTCCGGGAGTAAGTCGTGAAGGGCTCGCGTCAGACGGATTGCCTCACGAGAGAGGTCGAGCCGCTGCGCTTGCGGGCCGGCACTGGCGACATATCCTTCATTGAATGTCAGGTACAACACGTGGAGCACGGCGCCAAGCCGCTGGGCGCGCTCCGCGTCACTGGGCAACTGGAACGGCACTCCGGAAGACTTGATGCTGTGCTTGGCGCGGCTGATCCGCTGCGCCATGGTAGCCTCGGGCACCAGAAACGCGCTGGCGATTTCGGCGGTGGTCAGGCCACCTACGGCGCGCAACGTCACGGCGATCGCCGATGGCGGAGTCAGGGCGGGATGACAGCACATAAAGAGAAGGATGAGCGTGTCGTCCTGCTCCGCTTCGGTTTCGATTTCGGCGGCGGCCGTCAGGTACTCGAGCTCCGTGGCGACGGCGGTTTCGCGGCGGCGGCGAGCCAGCTCCTCTCGAATGGCATCGGTCATGCGCCGCCCGGCGACCTGGATCAGCCAGGCACGGGGATTGTCGGGGATGCCTTCCGTGGGCCACTGGAGCGCCGCGGCGAGCAACGCCTCCTGAACCGCGTCCTCGGCGGCGGCGAAGTCGCGGTAGCGCCGAATGACGGCGCCGAGCACCTGCGGCGCGAGGTCGCGCAACAGGTGCTCGAAGGCCGCATCCGAGGAGCCCGGCGTCACAGGACTTCTTCGGTATGGTGGCTCATCATCTGGCGCACCTCGATGGGCATGCTCAGCGTGATCCCGCCGGGGCCGGGTCCCGCGGACAGCTTCGCGGCGACCTCATAGGCTCGTTGCGGGCTCTCGACGTCGACGATCCAGTAGCCCAGGAGAAACTCTTTTGCCTCCGGGAAGACGCCGTCCGTGATAGGCGCACCGTCCTTGCCTGCACGCACGATGCGGGCCTGATCGGGCAGGTCCAAGGGTTGGGTGGCGACGAACTCGCCGGATTCCTGCAGTTCCTTGTTGAGGCGCGCCAGGAATGCGAAGTGCGCCTGGATGTCCTTCTGAGGCCATGACAAGTAGGTGTCGACACCGGCCTTCGTGCCGCTCATCAGCAAAATGTACTTCATGTTCTTCTCTCCCTCCATTTTCGCGCCGTTTTTTTGCGCGTTCACAGGTGAGTCGGAGCCGGCGCCGCGTTCTCGACATCGGCGCCATGTCGACTTTGCGAATTTCGGTTCGACCTGAGTGTGGAGGTTCGAAAATGGCTACCAACGCTTGGGCGATGGCGTGCGACAGCGGTTCATGCAGCACCGGCTGCGGCACTGGACACGTCGGACTACAGCGCACGGTGCCGGCAAGCGCAGGAGGTGGGCGGCGATGGTTATGACTTCGTGCCGCTCGGGGAGGGCCGCCTGGCGCTGGCCGTGGGAGACGCATCCGGCAAAGGCTTGGCGGCGCTCACGAATCGTTGCGGCGACCCGCATGGAGCGTCAAGCGACCGATCCGCACCCACCAGCCAGCACCGCGATCAGGGCCCCTCCGCGCAGGAGGGCCAGGGACCGGGAGGTGGGCGCCCTAACAGTTCAGGTCGCGCCGGCCGACGTGGAAACCGTCCAGGCTGCCCAGGACGGTCAGGGCGATCTGGCGGGGATCGAAGAACGCCTGCGAAACCCGTTGGATGTCGTCGGCAGTGACGCGCTCGAGGTTCTCGATCAGCTCGTCGAGAGTGAAGAACCGGCCGAAGTACATCTCCTGCCGGGCCAGGTTGGCCATACGGCTGTTGGTCGATTCCAGGCTCAGCATCAGAGAGCCTTTCATGTAGTCCTTGGAGCGCCGCAGCTCGTCCTCGCCGACCTTCTCCTGCTTCAGCCGCTTGAATTCGTCCATGATGCAGCCGATCACTTTGCGCGCCGATTGGACCGAAGTGCCGGCATAGACCGCCAGCAGGCCAGTGTCCCGATACGGGTTCAGCTCGGAGAACACGGAGTAGGCCAGCCCCAGCTTTTCCCGGATGTTCTGGAACAGCCGGGAGCTCATGCCGCCTCCGAGCAGCGTGTTCAGGACGTAGCAGGAAAACCGGTCCGAGTGCGACAGCGAGTAGGACGGCACGCCGAGGCACAGGTGCACCTGCTCGAGCGCCTTCTTATTCCGGATGGCGATTTTCGCGTGCGTCGCGGGCATGGCGTCCAGTTTGGTCGCGGGCCGCGACGGCAGGGCTTCGAACCGCTCGCGCACCAGGCTCACGATGGCCTCGTGCGTCAAGTGGCCGGCCGCCGTGATGGTGAAGTTGGCGGGCACGTAGTGCTTGCCGTAATACTCCACCACGCGTTTCTGGTTGAACGCACGCACCGTCTCCTTGGTGCCGAGAATGGGCTTGCCAAGCGCGTGGCCTTTCCAGAAATTCGCCGAGAAGATCTCGTGGACCAGGTACTCGGGATTGTCGGCGTCCATCTTCAGCTCTTCGAGGATGACGCCTTTCTCCTTTTCCACATCGTCGGCGCGGAAAGCGGGGTGCAGCACCAGGTCCGAGAGGACGTCGAAGGCCAGCGGGAAATGGTCATCCAGAACCTTGGCGTTGAAGCTGACGAGTTCTTTCGACGTGAAGGCGTCGAGGTTGCCGCCGATGGAATCGACCGAGCGTGCGATCTCCTCCGCGCTGCGCGAGAGCGTCCCCTTGAACAGCATATGCTCGATGAAATGGCAGATGCCGTTTTCGTGCGGAGCCTCGCGGCGCGAGCCGGTCGAGATCCAGATGCCGACCGACACCGATCGCACATGGGGCATTGCTTCAGTGACAAGGCGAACGCCGTTGGCCAGCGTCGTTCTGCGAATCTCGCCCGGCAGGGCTAAGGAAGTCATGGGATTGCCTCCTCTGAGGCTCTGCTTTTATTGTCCCATGACTCGCGGGGTCCGAAATGGCGGGTGCTAGACTCAAGGTATGGCGCTCCTTGTTGGGCTGGAAGTTGGGGAAATTAAACAACTTCTGGCTCCCGACCATCCTGGCTACCGCGCCCGCCAGCTCTACCGCGCCCTGTACCGCGACCGGCTGGGGGACCTGGGCGAAGTCAGCACGCTTCCGGCGGAGCTTCGGCGGGAGCTGGCGGCGAGCCACGTTGTCGGCTGGCCGGAGGTGGCGCGCCGCTTCGAATCCGTGGATGGCACGCGGCGCTATTTGCTCCGGCTCGAGGACGGCAAAACCGTGGAAGCGGTCTTTATGCCCGAAGCGGCGCGAGGCACCATTTGCATCTCGACTCAGGCCGGTTGCGCCGTGGGCTGCCAGTTCTGCCTCACCGCTCTGCTCGGCCTGGAGCGGAACCTGACCGCGGGCGAGATCGTCGGCCAGGTGCTGGTGGTGGCGCGCGACAACGGCCTCGCGATCGAAGGCGAGCGGCTGAACATCGTCATGATGGGGCAGGGCGAGCCGCTGCTGAACCTGGCCAACGTGGTCAAGGCGACGCGCATCCTGGTGGATCCGGAGGGCGCCGGCCTGTCGCCGCGACGCATTACGCTTTCGACGGCCGGGATCGTGCCGAAGATCGAGGAACTCGGGCGCGAGCCGGTCCGGCCGAAGCTGGCGGTGTCGCTGAATGCCTCGACGGAAGAGGCGCGGCGGGAGCTGATGCCGATCACGCGCAAGTATCACCTGCGCGACCTGATGGAGGCGTGCCGCGCCTATCCGCTGCGGCCTTGGGAGCGGCTGACGTTCGAATATGTGCTGCTGGCGGGCGTGAACGATTCTGATGCCGACGCGCGGCGTGTGGTCCGGCTGCTGGCGAATCTGAAATGCAAGGTGAATTTGATTGCGCTGAATCCCGGCCCCGGGATTCCGTTCGGCACACCGGCGGCGGAGCGGGTGCTGTCGTTTCAGACCATCGTCAAGCGCGCGATGCCGTGCTTTATTCGTAAGCCGCGGGGGCTGGATATTTACGCGGCTTGCGGGCAGTTGAAGAGCAGCTCCTGAACCCGCTGCGCCCGGTAGTCGAATATCCGCGAGAGATCCTGCGCCACCAAGAGCCGATGAGCCAACCGCCCCAGCGGGCCGAACGGGAGGGCATAGTGCACGGTATCGACGATGGACGTGCCACCGTCGACCTCCGAAAAGCCATGCGTGTGGCGCCACAACCGGTACGGTCCCTTGGTCTGGACATCGATGAATTCGACCGGTGGATTCCACCGTTCAATTTCGGTCAGCCACCCGAGTCGGATCCCGCGAACACGCAGCGAGTAGGCGATGGTGGCGCCTTGCTTCATCTCGATGGGTGATGGATTGAGAATCCGGAACCGCAGCCACGGGGGCGTGATTCGTTCCAGGTTCTCCGGACGCGCGAAGAATTCGAAGACCACGGGCCGGGGCTGGGGAACCCACAGCTCACGATGAAGCTCATGGATGGTCATGGGGCGTTCCGGGGAGAAGACGCGAGACCTCGGAAGACAGAGCCTGGAACACTTTCTCATCCAGGCCTCCCGAATAGCGCCAGGCGACCCGGCCGTTGCCGTCGAGCAGGATCAGGTAAGCCGCGTCGGGATCGCGGAAGCCGACGCGCCGCTTCCACGGATCGGCGCCGCCATAGACGGTGATGACGTGCTCGTAATCCTCTTTCGGCGTCCCCCGACGCATGCCGCCGTTGATGAACCACTTTCCCATCCTGGCCAGGCCGCCAATCATCGGGACCTCATAGAAGGTCACGCGCGGGTCCGCTTTGAATTGCTCAAGGAATCGTTTGGCCCAGGCTTCGACGGCGAACCGGGAGTCGTAGGTGAAGCCCAGGAGGAGAAGCGTGACGCGGCCGGCGGCGGCCTCGGGAAGCACCGCGGTTCGACCGGTCAGGAACTCCCCTTTCAGCCTGGGGAGGGCGTCGCCGAGCGCTAATTCGCCGGCCGACTCGGCTGCGCCGGCCATCAAAGGCAGCAGTACCAATGCGAGAAGCCAAACCGTCATACGCTTCACCTCCCCGCCTGCCCCGCGGCGGCGATGCGCCGCAGCATTCCCCGAAACATCACTTCGTGGAAGGGCAGCAACAGATACCAATATAGAAGGCCGGCCAGCCCGCGCGGCTCGAATTGGGCGATCTGCCGGATCACGGTAGACGTGCCATCGGGCTCGGCGCGGAACTCGAGCCACGCGCGCCCCGGCAGTCTCATCTCGGCAAAGAGGCGGAGGCACCGGGCGGGCTCGTAACGTTCCACGCGCCAGAAATCCAGCGTGCTTCCGGGCAGCGGAGTTTCGGGATCGGGCCGGCCGCGCCGCATGCCGACTCCACCCAGCATCAGATCGACGAGGCCGCGTATTCTCCACAGCGCGTCGCCGAAATACCAGCCGGTCCGGCCCCCGATCCGGCGAATCGGGACGAAAGCCAGATTGGGCGTCAGGGGCACTCGGATCGTTTGTTCGTTGATCAGAAGGTCGCGGCCGGGTTCGGACGTGCCGCTCCCGTGCGCAAGGGCGTCCGACCAGCGAGTCTCCGCGATGGGGCAATCTTCGTTGGCCAAGGCTCTCTCGATTGCCCGGGCGATCCCCATGGGCCGGATCGCAAACAGATCCCTGGCGTTGGGACTCAGCACCACGCTGGGATTGCGGACGCTTTCGATGAGGTGCCGGCCGATGGATGCGTAGACGGGCGTGATTAGAGTCAGCCAGCGGCTCGAGAGCGACAGACTGAGGAAGGGAACGCGCAGGATCCAGCGCCGCAATTTCCGCTGGCGTGCGAACTCGCGCATGATACCGACGTACGAAGTCACGTCGCTCCCGCCGATTTCGACGGTAAGATTCCCCTCGATCGGCAAACGGATCGCCGCCGCCAGATAGTCGATGACGTCCTCGATCGCGATGGGCTGGGCCGGGGTATTCACCCAGCGCGGGGCGAGCATCACGGGAAGCCGTTCCACCAAGGCGCGGATCATTTCAAAGGATGCGCTGCCGGAACCGATCACGATGGACGCCTGGAATTCGATCACGGGAACGCCGCTCGAGCGCAAGATGTTCCCCGTCTCGGCCCGGCTGCGCAGATGAGCGGAGAGTTCGCCACCATGCACCAGCCCACCCAGGTAGATGATCCGTCGCACTCCTGCTTCGCGAGCCGCCTGTCCAAAGTTCGCGGCAGCCTCGATCTCGTGGGCTTCGAACTCCGGACCGGCATACATCGAGTGGACCAGGTAGAAAGCGGTGTCCACGCCCGAAAAAGCCGCACCCAAAGACGCGGGCTCGAGCAGATCTCCCCGCACCACTTCGGTGCCAGGGGCCACGCGCCAGCCGAGCGCCTCCGGGTTGCGGCACAAGCATCTGACAGCCAGGCCGTCCAGTTCGAGTCGCCGGAGCAGGCGCCCACCCACGTATCCTGTCGCTCCGGTCAGCAGATGCATGCAATGGGCCTTATTGGGGCAGCAGGACCGTGTCGATCACGTGGATCACGCCATTGCTGGTCTCGATATCAGCCTTGATGACGTGCGCGTTGTTCACCATCACGCCGCCGTCCATGGTCTTGATGGAGACGCTTTGGCCTTCCACGGTCTTGGCGGAATCGAGCTTCACCACGTCCTGGGCCATCACTTTACCTAATACCACGTGGTAAGTGAGGATGCTCTGTAGCTTAGCCTTGTTCTCCGGCTTGAGCAGGGTTTCGAGCGTGCCGGCCGGCAGTTTCGCGAAGGCTTCGTCGGTAGGGGCGAACACGGTGAACGGGCCGGGGCCCTTCAACGTGTCCACGAGGCCCGCGGCTTTCACCGCGGCCACCAGGGTCTTGAAGTTTGCGGCGACAGCGGTGTCCACGATGTCGGCCGCGAAGGCGGATGGAGCCATGGCCAGGGCCAAAGCGCCAGCCAGTAAAACGGGCAAATGGTAAGTCATCTTTCTTCTCCTCTTTCACTCCCTCTGATTCGCCGGGGTTGCCCCGGCCTTACGCGCGGGCGGCTGCGTCCGCAGAGTGCCAGCGGCGCTGGATCGATTTCCAGGTGACCGCCTGGTACAGCCCGGACAGGCCCACCAGGCCGTACACAACGGCACTGAGGCCGGAAGTTTCACCGAACTTCATGCCAAAAGCCGTGGCCACGAGGTCCAGACGGAACACTCCGGCTAGTCCCCAGTTCAACGCGCCGATGATGACCAGCGCGGCTGCGATCACGTCAAGCTTCTTCATGTTTCCCCTCTCAATCGGGCCGGTTCTGTCCGGCCATGATTTGATCTTAAGGAAACAGTGTTTTACTGTAAAGAATATCTGACAGGTGCCTTTCCTGAGAGGAAAAGAAGAGCCCTGAACAGGCAGCTAGAGGAAAACGGTTTTCAAAATGCCATCCGACACCATCACGACGGGCCTGAAGAAATACGCAATCGGAAACAAACTGCGCCGGCTGCGGCTGCGCAAGAGCATGGGGCTGCTGGAGCTAAGCAAGCACACCGGGCTCTCGCCGGCGTTGCTCTCCAAGCTGGAGCGGGATGTGATGCACCCCACCCTGCCCACGCTGCTTCGCATCGCCATGGTGTTCAGCGTGGGGCTGGAGTACTTCTTCAATCCGGAACCCCGGCCCGTGCTGGAGATCGTGCGCAAGAAGGACCGCCTGCGCTTTCCGGAGTCTCCGGACGCCGCCCGGGTTGCCTACTACTTCGAGAGCCTGGACTTTCCCGTTCCCAACCGCGCGCTCAACTCGTATCTCGCCGAGTTCGAACCGGTGGAGGCGGAGCACAGCCGGCTGCACGAACATCCGGGCGTGGAATTCCTGTACGTTCTGTCCGGCAAGCTGGAACTGCGCGCCGGGGAGGACAGGCACGAATTGGCTCAAGGCGACGCCGTCTATTTCGATTGCAGCGTGCCGCACGGCTACCGTCGAATCGGATCCAAACGCACCACCGCGCTGGTGGTGACGATGGGGCCGCGAGAGTAGGCGAGGTCAGCGGGAGCCGGTCACGGCCCACGCCTTTGCGGTAAGAGCGAAGGGGCTGTCTTCGTTGGGCAGTGACAATCGACCCTTCACTGCGTTGCGCAACGCTTGCAGCCGATCGCGATTGAGACTGCCGGCATATGCCCCGGCAGGGCCCTGCCGCAGAAGAAACGGTTCCCAATAGTCGGCAAAGGACCGGAATCGCATCGTGATAACGAGGGGCCGCTCATGGATGTTCCGCAAGCCTCCCTGGCGCCACAACTCCGACAGTTCGCCCGCGCGGCACAGGGGCATGCGCTTTTCGTCAAAGCCTTCGGCTGTTGCGTCGACGCTCCGAGCGGCATCCCAGAACACCCGGAGCATCCGCATCCCAGCGCCGTAATCCCAATTGGCGGCCGAGACCAGGCCCCCGGGCCTGGTGACCCGGCACACCTCAAGCAAGGCTTTCTTCGGATCGGGGATAAAATTGAACACCAGCAAGGAAAGACTAGCGTCAAAGACCGCGCCGGGAAATCGAAGCTGTTGGGCGTCGCCGACCTGAAAGCTGGTTCGATCCGGGAACGGGTTCTTGCTGCTTGCGTAGGCGACGTATTCCTCGGACGGGTCAATCCCTACGACGCGAGACCGGCCGTTCCGTTCAGCGATCGCAAAGGCTAGCGCTCCAGTACCCGAGCCAACGTCGAGCATCCGCGCCCCATCGGGCAGGCCGGCGAAATCCACGAGCAGGGGAGCTACCAGGCGGCTCCAACGGCCCATGAATCGCTCATAGGCTTCAGCGTCCCCGAAGATATTTGGCTTACGATTCTCGCCGCCAAGGAGCGGAACCGCGGAGACGGCGAGGAATCCCCTCCGCGACAGCATGCCTCGATCTTAGCTCAACAGAAACGACCGCTTACGGTCTCGGGCGTGGCGTCGCGTCGCCTGACTCGAGGCCCATGATCCACTTCACCTGATCGATCCACATCTTCTGGATGTCCGGCCGGTCCCAGACCGCTTCGACGTGGCCCAGTCCGTCATATAGGACGCGACCCTTGCCGTAGGTGCGCGCCCACATCACCGCAAAGTCGCCGTCGGTGCGGTGGACCCTCGGGTTCTTCAGATCCAGTTTGCTTTCGTCGAGCCGCAGCAGCACCCGCACCTTCTCGCGCGAGAAATCCTTGATCTGGTAGATCTCGTCGCGCATGGTGAAGGCCGGCGGCAGGAACTCCATGCCCGGAAACTTCGGGTCCTCGACGATCAGGGGCGCGTCGAAAGTCATCCACGGATGCTCGTTGAAGTAGCCCCCCACCATGTCGCCGTAGGCCGGCCACTTGTAGAACGTGTCGGTGGCGCTGTGGATGGCGATGAACCCCTTGCCGTCGTCGTGGACGAAGGAAAGGAGGTCGGCCTTCTGCGAATCGTCCATGTCCAGCTCGCCGGTGGTGAAGAACGCGACGGCGTCAAAATCGTCCAGGTTCTTGGCGTGGAGATCGAGCTTCTTCTTGGTGACGAGTTGGCAGTCCGTCCGGATGACGGTCTCCCAGAGGCCGGTGTCATGCCCCAGCTTCCACAAGGTGGCGGCGGCGTTCGAGATGGATTCGTGCTGCCACCCCCTACTTTCGCCGATGAAGAGGAGCCGTTTCTTGGGTTGCTGGGCGCTGAGAGAGACCGCCATAACCAGCCCGGCGAGAAAGACCGGGGCGAGACGTATAACTTCCATGCCGTTGACCTCCCGAAGCGCCATCTTCCCACCGGGAGGCCGCGCACGCAACACCGCGCTTAGGAACCGCACCAGTGACGCAAACGGCGAGTCCCGAAAAGGCCAGAGCGCCAGAGTGATCGGCGGGACCGCGGCGCTCGGCGCGGGCGGGCAGCAATTGCGCAATCACGAGCAGCACGAGCGCGCTGAGCAGCCAGTTCAGGACCAGGCTGGCGAGCATGGCGCCTCCGGTTTGTCAGGAGTTCAGCGCAGGCTGGGGTGCCGCTTCCCGGTGGCGGAACAGGCGAGGTAGGGCCAGATTCAATCCTAGGAGGAGCAGGCCTCCGGCGAGCGCCGGGTACAGGCTACGCATGGCGAAGCCCGGAACCAGAAGCGCGACCACGCGGAAGACCAGGGAGTCCCCGAGGGCGAGCAGAACTCCAGGAAGCGCCAGGGCCGGCTCGCCCGCGCCCGGTCTAAAAGCGGTCGAGACTGCGGCATGAACAAGCGCAACCACGGCTGCCACGACCAACGCGGAACGCAACTCGTCGATCCGGCAGCCCGGAAGGACGATCGCAAGCAGCGCCAGTCCGGCGGTCCCCAGCGACCAGTTGAGAAACAGATACACCATAAAAGCCACTGTTTGGGCAGCACGTTCGATGCCACAGTGAGCGCGCCCTTCTGCGTGCTCACAACACTAAGAAACTACTTGGCGTGGCTCGCACGGCCCTCCGTCCACGAGCTTTCTCTCAAGGGCCAGCCAGATATTTTTTGCCGCCGTGCCGGCGCGTTTTGTATATTGTGCAGCCGGATAATGGAGGCATCATGTCTCCCGCTTGCAGATTTTGCGCCATCGTCGAAGGCATCGAGCCGGCCGCGGTTGTCCTGGAGGACCCGGTTTCGGTCGCGTTCCTGGACCGGCGGCCGCTGTTCCCGGGCCATGTGCTGCTGATCCCGCGCCGCCACACGGAGACGCTGGCCGATCTGCCGCCGGAACTGGTCGGCCCGCTGTTCGCCAATGCGCGACTTCTGTCCGCGGCGGTTGAGGCCGGGCTTGGCGCCGATGGCTCTCTAGTGGCGATCAATAATCGTGTGAGCCAGAGCGTGCCTCACCTGCACGTTCATATCGTGCCGCGACGCCGCAAGGACGGACTCAGGGGATTCTTCTGGCCTCGCCGGACGTACAAAGACGAGGCCGAGATGCTGGCCGTCCGCGACGCCCTACGAGCGGCTCTGGGCGGTCCGATGCCCGATGTTTGAGGGCTCCCCGTTGCACTGAGGCCACTCTCTCAGCACCCCCGCCGTAATCGTTACATCGTGACGCGAATCCGTAGATATAAACAGAGCGGTTTCTCCCGACTAAGTGGGAGCGGTATGTCCTAAAGTTGCTTCACCGCAAAAACTTTGCATAATAGAAACAGCAACTGGGAAAGTAGGAGTTCTAGAGGGCAGGGAGGGGATGCCTCAGATCTTCCACCGCGGCGCCAATGTTATCTCCAAGCTGACACTGGTGGGCAGCGCCGTGCTGGTCCTTGGCGGATTCGGGGTCGCCTACATCGCTTACGATTCCCCCTACTTCAACCGGGTCGGCATGGCCCGGCCGCAGCCGGTTCCGTTCAGCCACAAGCACCACGTCGGCGATGATGGCATCGATTGCCGCTACTGCCACACATCGGTGGAAACCTCGGCATTCGCAGGCATCCCGCCGACGCACATCTGCATGTCCTGCCACTCGCAGCTCTGGGCCGACAGCCCCATGCTCGAGCCTGTCCGCGCGAGCTGGGAGACGGGAACGCCGCTCCAGTGGGTGCGAGTACACGACCTGCCCGACTACGTCTATTTCAACCACAGCATTCATGTAAACAAGGGCGTCGCCTGCATTATGTGCCATGGCCGGGTCGATGAGATGCCGCTGACGTGGCGCGAGAAGTCGCTCGAAATGAAATGGTGCCTTTCGTGCCATCGCTCGCCGGAGTTGTTCGTGCGGCCTCGCGAGCATGTCTTCGACATGAACTGGAACCCGCCCGAGGACCAGCTCGCCATGGGCCGCAGGCTGGTGAAGGAATACAAAATTCAGAAGCTGACGGATTGCTACACGTGCCACCGATGAGCGAAGACAACGACCGCGACAAGACGAAGCTGCCGGCGCTGTGGCGGAGCCTCGATGAACGCGCGCAATCTCCGGAGCTGCTCGAAGAGCTCAAACACGAGTTCCCCTGGCGGACCTCGGAGGAGATCGAGGGGCTGGACCGGCGCGACTTCTGGAAGGTCATGGGCGCGGCCGTGGCCATGGCGGGGCTGAGCGGATGCGTGCGGCAGCCCCCGGAAAAGATCGTCCCTTACGTCAATCAGCCCACCGGGATCGTGCAAGGCGAACCGATCTACTTCGCCACAGCGATGCCGTTCCTGGACGATGCCGCCGGTCTGTTGGTCAAGAGTCACATGGGCCACCCGGTGAAGGTGGAGGGCAACCCGAAGCACCCGGCCAGCCTCGGCGCCACGGGCGTGCATGCGCAGGCGTCGCTGATGGACTTATACGATCCGGACCGGTCTGCAGCCGTGATTTACGACGGGCGGGTGAGCGATTGGGTCTCGTTTCTCGGCGCGCTCGAGGCGATGCTGGCGGAGCAGTCCGCCGGCCGGGGAGCCGGCCTGCGCATCCTGACGGGAACGGTCATCTCTCCGACCCTCGGCGTCCAGTTGAAGGCGCTGTTGGCGCAATATCCGGCTGCCAGGTGGCACCAGTGGGAACCGGCCGGGCGCGACAACGTTCGGCTCGGGGCCGACATGGCCTTCGGCAGCATCGTCAACACGACTTACAGCTTCGACAAAGCCGATGTGGTCTTCGCGCTTGACGCGGACTTCTTGTCTTGCAGCCCTGTCCGGCCCCGTTATGCCCACGACTTCGCGTTGCGGAGGGGGTCGCGCGCGGGATTGGCTGGCATGAGCCGCTTGTACTCCGCGGAGACCTGGTTCACCGGCACGGGCGCGAGCGCCGACCACCGGTTCCCCGTGAAGCCGAGCGAGATGGAGCCGGTCCTGCGCGCCATCGCGCAAGGCACGGGCGCTCCCGGAGGCGCGCCTCCTCCACCGCAGCACGCAAAATGGATCGGCTCGGTGGTCAGAGACCTGCTGCGGCATCGTGGCGCTAGCGTAGTCCTGGCAGGCGACCAGCAGCCACCTGAGTTGCACGCGCTCGCCCACGCCATCAACTTCGCGCTCGGCAATGTGGGGAACACGGTCACTTATACGGACTCCAACGAAGTTAGTCCGGTGAATCAGCTCGGCTCGTTCCGTGAGCTGGTGGACGACATGAGGGCCGGCAGGGTGGACATGCTGGTTCTGATGGGGGTCAATCCCGCCTATGACGCGCCTGCCGATCTCAGCTTCCCCGATGCGATGCGGAGGGTGCGGTACAAGGTTCACCACGGCACTTACAACGACGAGACGGGGGTGCTGTGCCAGTGGCATGTTCCGGCCACGCACTTCCTGGAGGAATGGAGCGACTGCGTATCCCAGGACGGCACGGCTTCGGTTATTCAGCCGCTGATCGCGCCACTTTATCAGGGCCGCTCGCGGCACGAACTGGCTGCGGCGCTGCTCAACCAGCCGAACCGGCAGCCCTACGAGATCGTCAAGGAAACGTGGAAGGGCCGCAAGCCCACGAGCGACTTCGAATCGGCCTGGCGGCAGTGGCTGCACGACGGCGTGATCGGGGAGACCGCATTCCCCGTCCGAACAATGGCGTTGCGCGCCGGCCTGGCGGCGGCGCTGGAGCCGAAGCCGGCAGCGCCCAGGGACCCGGGCGCTTACGAACTCCAGTTCCGGCCCGACCCTAACATCTGGGACGGCCGTTTCGCCAGTAACCCCTACTTACAGGAGTTACCCAAGCCCACCACGAAACTCACATGGGACGCCGTGGCCCACATCAGCCCGCGGACGGCAACTCGCATCGCTACTTACAGCACCGGCGTGGTGGAGCTCGACTTCCGCGGGCGCAAGACCAAGTTCCCGCTGTGGGTCCAGCCGGGCCATGCCGACGACTGCATCACGGTGACGCTGGGGTACGGCCGCAAGCGTGCGGGCCGCACCGGGCTGGTCGGCTTTGACGTGTATCCCATCCGCCCGTCCGATGCTATGTGGTCGGGTGGTGGCCTGGCCATCCGGCCAACGGGCGAGTATTTCGAGCTATCGACCACCCAGACCAGCAACGGCATGGCCGGCCGCTATCCGGTACGGCTGGGCACGCTCGACACGTACAAGCGGGATCCCGAGTTCGCGCATAAGGACCCGTTCGAGGAAACGCCGCCGCCGGGCCTCACGATTTATCCCCAGTGGCCCTACGAGGGTTACAAGTGGGGCATGTCGATCGACCTGAACTCCTGCGTCGGCTGTAACGCCTGCGTCATGGCCTGCAATATGGAGAACAATATCGCGGTGGTAGGCAAGCACGAGGTCTTCCGCGGCCGCATCATGCACTGGCTGCGCATCGACCGCTATTACTTCGGCGGCCCGGAGCAGCCCAAACTCTTCTTTGAACCCGTGCCCTGCATGCACTGCGAAAACGCGCCTTGCGAACTGGTGTGCCCGGTGGGTGCGACCGTCCACAGCTCCGAGGGTGTGAACCAGATGGTCTACAACCGCTGCGTCGGCACGCGATATTGCTCAAACAACTGCCCATACAAGGTGCGGCGATTCAACTTCTACCTGTACACGGACTGGGACACTGCCAGCCTGGAGCTGATGCGCAATCCGGAAGTCACGCCGCGCTCCCGGGGCGTCATGGAGAAATGCACTTACTGCATTCAGCGGATTGAGGCCGCGAAGATCAAAGCTGAGACCGAGAGCCGTACGGTCCGGGATGGGGAAATCCGGACCGCGTGCCAGCAAGCCTGCCCCACGGAGGCGATCGTCTTCGGCGATCTCAACGATCGGGGCAGCCGGGTCGTGAAGCTCAAGCAACAGCCTCTGGATTATCAACTGCTGGGTGAACTGAACACGCGGCCGCGCACGACTTACATGGCCAAGGTCCTGAACCTGAATCCGGAACTCGAAAGGGAGCTGTACTGATGCCCGATAGCATCGAAGAGCTGTCTCGAATCGAGGATCTGCTGCCGGTTGTGGAGCCGGGCGTAACGCCCGCGGGCCTCACGGACCAGATCGCCGACGTCACCCTCAAGCATCCGAATACCAAGACCTGGCTGCTGTTCCTGGCCCTGGCGACGGTTGGACTCGGCGCGCTGACCGCGGGCTTCGCGGCACTGCTGCTGCGGGGCGTCGGGGTCTGGGGCATCGATATTCCCGTGGGTTGGGGAATCGACATCGCAAGCTTCGTCTGGTGGATCGGAATCGGCCATGCTGGCACGCTCATCTCGGCCATTTTGCTGCTTCTCCATCAGGGATGGCGCAACTCCATCAACCGCTTTGCCGAAGCGATGACGCTATTCGCCGTAATGTGCGCGGGCATGTACCCGCTGGCGCACTTGGGCCGGCCGTATCTGTTTTATTGGCTACTACCGTACCCGAATAACATGTCGGTCTGGCCGCAGTTCCGGAGCCCCCTCGTATGGGACGTGTTCGCGGTCTCGACTTACTTCACCGTCTCGCTGATCTTCTGGTACTCGGCCCTGATTCCCGATTTCGCCACGCTCCGCGACAAGGCTACGCGGCGGAGTCACCAGTATGTCTACGGATTCCTTTCGCTGGGCTGGCGTGGCTCGGCCCGCCACTGGCAGAATTTCGAGAGCGCGTATCTTCTGCTGGCCGGCTTCGCCACGCCGCTGGTGCTCTCGGTCCACACGGTGGTGAGCTTCGATTTCGCGGTGGCCATCGTGCCCGGCTGGCACAGCAGCATCTTTCCGCCGTACTTCGTTGCCGGAGCCATTTACTCCGGCTTCGCGATGGTAGTGATGCTGGCCGTGCCCGTGCGTAAGATCTGGCACCTCGAGAACGTGATCACGATGCGCCATCTGGACAACGCCGCCAAGGTTATTTTGGCGACCGGTTTGATCGTCGATTACGGCTATCTGATGGAAGCGTTCATGTCCTGGTATGGGGCCGACACTTACGACTCGTACATGATGTACAACCGCATGACCGGCCCGTATAACCCGGTGTTCTGGGCGGTGATGATCATCAACGTGGTTGGCGTACAGGCTCTCTGGTTCAAGAGCGTGCGGAGGAATGTACTGGCTTTGTGGGTCATGTCCTGGGTGATCCAGACCGCCATGTGGTTCGAGCGCTACATGATCATCATTTCGAGCCTGCACCGCGATTACCTTCCGCGCTCGTGGGGCATGTATTCGGCAACGGTTTACGACTGGCTGGTTTTCTGTGGGTCGTGGGGCCTGTTCCTGTTTTGCTTCCTGCTATTCCTGCGCTACGTCCCGATGATCACGATGTTCGAAATGCGGCAAACGGCCCACAAAGCCGCCTCTACCGGAGGGTACGCATGAGCGAGCCGGCGCTCTACGGAGTGATGGCGGAGTTCGACGAACAGGAGCACTTCCTGGAGGCGATCCGCCGTACGCGCGCGGCGGGTTACGAGCGCATGGACGCCTACTCGCCGAATCCGCTCGAGGGCTTGGACGAGGCCATGCAGTTGAGTAAGTCGCCCGTGTCGCGGATCGTGCTGATCGGCGCGCTCACTGGCGCGTTCACGGGTTTCCTTTTGCAGTACTACGCGTCCGCCCTCGACTTTCCGATCAACGTCGGCGGCCGCCCGCTCAACAGCTGGGTGTCTTTCATCCCCATCACCTTCGAGCTGACGGTGTTATTCGCGTGCTTGTCGTCGCTGTTCTTCGGCATTCTGGGGCTCAACGGCCTGCCGCAGCCCTATCACCCGGTCTTCAACGTGCCGCAATTCGGGCGCGCCAGCCGCGATCGGTTCTTCGTCTGCATCGAGTCCAAGGACGCCCAGTTTGACGCCACGGATACCAGGCGCTTTCTGGAGGGTCTCGATCCCTTGGGAGTCTACGATGTCCAGGAGTAGGGTCGCCGCATCGCTGCTCGTCGCGCTGACCGGCGTGCTCTGCGGATGCCGCGCCGACATGCAGGACACGCCCAAGGCCAAGACGTTCCGGGCGAGCCGGTTTTACGACGATCGCATGACCGCGCGCCAGTTGGTCGCCGGCACGGTGCCTGCGACGGGACTGGCCGACGACGAATTGCTCTACACTGGCACGGTAGACGGACGCTTGGCGACCGTCTTCCCCTTCCCTGTGACGCGCGAGGTGCTGGCGCGGGGGCAGGACCGTTACAACATATTCTGCTCTCCGTGTCATGGCCGCCTGGGCGACGGCGACGGCATGATCGTGAGACGGGGCTTCCGCCGCCCGCCCTCCTATCACATCGACCGCTTGCGTAAGGCGCCCGTGGGCCACTTCTACGACGTCATTACGCACGGGTACGGCTCGATGTACGACTACGCGGCCCGCGTCGCGCCGCGTGACCGCTGGGCCATCATCGCCTACATCCGGGCGCTGGAGTTCAGCCAGAACGCGACGCTAGCCGACGTGCCGCCGCAGGAACGGGCGCAACTCACGGGAGGACGCCCATGAACCCGAACGCCGAGCGCACGGCCTTTCTCATCGGCGGTATCGGACTGCTGGCGTGTCTGGTGGGTGCACTCGTGGACACGACGCAGTTCCTGCGTTCCTACTTGTGGGCGTACTGGTTCTGGCTCGGCGCCGCTATCGGCTGCGGGCAGATCCTGATGCTCTATCACCTGGTCGGCGGCGCGTGGGGCTTCGTCATCCAGCGCATCCTCGAAGCCGGCCTGCGGACCATGCCGTTCCTGTTCGTGCTGGTCCTCCCGCTCGTATTCGGGATACCGCGTCTTTACAGCTATGACGATCCGCGCGCCGTGGCGCTCGATAAGGCCCTCCAACACAAAAGCGCCTATCTGAATGCGCCCGGGGTGATCGCGCGGCTCGCACTTTACTTTGTCATTTGGGGCGTCATCGGCTACTTGCTCTCTTATTGGTCGCGGCGGCAGGACGAGACGGCAGACTACAAGTACATGAAGTTCCGCACGCGGCTGAGCGCGCCCGGCATCGTTCTTTACTCGCTGGCGATGTCCTTCGCCGCCGTTGACTGGATCATGGCGCTCGAGCCCGATTGGTACTCCACCATGTTCCCCGGCTTTTATCTGGTCGGCCAGGTGCTAACAGCCTTCGCCGTAGTCATTGTCGTGTTGCGGTTTGTGGGCGAGCGCAAGCCCCTCTCGGACATCCTCTCGCCCAAGGACTTTCACGACCTCGGGAATCTGCTGCTCACCTTCGTGATTCTGTGGGCCTATGTGCAGGTGTCGCAACTCATCATTACGTGGTCGGGGAACCTGCCCAAAGAGATCACCTGGTACCTGCACCGCACGGAAGGCAACTGGGTCTGGGTCACGGTCGTGATCGTTATCTTCCACTTCGCCTTTCCCTTCTTCATTCTCCTGGGGCGCGGGAACAAGCTGCAGAGCCACCGGCTGGCCGCGGTGGCGGCGTTCATCGTCCTTATGCACTTACTCGACAATTATTGGAACGTCGAACCGGCGTATCACTCGCGAGTCTATGTCCACTGGCTGGACTTTGCCGCGCCGATCGGGCTGGGCGGCGTTTGGGTGGGTCTGTTGCTCAGGCAGATCAAGCGATACCCGCTCGTGCCGGAGCACGATCCGCGAGTTGTGGAGGCCCTCGAGAAGGCGCTATGACCAGGCACGAAGAAGCCGCCAGAGGCATCGAGCGTCCGGATCTGTTCGAGGCGCAGGACGTCAGCGCGAACGGCGTCATCATCTTCCTGGCCGGCCTGATCGGATCGCTGCTGGTGATCTTCCTTCTGGTTTGGGGCATATGGGGCGTGTACGTGCGGCTTCTTACGAAGACCGGACCTGATCCCGTGCCGGCGCTGAGCCAGATCCCGCCGGAGCCGCGCGTCCAAGCCGACCCTGGCCTCGATCTTTGGCGGCTGCGGGCCCATGAGGACGAGGTCCTGAAGTCGTACGGGTGGAGCGACCAGCAGTCCGGCACTGTCCGCATTCCGATCGACCGCGCCATGGACCTGCTGGCTCAGCGAGGGCTGCCGGTGCGATCGGGGACCGCGGCGGAGCCTGGCGCGCCCGATACCGGGCCCGAATCGGGCGGCCCGCAAACAGGCCAGCCCGTGCCGCGGAGGACGCAATGAGGATATGCGGAGCTGCGGTACTCGCGCTGGTAGCGGCCGGTGCGGCATGGGGCCAGGGCAGCCAGGGCATCGTGCCGTGGGTGGAGCGCACGAAGCCGCGGCCCGATCTACTCAAGAAGGTTGCCCTCGAACAAAAGCTGAACGCACAGGTTCCGCTCGACCTGGTCTTCCGCGACGAGCATGGCCGTTCGGTGCCGCTCGGCACCTACTTCGGCAAGCGGCCGGTGGTGCTGTCGCTGGCCTACTATGAGTGCCCGATGCTGTGCACGCTGGCGCTGAACGGCCAGCTTCGCGCTTTCCGCAGCCTCGATTTCAGTGTCGGCCGCGAGTTTGAGGTGGTCGTCGTGAGCATCAACCCGAAGGAGACTCCGGCGCTCGCGGCAGCCAAGAAGGCCACTTACCTGAGCAGTTACCGCCGCGCGGGCGCTGAGAACGGCTGGCACTTTCTGACCGGGACGGAGCCCTCTATACGGGTGCTGGCCGCCGCCGTCGGCTACCGGTACGAGTACGATTTCGAGAGCAAGCAGTACGCCCATCCAACCGGCCTGATGGTGATTACGCCAGAGGGCCGCATCGCGGCCTACCAGTACGGAGTCGAGTACTCGGCGCGCGACTTGAGGCTGGCGCTGGTTGGGGCATCCGACGAGCGGATCGGTAGCCCCGTCGCGGAGGTTCTGCTGTATTGCTTCCACTACGACCCCGCCACCGGCAAGTACAGTCTGGCGATCCTGAACTTAGTCCGTGCCGGCGCCGCGGCCACGATTGTGGCGCTGCTTGCCTTCTTCCTGATCGCCTCGCGCCGGCATCGCGCGGTACCTCTCAAGGCGGAGGCACACCCATGATCTGGCCGTCCACGCCGGCGTTTCCGCTTCAGATATGGCCCTCCGCGGCCTCGGACGCGGCGCGCGAGATGGACGCCCTGTTCCTCACCGAACTCGCGATCAGCGCTTTTATGGTGCTGCTGATCTTCGGCTGCATATTCATCTTCGCCATTAAGTACCACCGCCGCTCGCCGCTCGAGCGCCCCCGCCCCATCCGTGGCGGAATCATGCTGGAGACCGCCTGGTCCGGCATTCCGCTACTGGTCTTCCTGGTCTTCTTCTTCTGGGGCGCGAAAATCTACTTCGCCAACGCCGCGCCGCCCAAGGACGCGATGCAGATCTACGTCATCGGCAAACAGTGGATGTGGTACGTGCAACATCCCGGAGGCCAGCGCGAGATCGACGAGCTGCACGTGCCCGCGGGGCGCGACGTACAACTGATCCTTACGTCGCAGGACGTCATTCACAGCTTCTTCATCCCTGCGTTCCGGATCAAGAAAGACGCGGTGCCGGGAATGTACACCACGGAATGGTTCCGCGCTACCGCGCCCGGGTCGTATCACCTGTTCTGCGCGCAGTACTGCGGAACAAGCCACTCCCACATGATCGGCACGGTGTACGTGATGAAGGAAGCCGACTACCAGCAGTGGCTCGCGGGCGGCCGCGGCGAGCCGATGGCGGTGGCGGGCGCCAAGTTGTATCAGCGCTATGGCTGCGACAACTGTCATGGGCGCATCTGCCCGACCTTGAACCGGCTATACATGCAGCAGGTGGGGCTGGCCGACGGGCGCGTCGTGAGGGCCGATGAGGCCTACCTGCGGGAGTCGATTCTCGATCCCGGCGCCAAGATCGTAGCCGGCTATCCCAACCTGATGCCGAGCTTCCGCGGCGTGCTCAGCGAGCTTGAAGTGCTCGAACTCATAGCCTACGTCCGCTCGCTCGGAACGCCGGCGCTGGCGGGCGAAGGAGCCGGAATCGGCGCCGGCCAGGGCATGGGCACAGCGTCCGGCATCGCAGCGCCCGACGCCCGCGAGCAGCAGGGGAATCAGAACGCCTACCCGCCTGACGCCAACCCGCACGTCATGCAGAGCGACCGCTCTTCCGAAATTCAGAAGCGCGAAGGCGGCGAAGTGAGGGACACACAGTAATGGCCGCGTCCACCGAACCACTTGTCGAACGCACCACGAACTACCTGAACGCGGAGCACAGCGTCAAATCGTGGTTACTCACGACGGACCACAAGCGCATCGCCCTGCTCTATTTAGTAAGCATCACGTTGATGTTCGCCCTCGGTGGCATTTTTGCCATGCTGATCCGCATCGAGCTTATCACGCCCCAGGGCGACTTACTCAGCTCGGACAGTTACAACCGGGCGTTCAGCATGCACGGGATTATCATGATCTTCTTCTTCCTGGTCCCGTCCATCCCGGCAACGCTAGGTAACTTCCTGGTGCCGATGATGGTGGGCGCACGCGACCTGGCGTTCCCACGCATCAACCTGCTGAGCTGGTATCTGTACATCGCCGGTGCGTTCCTGATGCTGTACGTGATGGCCACGGGCGGCGTGGACACCGGCTGGACGTTCTACGCGCCGTTCAGCTCGATGTTTTCGAATGGACGGGTCACGCTGACGGTGGTGGCGGTCTTCATCGTCGGGTTCTCGAGCATCCTCACGGGGCTGAACTTCATCGTCACCATTCACACCATGCGTGCGCCGGGGATGACCTGGGGGCGGCTGCCGCTGTTCCTGTGGGCGCACTATGCGACGGCCGTGATCATGGTGCTGGCCACGCCGGTGCTGGCGGTGACGATGATGATGCTGGGGCTTGAGCACGTCTTCCACATCGGCATCTTCGATCCGGCGCTGGGAGGCGACCCGATCCTGTTCCAGCACCTGTTCTGGTTCTACTCGCACCCAGCGGTCTACATCATGATTCTTCCGGGCATGGGCGTGGTCAGCGAGTTGATTGCGTGCTTCTCGCGCAAGCGCGTGTTCGGCTATGGCTTCGTGGCCTTCGCCAGCCTGGCGATCGCCATACTGAGCTTCCTGGTCTGGGGCCACCACATGTTCGTCTCCGGCCAGTCGGTCTATGCCGGGATGGTGTTTTCGTTTGTCAGCTTCCTGGTGGCGGTGCCGTCGGCAATCAAGGTCTTCAACTGGACGGCGACCATGTACAAGGGGTCGATTTCGTACGACACGCCGATGTTGTACGCCCTGGGTTTCATCGGCTTGTTTACGATGGGCGGGCTGACGGGGATGATGCTGGCGACGCTCGGTATCGACGTCCACGTACACGACACTTACTTCGTCATCGCGCACTTCCACTACATCATGGTGGGAGGGGCGGTCATGGCATACATGGGCGGCCTCCATTTCTGGTGGCCGAAGATCAGCGGCCGGATGTATCCGGAGATCTGGGGGCGGATTTCGGCCACGATCATCTTCCTTGGCTTCAACCTGACGTTCTTTCCGCAGTTCATCGCGGGCTATCTGGGGATGCCTCGGCGCTATCACGCCTATTCGCCCGAGTTCCAGGTCTACAACGTGCTCTCCTCCGCGGGAGCTTCGATTTTGGCGGTCGGGTATCTGATGCCGCTGATTTACTTCTTCTGGTCGATTCGCTATGGACTGCGGGCGCCGGCCAATCCCTGGGGGGCCACGGGCCTGGAGTGGAAGACTGCGTCGCCGCCGCCTACGGAGAACTTCGAGCAGCCGCCGATCGTGCTCGAGGAAGCCTACCACTATTCCGATGAGGAGGCGCCCGTTGCCTGAAGCCGCCGCGTCGCCGTTCCACAGCCGAATGAAGCACCAGTTTGAAACGCTGGCGCAGCAACATCACGCCGACACGCTCGGCATGTGGGTGTTCCTGGGGACTGAGGTACTGTTCTTCGGTGGTCTCATTACGGCTTATGTGCTGTACCGCACGGCCTATTCGGCGGCCTTCGCCCACGCCAGCCTGACCCTCGATATCGTCTCCGGCACCGTCATGACCGTGGTGCTGCTGGGGAGCAGCCTGACCA
>Ga0265314_10001058_pt1 | contig 31997 bp, 25 predicted proteins | sample 4126metaG_FD_203106 | JGI IMG/M metagenome (GOLD analysis project Ga0265314, IMG submission 203106) | Rhizosphere microbial communities from Carex aquatilis grown in University of Washington, Seatle, WA, United States - 4-1-26 metaG | ecosystem: Host-associated > Plants > Roots > Rhizosphere >... | reverse complement strand
GACCAGCCACGGCTCGCATCGACACCTCTGGGCCCGACGCAATTTGCGTCAGATCACAGTCTACCTCAGGCGCGCGTGCGTGCCACGCATCAGCGCATCGACATCGACCAGCTGGCGATGGTCTTGGCGCCGTTGAACTTGGGGAAGCCGAAACTCTGCATGCGGCCGAGGAGGCAGCCCGCGAAGGAGCCTCCTCGCTGGCCGTTGACCTTGACCGCCGAGACCTTGCCGGTGCCGCGCACCACGAAGTCGAGCGAGATGTCCGACAGGCCCGGCTCCTTGTGCCGCTCGGCCATGATGCAGGGGACCAGGCTGCGGTAGTTGCCCATCATGACCTTCTGGATGACGTCGTCGTCCAGGGCCTCGTCGCCGACGCCGGCCTTGGTGGCGTCGCCCAGGTTCATGTCGTTGGTGAACTCCGCGTCGTTGGCCGCGCCGCCGCTCGCGGCATGGTGCGCGCCGCTCGCACCCTTTTTGGCGACGCTGGCCTTCGCGAAGTTGATCTTCACGTCCTTGAGGAACGCGTCGACCTCGGCCTCCTCCTCGCGCGAAGCCAGCTTGCCGCCGTCGGAGTCCTTGCGCGACAGCACGTAAAGGGCGATGCCGCCCAGCACCCCGAGCACGGCGAGCCCGACGATGAAGAACGTCACCAGCGACTTCTTCTTCTCGACGCTCTCGTGCGCCTGCTCGGCGCGCGCGCGCCGCTCCCGCTCGCGCCGCCGCTCCGCCGATTTGCTGAACTCGCCCAGGCCGGGGAACTCCTTGACCTTCCACCGCTCGCCGGAGTCGGTGTCGACGATCAAGTGCTCGCCCATGAACTCGCCGCGCTCGATCTGGGCGCGAATCTGCACCAGCGAGAACGGCCCGAAGTCGAGCTTGTCCTTCTGGACCAGCCACCGCTCCTGGTTCTCGTCACCGACGGCGTTCGCGGCCTCCATGACGTTGAACGGCGTGCCCAGCGACAGGCGTCCGCCCTCCATGGTCGCCGGCTGCCCCGGCAGCTGTGGTGACGCCAGGCCGGGGATCGGTGCGCTCGGTATCGGGTAGGCGCTCGAGCCGTTGGCGCCGTTGTGCGGCTGCGCAGTCGGCAGAGGAGCCAGACCCGAATGGGCCGACGCCACCTCGGCGCCACCCGCGGTGTCGGGCGAGGCCGCAGCGGCCGCCGGCGCCTCGGGGGCCATCATCCCCGCCAGCGCACGCTTGAGCTCGCCCGGCGAGGCCCAGCGCGCCTGCGGGCTGCGGCTCAGCGCGCGCTCGATGATGCTATCCACGCCGGCCGGCACCTCGGGGGCTACCTGGCTCACCGGCACCACCGTTCCCGACGGCGGCCGTCCCGCGAGCACCTCGTAGAGGATCATGCCGAGCGAAAACACGTCGGCCGCCGGCGAGGGCGGTGCACCCGCGATCATCTCCGGTGCCACGTACAGGTGATCCGGGCTGCCGGGCGGCGCCCCGCGCCGGCCCAGCGCCGGCAACGTGCGCGCGAGCCCCAGGTCGGCGACCTTGACCCGCCCCGCCTTGTTGACCCAGATGCTGGCCGGGTTGAGCGCGCCGTGCGCCATCAGGTCCTGCGCCTTCTCCAGGCCATTGGCGATGTGCGAGAGCAGGTTGTACGCACCCTTGAACGAGATGCCGCGCCCGTCGGCGCGCTTGCCGTCCATGAACTCGCGCAGGCTTTGCCCGTCCATGAGCTCGGTGGCGATGAAGTAGAAGTCGGCCTCACGGCCGATCATCAGCACGCTGACCAGGTTCTTGTGGATGACCGCGCTGGCCTTCTCGACGTCCACTTCCAACGTCCGTGCGCTCGCGCCCAGGAGCCTGAGCGGGATGACCCGGATCGCCGCCGGCGCGCCCTGGCTGGTGTCGAAGGCGCGGTAGATGCGGCCGACGTTGTCCTGCGCGATCGGCTCCTCGATGCGGAACCGGGCGCCGATCATCGCGCCTGTGGCTATCTGGCCGGGGGGCGCGGCCGCGGCCGACGAATCACCTGCGGGTGGCATCGCGAAGGGGCGACTCTATCAACTCTGTCGCAAACCGGAAGGGTGTTCTTGGACTGCGGGCGGAACCCCTCCGGTATCAGCCGGACTATTTCGTTTCCAGCACAACCGGCAGCTTCTTGGCCTCTTCGATCCAGAAGTGAATCTGTTCGTCGGCCGGGGGCTTCTCGGTGATCTTCTTGGTCTGGTTGGCGCGGGTGACGGCCGGCGACAGTCCGGCGACGTCCTTCTTGGCCAGCTCGGCCACGCTCTTGACCCCGGCAGCCTCCAGCAGGAGCACCATCTCCGAACCTATGCCCTTGATGCGCAGCAGGTCGCAGCGCCGTGCCAGGTCGAGCAACGTGCCCGCGCCGATGCCCGACGACTTGGCCAGCGCCTTGCGGTCCTTGGTCTTGGCGGCCTTGGTCAGCAGATCTTCAGTGGTGGCGACGCCGGCCTTCTTCAGCTTTTCCGCGTCGGCGGGCGTGATCAGGCGGGGAACGTCGGCAACCGCGTAGTGGCTGGCGAGCGCGGGGCGGCCGAAGGTCAGCACGGCGACGGCGGCGAGCAGGGAGAGCGCGTAGGCGGCGGATCTCATGGGCGGGTCCTCACGGTTGATCGGGTTTCAGAAGGCCTTGAAGCGGCGGACGAGCTCGCGCAGCCGGCGCGACCCACCCCCCTCGCGGTAGATGAAGCGGACGCCGGTCTGATTGACGCCGGCGTGGTAGACGACCCGGCCCGACAGGTCGAACGAGACCTCGCTGCCAGGAGGCGTGATCTCGAGGACGATGTCGGTGCCTATCGGCGGCTGGAACTCGCCGTAGAGGAGGCCGCCGCTGACGCTGATCTCGCGCAGCTCGGCGTGGACGGGCTCGAGCTCAGAGGCGATGCGCACGTGCGCAGGGATCCCGATGGGGATGCGCGTGTGCTTGCGCCGGCGCGTAGGTGGGCGATCCCCCTTCAGCGTCTCCACCATGAAATCGCGCTTCGCCATCTCGTCGGCGTCGAAGGCGACCGTGGCGCCGGCGCGGATGCGCATGCGAGGCAACGCCGGCCGCCACGCGGTCACGATCCCGCGGATCAGCACCTTGTTGGGCAGCCCGTCGCACGCCATCTCGACGACGACATGCGTGCCGACCGCCAGCTCCGTCGTCGTAGGGCAAAACGCGCCCCCGTTGGGCATGTCGGGCAGGTAATGCTCTTCGAACTCTTCCAGGTTCCGGCAGCGCACGCGAAGAATGTTCACACAAGCTCCAGGCTCTCAGTTGTCGTCGTCGTCCCTTTGGGGTGCCTGCACGGGCAGGATACCCATTGCTGCCCGTGCAGAATAGCCGAGCTCTCGCGGATGTACTAGGTTCTCCGCGCATGTCGATCCGGGTTCACATCGGCGGCCAGGTTTGCCGGCCCGAGGAGGCGAAGGTCTCGATCTTCGACAGGGGCTTCCTGTACGGCGACAGCGTCTACGAGACGATCGGGACGTTCGACGGTCGGCTCTTCGCCACGGAGGAGCACCTGGCGCGGCTCGAGCGCTCGGCCGAGCGCATCGGCCTGCGCACCCCGCCGCGCGCCGCGATCGAGCGCGCGATCGCCGAGACGGTTGCGGCGGCAGCCAATGATGAGTCACGCGTGCGCGTGATGGTCACGCGCGGCGCGGGTGGCAAGATCGATCTCGATCCGGCGACGGCGGGCGATCCCGAATTGATCGTCATCGTGTTCCCGCTGGGCGCGCCCACCGCGGAGATGTATGCGCGCGGCGTGTCGGCGGCGATCGTCTCGATCACGCGCAACAGCCCACAGGCGATCGACCCGGCGGTGAAGTCCGGCAACTACCTCAACAACGTGCTGGCGCTCGGCGAGGCGCGCCGTCGCTCGGGCGCGTACGAGGCGATCCTGTGCGGCGCGGATGGCACGATCGCCGAGGGCGCCAGCAGCAACGTCTTCGCCGTGCGCGCGGGCGTGGTGCGCACGCCGCCGCTCGACGTCGGGATCCTGGATGGCATCACCCGCGCCAAGGTCCTGGAGCTGGCGCGCGGCAACCGACTCCCGATCGAAGAAGCGCGCATCTCGCCCGACGAGCTGCGCGCCGCCGACGAGGTCTTCATCACCAGCGCGACGCGCGCGGTGCTGCCGGTGACCCGGCTCGACGAGCGCCCCGTGGGCGACGGAGTGCCGGGCCCGATCACGCGCCGGCTCATGGAGCTCCTGGCGAGCCTGGCGCGGGGGAGCCGCTAGTGTCGCCCGCCGCCGCGTTCCTGCCCAAGTTCTTCGCGATCTGCAGCGTCATCCTCATCGCCACCGGCGTCCTTCAAGTCTTCGTGCGCCCGCGCAAGGAGCGCGAGACGCTGGCCGAGCGCCTGGTGAACCGCTCGACGATCACCGCGCTGGTCTCGGTGATCGTCGGCGTGCTCGGCCTCCTGCTCGGTGCCGGGGTCATCCCGATGGTGCACCTGCACATCGGGCAGTAGTCGCGACCTACGGAACTTGAAAGTTCACGACGGCGACGTGCTGGTCCTGCGGCTTGAAGTCGAGGTTGGCGCGGCTGGTGGTGTCGCAGGTCTTGTCGGTCGAGTCGGTGATGCCGCGCGAGAACACGGTGCTGGTCGACCACATCTTGTCGTAGTCGCCCCAGTAGCCCACGCCGTCGGCCGGACAGTCGCGCTGGCTGGCGGTGATGGAGACTGAGCTCGTCGAGGAGCCGGTGGTCGTGTAGGTCATGTAACGAAGCACGGTGTTGGCGCCGGAGGTGGTCTGGTTCGACCAGTACGACAGCACGTTCATGTAGTGACTGCCGGTCTTGTTGGGACCGATGGCGAGCGCGGGCATGAACGCGTCGTACGTCGAGTTGCCGAGCACGACCGGGTTGGTGCACGCCAGGGTCACCGGATCGCAGAGCAGGAGCTTCAAGGTGGTCCGTACGCCCGAGCCGGAGCGGCTTTGATAGACGACCGCGAGGCGGGCTGGCGTGCCGTTCCAGATGTATTGCATCGCGAAGTTGACCCCACGCACCTCGGTCACGTTGTCTTTCAATTCGACCTCGCCCTGGTAGAGATCGGTCGCGACGACCGTCCCGGCGGAGAAGCCTCCCCCGCTGTACTTCCAGACGCTGAGGTTCGTCCCGCCGCTGGGCGCGAGGATGAACAGCGAGTCGTCGTTCGAGGCCAGCAGCGGGTGCCCCACGATGTGCACGCCCGTGTCGCCCGGCACCGGCGCCCAGCCGGTGTCGATCGGCGTCTCGAGGTAGTGCCGGTACATCGCCAGCGTGTTGGTGACGGTGTCCCAGTAGGAGGCAAAGAGGGAATTGTCCGAATCCTCGCCCCAGGGGAAGAGATCGCCGCCGTCGAAGAAGTCATTGCCGCTGGCGGAGTCGACGCCGTTCTGGCGGCGGAAGCAGTGCGCGGTCACGAACGGCGCCGGGTCGACGGCTTCGTGCGCGGCGAAGACGCAGGCGCCCGCGAGGGCGCTCGAGATACTGACCGCGTAGGGGCTGCCCGGCGCGTCGCTGGTGCGCAAACACTTCGCCCCGTTCACGGTGTAGTTACTCACCGCCTTGATGCGATCGCTCGGCACCCGCAGCGACGACACCCAGACGTAGCCGTCGAACCCGTACATCGCGGGATCACCCCAGTTGATCGGCAAGCCCACGCTGTCGGGGGTCGCGGGAAGAAGATGAGCGTCGACGTAGTCGTCGTCCTCGTTGGGATCTTCGAAGTTGGTGCCGATGTTGCTCGCCCCCGGGCAAACGACACGGTCGACGAACGGTCGGCCCGATGAATCCAGCGTCGACGTGGTGATGTACTGGACGTGAGCGGGGTTGGTGTCTTCGGCGTTGTAGGCGACGTACTGCCAGAAGCCGACGGAGACGCCCACCGACTCCGACTGCCACGCGGTGGTGTTCCAGTCGGCGCTGACGCTCGAGACGTCGATGGTGCCGACGCCGCTGGCGCCCGAGATCAGCTCTGACTTCACCAGGGCGACGGCTTCGGCGCCGCTGTCCGGCTCTGCGCTACAACCAAGACCAATCACGACCACGCCGCAAAATGCGGCACACCACCCCCTGCGGACCGGCGTTTCCATTTGAGCTCCTTCGTCGATGGTTCGATGAATGGAGAGCCCGGTCGCCGATCGCCCTGTGTTGCATGGGGCCAACACGCCGCCGTCCCTCGCGCGCTATTTGTGTCTGCGCGAAGGCGCCACGGCTCAGTGCGCCATGTCTTCTCTGCTCTTTCCCACTTCCTGGGTTGCTCTACATCACGCTTTCAGCTTGGGAGAGATGAAGACGTGGTCCTTGGGCAGGAAGGAGAGCGCGGCCTTGTACGTCTTGGTCTTCTGCTGCTCCTGCTCCTTGAGCGCGCCCTTGTCGTCGGTCTTGTGCAGGCCGAGCTTGGCGAACGTGATCGCCGCATACGACGCGATGGTCTCCTGCACCGTCGACAGCTTGGCGTCGAACTCTGCGCGCGTGACCGTGATCTTCATGACCGGCTCGTCGTTGAGCAGCCCGGAGTAGGTCAGCTCCTTCAGATTCGGCGCCTTGTTGAACATCGTGCTCGTGAACTCCGCCCAGTACGTCATGGCGTTGTTGAAGCTGATCGACTTCACGTACTCGTCCTTGCCGGTCTCGAGATAGGGATAGGTCACCTCGACCGACTGCTTGGCGGCATCGACCTTGTACGTCGCCTTGTGCGCAAACTTGTCGTCGAAGCGCGGCTGCTTCTTCTTCGTGTCGAGGTGGCAGCTGTCGTTCAGGTCCTCGGGCACCGCGCGGTTCAGACTGTACGCGAACGCCTTGTCGATCTGTTCGGCGAACTCGAGCGGAATGTTGTTCTCGCACTTGGGGCCGCTGTCGCCGCGTTCGCGCCAGATCTTGGCCGCCGGGTTCGAGCCCACCTGCGCCTCGCCCTCGCTGGTGAAGAACTCGCCCTCGAAGGTCGTCGGCTCGAACGATTCGCGCGTCATCGCGTAGCGATACAGAAATTGCATCGCCGGGTAGATGTCGTCGCGCTTGGTCTTCTGCTTGAGCGCGACGCGGATCTTCACGACCTGCCCGTCGCTGGGGCCGCTCGCATCGTCCTTGATCACGGTGAAACCCGGAACTCCGGGCGGGGTCTTGGGTTGGTCGCAACAGGCCTTGGGGCCGGCGGCCTTTTCCGTGCTGCACGACGCGATCGTGGCAACCGCGGTCACGACAAGCAGAGACAGGGAAAACGAACGACTGCGCATCACGGACCTCCTGGGCGGGGGCGGACTTTCGGCGAAAATACTACAAGAAGCGGGCCGGCCCAGAATAATATCGGGCCGTCATGACGCCCTCGACCCCGCGCCGCGCGCGCCGTTCCTGGCTCACCCTGGTCGCGGTCGCGCCTGGATCTCCGGCGGTCGTCGTCGCGATCTTCGTCGCGGTCGTCGTCGCGGTCCTGGCGGCTGGAACCGCCGGCCGGTTCGGCAGCGCCTGTGCGCAGCCGGCTTCCAACGTGACGGCCGAGCAGAAGCTGGAGATGAAGCAGCACTACGAAAAGGGGCAGCGCGCGTACGATGTCGGCAAGTACGCCGACGCGATCGACGAGTACGCCAAGGTCTACGAGATCGGCGGCAATCCCGCGATGCTGTTCAACATCGCGCAGTCGTATCGTTTGAACAACCAGCCCGGCGAGGCGGTGCGATTCTACAGGCGGTTCCTGCAGCGCGCGCCGAACGCGCCCAACCGCGCCGACGTCGAGCAGAAGATCGCCGAGCTGGAAAAGATCGAGGAGAAACCGCGCGTCGTGGCCGCGCCGCCGCCCGCCCCCGCGGCGGCGGTCCCGACCACGCCGGCGCCTCCCGCGCCGCCGCCGCCGCCGCCGGCTGCGCCACCGCCGCCGCCGGCCCCCGTGGCCGCACCTCCGCCTTCGCCGCCGCCGGCCGCCGTCGCTACGCCGACGGAGCCGGCGCCGGTCACCACACCGCCGGCGACGCCGGCCGCGCCGCCGCCCGAGACGTCCGGCAGCGGAAGCAGCGGTCGCCTGATAGGGATCATCTCGCTCACGGTGGTGGGCGCTGGCGGCCTGGTGCTCGGGGCCTTCGAAGGGCTCGCCGCCAGCAGCAACGCCGACACGGTCACGGCGCAGTCACGTGCCGGCAACAAGGTGTTCGATCCGGCGGTCGAGACCAGCGGCCGCCGCGAGAACGCCATCGCGATCACTTCGGCGATCGTCGGCGGTGCGGCGCTGGTCACCGCCGGAGTTCTGCTGCTCACGGGGCCGTCGTCATCGGAACCGGCGCCGGCGGCAGGTACGCACGTCAGCGTCGCGCCCTGGATCACACCGTCGGGACTGGTCGGCGCGGGCGCTTCGTGGAACTACTAAGGACGATGATGTCGACGAAGACGGAAGGCTGGCAGCGCGGACCGATGTCCCTGCTGACGTCGCGGGCGATGTCTCTGGTGACCTGGCTGGCTCTGCTGGCTCCCGCCGCTTGCTACAACCCGAGCATCAAGGACGGCGGCTTCATCTGCGCCGACGCCGGGAAGCCCTGTCCGGACGGCTTCTCCTGCAACCCGATGGACGGGCGCTGCCACGCGGCCAGTTGCCCGAAGATTGACCCGATCTGCGCCGACCAGCCGGCCGCGGGCAAGGTGTGCAACCCCACCTGCCAGACCGGTTGCCCGTGCGGGCGCTGCAACGTCTCCGGCTCGGCGGCCGCGTGCACCATCACCATCGGCACCGTGAAGCTGGGCGATGTCTGCACGCCCAACAATGACAACTGCGCGCCCGGCTACATCTGCCTGGTCGAATCCGATACCTGCGGCACCGGCTTCGGGCGCTGCTACCAGCACTGCACGACCAACGCGCAATGTGCCACCCCCGCGGGCCGGACGTGCGAGATCCCGATCGTCGACTCAAGCGAGAAGGACACCGGCTACCGGACGTGCAGCCTGGCGCCGGCCACGTGCAACCCGCTGGTCACGACCACCAACGGTTGCGCGAGCCCGGTGCTCGGCTGCTACGTGAGCTCCGCCGGCACGACGTTCTGCGACTGCCCCAACAGCAAGACGGCGGTGGCGCTCGGCGGCGTGTGCACCGCTTACAACGATTGCGGCCCCGGCCTCGTGTGCACCCCGCAGCCGGGCCTGGCCGGCACGCACTGCCGCCAGACCTGCGCGACCAGCGGCAGCAACACCTGCCCGAACGGCCAGCACTGCGTCGCGGTCGCCACGGGCGCGATGTACGGCTACTGCATCAACTGACGGCGCGCGCCGCGCGCCTCACTTCGCGCAGTGGATCGTGAGCTGCCAGCCCTCGTGCAGGTAGGCCTTGCGCATGGTGCCGGCGTCGCCGCAGGCTCGGCGATCGGAGGCGGGCAGTGCGCAGACTTCGTGCGGGCCGGAGCGCGCGCGCACCGACGTCTTGTTGCGCGGGCCGATCTGCCCCAGCGCCTGTCCGTCGATCGCCAGCCGTGTCGGCTCGTTGCACAGCGCGTTGTCGATCTCGATCCAGATCGCGGGCGCGACGCCGGCGGCGGACGCCTCGGCGCCGAGCGGCGTTCCCGACGCCGCCAACCCCGGCGTCGTCGTCGGTGGCGCGGCGGCCGACGATCCACGCGCGGGCGGCGCCACGGGCTCGGGCGACGGTTCGGCGAGATCCCAGGAGCTCGGGTTGAACGGGTTCGCCTCGGGCGGCACCGCGGCCGAGATCCCCTTCGCGGTCAGCTTGCAGCCGGCGTGGCGCAGCTCGGCGCCCAGCTGGTCGTAGAACGCCACGCGCATCTCGCGGTAGTCGGACAGCAACTGCTGGTGCATGTCCTTGGCCTTCTTCGCACGCAAGCGGTAGTCGGGCGTCAGTCCCAGCGTGTCGCCGAGATCCTCGGCGCGGCGGATCTCGCGGTAGCTCGCCTGCAGCTGCTGGCCGAGCGCCAGGTAGCGCCCGCCCGATGCCAGCGCGTGCCCGTACGGCGTGCTCGCGCCCGCGGGGCACTGCCGCGCGTCGGCCCCGGCGCGCGCCAGGGTCACGTCATCTGTCGTGAGCGCCGCCAGCGTCTCGTGCACCGCCGACGAGAACTCGTCGCGCACGCGATCCATCTCGCCCTGCAGCGACAGGAACTTGTCGATCGAAGCGCGCAAAGACGCCACGTCGCCGAACACCGGATCGATGCGCGGCGCCGCTTCGGTGCGAAAAGAGACCTCAGTCGCCGGAGCAGCGGGCGGCGGCGCGTTTGGCGCCTCGGCGAAAGCAAAGAAGGCGATCGGGATCAATCGGTGCCACATCGTCGGGTGAAGTGATTATGGCGTGCCGCGCGCACGCGCAGCGAAAAAGGACCGGGAAAAATGCGACGCGCGCGTCGATAAAACGGCTGGTGATTGCGATCCGGCGCGCTCGAGCTCGACCGTGCCCGTCACCCACTCCACGTTTGGGTGTTATGTTTGGGCGGTGAGCGAGCCCGCCTCTCTACCGCTATTCGCCTATCTCACCCCCCGCACGCTGCCGCCAGCCGAAAAGTTGGCCGGCCGCGTCGCGGTTCTCGACATCGCGTTCGCCAGCGAAGGCGGCGGCTCGTCCTTCGTCAAGACCACGCTGCCGTTCATCCGCGGGCTCGGTAGCCGTCTCGCGGCGTGGGTCGACCATCACGACCACGAGCGCCACGTCGACTTCGCCGGCGACCCGCGCTTCGTGCTGTCGACCAAGGCCCAGCACGGCGCCTGCCCCGAGATGGTCACGCCCGAGGTCGTGCACGACGCCGGCCCGGTCGATACCGTGGCCGTGCACCTGGATCTGGACGGCCTCTACTCCGGCGCCAAGTGGGTGCTGGGCGGCGTCGAGCCCTACCCAGGCGCCGACGCCGACGCGCGCGCCGTCGACACCCGCCGCGGCGAGCCCGGGCCGATCGCGGCGCGCATCGACCGCGCGTTGCGCGCGCGCTTCCGCGACGAGAATCTCAAGCACCGCATCATTCAATATCTGGTGGCGCGCACGCGCGCCCCGCTGCACTGGGAGGAGATCGAGGCCGCGGCGCGCGCGATCGATCCGCTGCTCGACCAGTCGCGCCGCCTGGCCGAGCGCTACCACGTCGCCGACGGCGTCGCCTTCGTCGATGCCGCCGCCGGACCGCCCTACGACAAGACCGAGCTTCTGCTGCTGGGCCAGGAGCGCGCGCCGGTCGCGGTGGTGCGCGACTCGGGCGCGCTCACCATCGCCGCCGACTTCGAGTCGGGCTTCGATTTCGTCAAGCTGTTCAAGCTCGGTGGCGGCATGCCGACCCGGGTGACCCTGCCCGATGCCCGCATGTCCGAGGTCATGACCAAACTGGCGGGGCTGGCCACGGCAAAGTAACCTCATCGGGAATGGCTACCCAGCGCCGCCCGTCCTCCCGCTCGCCGCACCTGGATCTCGCGGAGCGCGTGCTGTCGGCGGCGGCGGGGATGCACGCCGGGCTGGCGTCGGAGGGGCCGCTCCCGTCGCGGCGGGACATCCGCCTCTTGGTCGAGGAGATGCTGGAGGTGCTGTTTCCCGAATCGCACCGCCTGGGCACCGACGGCGGCGACCTGCGCGGCCACGTCGCGGCGACGATCGAATCGCTGCAGCCGCGCCTGGAGGCGGCGATCTATCTCGGCCTGCACCGCCGCTGCGGCAAGCCCGCATCCGCCGACAAGTGCCGCCGCCGTGCGCGCACGATCGCGCGCCGGTTGCTGGAGGCGCTGCCCGAGATCCGCGCGCTCTTGGGCAAGGACGTGCTCGCGGCGTTCGAGTCGGATCCGGCGGCGAGCGGCATCGACGAGATCGTCGCCTGCTACCCGGGGCTGTACGCGATCGCGATCTACCGCGCGGCGCATCGGCTGCTGCACGACGGCGCCGAGGTCGTGCCGCGCATGCTCACCGAGCACGCGCACTCGCGCACCGGCATCGACATCCACCCGGGCGCGACCATCGGCGAGTCGTTCTTCATCGACCACGGCACCGGCATCGTCATCGGCCAGACAACCCTCATCGGCAACCGCGTTCGCATCTACCAGGGCGTGACGCTGGGCGCGCTGTCCATCCGCGACCGCGGGCGCACGGACAAGCCGCAGGGGCGCAAGCGCCACCCGACGATCGAGGACGACGTGATCATCTACGCAAACGCGACGATCCTCGGCGGCAGCACGGTCATCGGCCAGGGGGCGGTCGTGGGGGGCAACGCCTGGATCACCTACTCGGTGCCGCCCGGCATCCGGGTCGGCGTGGGGACCTGACCGGCGGTGGCGGTCTCTCCCCGCTGCCTCGAGCTTCTGCGCGAGGTCTCCGCGGAGATTCTCGAGGCGCAACGGCCGATCCGGGTCTTGCGGGCGATCTCCTGGGACGAGAACGTCGAGCGTGCGTTCTTCGCGTCGGAGGCGCGCGAGCTGCCGCGCCCAGAGTATCGCGTGGTGCCCGACGTGGCCGGGTCGCTGGAGCGGTTCCGCGCGCTCAAGGCGCGGGTCATGGGCGAAAACGCGATCGAGCGCTTCCTGCGCGAGACGTGCGAGTCGTTCGCGACCGCGGCGCGCATGCTGGCGGCGGTCGGCACCAAGGATTTCTACTTCCACTCGGTGGAGATCTACGGGCGGCCGGCGAGCCTGACCGCCGACCGGCGCACGACCAACCTGGATCTGGCGCGGCATTTCTCTGAAGTCATCGACGGGCTGGCGGGCGCGGCGGCGAGCCCTAGCCCCGCCGACGAGCTGACGTTGAGCGCCGAGGACATCGCGCCCGAGCTGGCGCGCCGCTTTCAAAGCTTCTTTCCCGATACGCCGATCAAGGTCGAGATCGTCGACGGCATCGCGTCCAAGGCGGTGGCCGGCGTCGGCGGCGTGCGGCTGCAACGAGGCGCGAGGTTCGCGCCGCGCGACGTGGCGCAGCTGGAGTTTCACGAGGGGCACGTCCATGTCGCGACCTCGCTCAACGGCCGCGCGCAGCCGCTGATGCCGTTCATCGGCTACCCGTCGCCGCGCACGACCGCGACGCAAGAGGGGCTGGCGGTCCTGACGGAGTTCATGACCCAGTCCACCAGCATCGAGCGCATGCGGCGGCTCTCTGACCGCACGCTGGCGATCAAGATGGCCGAGGACGGCGCCGACTTTCTCGAGCTCTATCGCTTCTTCTTGAGCCACGGCCACGACGAGGGCGCGGCCTACGACTGCGCGCGGCGGGTTTGCCGCGGCGGCTTGGTCGCCGGCGGCGCGCCGTTCACCAAGGACGTCTGTTATCTCGACGGCCTGCTGCGCGTGACCAACTTCATGCGCGTGGCGCTGGTCAAGGGCCACGTCGAGCTGGTGCGCTTGTTCTTCGCGGGCAAGATCGGTCTCGACGACGTGCCGCTGTTCGGTCGCCTGCTGCGCGAAGGGCTGGTCAAGGAGCCGCGTTACCTGCCGCCCTGGGCCCAGGACCTGTCGTACCTGACGGTGTTCATGAGCTACTCGGCGTTCTTGGGAGAATGCGACCTATCCGTCGAACGGCGCCGCTACGAGGACCTGATCGCGCACGCGGAGGACGAGCTGCTCTAGGTGTTGGAGTGACTGGGATCGAATCATGCAGAGGGGACGGGGATGCTGAGCACACGTGTGAAGTCGCTGTTGTTGTGGAGAGGGATCTGGGTCCTCGGGGTGGCTGCACAGGCGGGTTGCAGCAGCGCTGCACTCCCTGAACAGCACGGCGCGACCGGCGGCACGGGCGCCGGCGTGATCGGCACCGCAGGCAGCGGCGCCGGCGGCGCGGTGAGCAGCGCCGGGGGTAGCGGCGCCGGCGGTGCGGGGGGGAGCGGCGCCGGCGGTTCCGGCGGCATCGTGAATGCCGGTCCGCCCGTGAAGGCGGTTTCCGCCGGCGGATACCACACGTGCGCGCTCCTGACCGACGGGACCGTCCGCTGCTGGGGATACGGTCAGGGGGGCGTTCTCGGCAATGGAACCCAGGCCAACCAGACGGCTCCGACGCCGGTGGTCGGTCTGTCCGGCGCCGAGCGAATCTTCGCCGCATACACCGATAGCTGCGCCCAGCTTGGCGACGGGACGATGCTGTGTTGGGGATTCAACAAGAATGGTCAGCTCGGTGACGGTACGACGACGGAGCACGACCTCCCGACGGCGACCCTGGGTCCCGTGCTTCTTCATGGCGGGGTGTCGCTGGGCCAGTACCACAGCTGCGGTGTGTGGCCCGATGGTTCGGCCAGTTGCTGGGGCGGCAACTATGCGGGCCAGGTCGGCGACGGGACCAAGGTGGACCGGGACACGCCCACGGCGGTCGGCCTCACCAATGTCAAACAAGTCGTCGCTGGTGACATCCAGTCGTGCGCGGTGCTGCTGGACGGAACCGTCGACTGCTGGGGCTATAACGGGTTTGGCACGCTCGGCGACGGCACGACGACGGATCACCTCACGCCGGCACCCGTGCCTGGATTGATGGGCGTCGCGCAGGTGGGCCTGGGCGAAAACATCGCCTGCGCGCTCATGAACGACGCCACGGTGCAGTGCTGGGGCGCGAACAACTATGGTCAGCTCGGAAGCGGGGCGAACACCAACGTCAACGCGGCTCGCCCGCAGGCGGTGCCCGGCCTGGCGCAGGTCTCCCAGCTCTCGGTCGGCGACAACTTCGCGTGCGTTCTGATCGCCGGCGGGACCGTCCGCTGCTGGGGCTACAACGCCTACGGCCAGCTCGGAGATGGGACGCGGGACAGCCGATCGTCTGCCACGCCGGTGCCGCAGCTCACCGACGTCGTCCAGATCTCCAGCGGGACGACCCATGCCTGCGCGGTCACCTCCGGGGGCACGCTCCTTTGCTGGGGTGACGAGCTCGCATTCGTCGGCGGCGGACCCAACGCCAACCGCCTCAGCCCGACTGTCATCGCGTTCTGAGACCGCTGCTGGCGGTGGACGGGGCGCTCTGGTAAAAGGCAATTAATTCCGGGGTATGCGAGTCTGCCCTCGCGAGGGAACGCCAACGTTCCGCCGCGGAGGTGGGTCCGTGAGGAGCTTCCCTTCCCCTCGCGCGCCCGCAGGCCAGACGATTCGCCCTTCGGTCGCGCAAATATCGATCGCAAGTGGGCTCGTTTTCGTCGCTTTCGAGTACATTCACCACCATGCAAATCCTGCTAGATGCCGATCCGACCGAGACGCGCGAGTGGGTCGACGCGCTCGAGAGCGTTCTCGCCGTAGAGGGACCCGAAAGAGCGCACTTTCTCCTCGACCAGCTCGCGGACAAGGCGCGGCGCACGGGGAACTTCCGTCCCTTCAGCGGCAAGTCGGCCTACCTGAACACGATCCCGCCCCAGCTCGAGGAGCGCTCTCCCGGCAATCACGAGATCGAGCACCGGCTCCGCTCTTTCGTGCGCTGGAACGCCGCCGCGATGGTATTGCGCGCGGGGAAGAAGGCTCTGGATCTCGGTGGGCACATCGCCAGCTTCGCCTCCGCCGCCACCTTGTACGACGTCGGGTTCAACCACTTCTGGCGCGCCCCGACGCCGGACTTCGGCGGCGACCTGGTCTACTTCCAGGGGCACTCGTCGCCCGGCGTCTACGCACGCGCCTTCGTCGAGGGCCGCCTGTCCGAGGCGCAGCTCGACATGTTCCGCCAGGAGGTCGGGGGCACCGGCCTCTCGTCGTATCCGCACCCCTGGCTGATGCCCGACTTCTGGCAGTTCCCCACGGTGTCGATGGGTCTCGGTCCGATCCAGGCCATCTACCAAGCGCGATTCCTGCGCTACATGCACCACCGCGGTCTCGCCAACACCGAGGGCCGCAAGGTCTGGGCCTTCATGGGCGACGGCGAGATGGACGAGCCGGAATCGCGTGGCGCGATCAACCTCGCGCCGCGTGAGGCGCTCGACAACCTGATCTTCGTCATCAACTGCAACTTGCAGCGGCTCGATGGGCCGGTGCGCGGCAACGGCAAGATCATTCAGGAGCTGGAGTCGGACTTCGCCGGTGCCGGCTGGAACGTCATCAAGGTGATCTGGGGCGCGTACTGGGATCCGCTGATCGCGCGCGACCACGACGGCATCCTGCTCAGGCGCATGGAGGAGGCCGTCGACGGCGAGTACCAGAAGTTCAAGAGCCGCGACGGCGCCTACGTGCGCGAGAACTTCTTCGGCAAGTACCCCGAGCTGCGCGAGATGGTGTCGACGATGTCCGACGAGGAGATCTGGCGCCTCAACCGCGGCGGTCACGATCCGCACAAGGTCTACGCCGCCTACTCGGCCGCGATGAAGCACGAGGGACAGCCGACGGTGATCCTCGCGAAGACCGTCAAGGGTTACGGGATGGGCTCGGTGGGCGAGGGCAAGAACATCGCCCACCAGCAGAAGAAGATGCCGCTCGAGGCGCTGCGCCAGTTCCGCGACCGCTTCAAGATTCCAGTGCCCGATGCAGAGCTCGAGAAGATTCCGTACTACCGGCCCGCTCCGGACTCGGAAGAGGCGAAGTACCTGCAGGAGCTGCGCGCCAAGCTGGGCGGGCCGCTGCCGCAACGGCGCCGCAAGAGCAGCAAGCTCGAGGCGCCCAAGCCGGACGCCTTCAAGCCGCTGCTCGAGGCTACGGCCGAGGGGCGCGAGATCTCGACCACGATGGCCTTCGTCCGCCTCTTGACCGGGCTCGCGAAGGACAAGAACCTCGGCGCGCGCGTGGTTCCGATCGTGCCCGACGAGTCGCGCACCTTCGGCATGGAGGGTCTGTTTCGCCAGCTCGGCATCTACTCGCGGCTCGGCCAGCTGTACGAGCCGGAGGACTCGGACCAGCTCATGTTCTACAAGGAAGACAAGAACGGCCAGATCCTGCAGGAGGGGATCAACGAAGCAGGCGCGATGTGCTCGTGGCTCGCCGCCGGCACCTCGTACGCGAACAGCGATGCGCCGATGATCCCGTTCTACATCTTCTATTCGATGTTCGGCTTCCAGCGCATCGGCGACCTGTGCTGGGCGGCGGGCGATCTGCGCGCGCGCGGCTTCCTGATGGGCGCCACCTCGGGCCGGACCACGCTGAACGGCGAGGGGCTGCAGCACGAGGACGGGCACAGCCACGTCATGGCGGGGACGATCCCCAACTGCGTGGCGTACGACCCCACGTTCGCTTACGAGCTGGCCGTCATCATCGAGGAAGGCCTGCGGCGGATGGCCGAGGAGCAGGAGGACATCTTCTATTACATCACCGTGATGAACGAGAACTACGCTCACGGCGCCCTGCCCGAGGGCGCGCGCGAGGGGATCTTGAAGGGGATGTACAAGCTCACCGACGGTGGCGCGAGCAAGGGACCGCGCGCGCAGCTGCTGGGCAGCGGCGTGATCTTGCGCGAGGTGATCGCGGCGGGCGAGCTGCTCAAGAATGACTGGGGCGTCACGTCCGACATCTGGAGCTGCCCGAGCTTCAACGAGCTCGGTCGCGACGGGCGCGCCGTCTCGCGCTGGAACATGCTGCACCCGACGGAGAAGCAGAAGGTCGCCTGGGTGACGACGTGCCTGGCCGAGACCAAGGGGCCCGTCGTGGCTGCGACCGACTACGTGCGCGAGTTCGCGGATCAAATCCGCGAGCTGGTGCCACGCCGCTACAAGGTGCTGGGCACCGACGGCTTCGGCCGAAGCGACTCGCGCAAGAACCTGCGCCAGTTCTTCGAGGTGAACCGCTTCTACGTCGCGGTCGCCGCGCTCAAGGCGCTGGCCGACGACGGCGAGGTCCCGGCGGCGAAGGTGGCCGAGGCGATCAAGAAGTACGGACTCGACACCGAGAGGCCCGCGCCCTGGACCGTGTGAGACGGCGCGACCACCACTGACATCCCACGACTATTCATCACTACGCGAGGAGAGACGCTTGGCCGCAACGGAAGTAACTGTCCCTGACATCGGGGACTTCAAGGACATTCCCGTCATCGAGCTGCTGGTCAAGCCGGGCGACACGGTGAAGAAGGACGACTCGCTGCTGGTGCTCCAGAGCGACAAGGCCACGCTCGAGGTGCCGTCGCCGGCAGCGGGCGTCGTCTCCGAGATGAAGGTCAAGGTCGGCGACAAGGTCAGCGCCGGGACGCTGCTGGCGTTGCTCGAAGGCGGCGCCGCGCCCGCGGGGGCGACCAACGGTGACGCGAAGGCGAAAGCGCCGGCCCCCGCGGCTGCGCCCGCAGCGAAGCCGGCTGCGGCTCCCGCCGCCGCGGCGCCAGCCCCCGCTGCGGCTCCGGCGGCGTCGCCCGCACCCGCCGCTCCCGCGGCGCCCGGCGCGATGGTGCACGCCAGCCCGGGCGTGCGGCGCTTCGCGCGCGAGCTGGGCGTGCCGATCGGCCAGGTCACCGGTTCGGGACCGAAAGGCCGCATCGGTAAAGAGGACATCCAGGCGTTCGTGAAGCAGTCGCTGGCGGGCGGCGGCTCCTCTCAGGCGCGCGGCGGCCTCGGCGACCTGGGTCTGCCGCCCTGGCCCAAGGTCGACTTCGCGAAATACGGCCCGATCGAAACCCAGGCGCTGACGCGCATCCAGAAGCTGTCCGGGCCGGGGCTCGCGCGCAACTGGGTGATGATCCCGCACGTCACTCAGTTCGACGAGGCCGACATCACCGAGCTCGAGAAGTTCCGCGCGCACATCAACGAGGAGAACGCCAAGACCGGCGTCAAGGCTTCGCCGCTGGTCTTCATCATGAAAGCGGTCGTCGCGGCGCTGAAGAAATACCCGACCGTGAATAGCTCGCTCGACGGCGAGAACCTGGTCCTCAAGCAGTACTGGCACATCGGCTTCGCGGCCGACACGCCGAACGGCCTGGTCGTGCCGGTGATCAAAGACGTCGACAAGAAGGGGATCCTCGACATCGCGCGCGAGACGGCGGAGCTGGCCGCCAAGGCGCGCGAGGGCAAGCTCGGGCCGGGCGACATCCAGGGCGCGACGTTCACGATCTCGTCGCTGGGAGGCATCGGCGGCACGGCGTTCACGCCGATCATCAACGCGCCCGAGGTCGCGATCCTCGGCGTGTCGAAGGCCGCGGTGAAGCCGGTGTGGAACGGGACCGAGTTCGCGCCGCGCACCATGCTGCCGCTGTCGCTGTCGTATGACCACCGCGTCGTCGACGGCGCGCTCGCCGCGCGATTCACCGCCTTTCTGGCGCAGGTGATCGCCGACATTCGCCGGGTCATGCTGTAGTCATGGCGACTCGCGACATTCCCGTCCCCGACATCGGGGACTTCAAGAACATCCCGGTCATCGAGATCTTCGTCAAACCGGGCGATGTCGTCTCCAAGGATTCGCCGCTCGTCACGCTCGAGTCGGACAAGGCGACGGTCGAAGTGCCGTCGCCGCTCCCGGGCACGATCAAGGAGGTCAAGGTCAAGCTCGGCGATCGGGTGTCGAAGGGGTCGGTCATCGTCGCGCTCGACGTCGCCGAGGGCGGCGCAGCCGAGGCGCCCGCGAACAAGGCGCCGCAAAAGGACGCGGCGACGGGCCCGGCACCAGCACCCGCCGAGAAGCCGCGTGCCGCTGACACCACAAACAAGACCGCTCCGGCGACGAGCGCCGCACCGGTGAATGGGCATGCGCCGCCCGCGCCGCCCGCGGTCGCGCCGGGGACCGGCGCCGCCAAGCACCCCGACGCCAAGTACCACGCCGAGGTGCTCGTGCTCGGCTCGGGGCCGGGCGGCTACACCGCTGCCTTCCGCGCCGCCGATCTCGGCAAGAAGGTGGTCCTGGTCGAGCGCTACCCGAAGCTCGGTGGCGTCTGCCTGAATGTCGGCTGCATCCCGTCGAAGGCGCTGCTGCACGCGGCCAAGGTGATCACCGACGCCGAGGAGGCGGCCCACATGGGGCTCTCGTTCGGCAAGCCCAAGGTCGATCTCGACGGGCTGCGCAAGTTCAAGGACGGCGTCGTCGCCAAGCTCACCGGCGGTATCGGCAGCCTGGCGAAGCAGCGCAAGGTCACCGTGGTCGAGGGACGGGGCCAGTTCGCGTCGCCCCACTTGCTGGCGGTCGAGACCAAGAACGGCATCGAGACCGTGTCGTTCGACCACTGCATCATCGCCGCCGGATCGCAGGCGGCGCGCATTCCCGGCTTCCCCTACGACGACAAGCGCCTCCTCGACTCGACGACGGCGCTGGAGCTGGCCGAGGTGCCGAAGCGGATGTTGATCATCGGCGGCGGCATCATCGGCCTCGAGATGGCGACCGTGTACGACGCGCTCGGCGCGAAGGTGACGGTGGTCGAGTTCCTCGACCGCCTGATCGCCACCGCCGACCCCGACATCGTGCGCCCGCTCGCGCGCCGCATCGAGAAGCGCTACGAGAAGATCCTGCTCAAGACCAAGGTCACGAAGCTCGAGGCGCTGCCCGAGGGGCTGCGCGCCACGTTCGAGAGCGCCGACGGCAAGTCACCCGCGCCGGCGCCCGAGGTCTACGACCGCGTGCTGCTGGCGGTGGGCCGCCGCCCCAACGGCCGCAACATCGCCGCCGACAAGGCCGGGGTTCAGGTCAACGAGCGCGGCTACATCCCGGTCGACAACCAGATGCGCACCAACGTGCCGCACATCTTCGCGATCGGCGACATCGTCGGCGAGCCCATGCTCGCTCACAAGGCGACGCACGAGGCGAAGCTGGCCGCAGAGGTGATCGCCGGCATGAGCCACCACGTCTGGGAGGCCCGCACCATCCCCAGCGTCGCCTACACCGATCCCGAGGTTGCGTGGATGGGTCTCACCGAGATCGAGGCCAAGGCCAAGGGCGTCGAGTACGAGAAGGCGACCTTCCCCTGGTCGGTCAGCGGGCGCGCGCTCGGCATGGGGCGCGAGGAAGGCGTCACCAAGCTGCTCTTCGACAAGCAGACCAAGCGCGTCCTCGGCGCCGGCATCGTCGGCATCAACGCCGGCGAGCTGATCGCCGAGACCGTGCTGGCGCTCGAGACCGGCGCCGACGCGGAGGACCTGAGCCTGACCATCCACGCCCACCCGACGCTCTCGGAGACCGTGTTCTTCGCCGCCGAGATCGTCGACGGGACGATTACGGATCTGTTGCCGACGAAGAAGTAGCCGCGGGTTCGGGCGGCGCCACCGGCGCTGCGGGCGACGGGGGTAGCACCTCGCCCTTGCGCGTGAGCAGCCAGATGCCGGTGGCGAAGCAGGCCATGCAGGCCCACTGCGCGGGGGTGAGGCCGGCGTAGCGCTCGTCCGGGCGGCCGTAGTCGGTCGCGCGCAGGAAATCGAGGCTGAAGCGAACGGGTGCGTACATCGTGGCAAAGAGCCCGATGATGCGGCCGGGCACGCGCGGGCGGCGCGCGTAACGAAACAGCACGATCGTGATGACGATCGTGAACAGCAGCTCGTCGAGGCCAAGGTCGTGGCGCGGCCCGTCGGGGTAGCGGACCGCGAGAAAGAAATCAGTGTGGCGGCCCGGGTGGTCGTGCGCGGTGAAGCAGCCGGTGCGCCCGAAGATCCAGCCGACGGCCAGCCCCAGCCCGACCGAGTCGGCGTAAGGAAGCGCGGGGATCTTTTCCTTGCGCGTGAAATAGAGAAACGCGAGCGCCGCGCCGAGAAAGCCGCCGAACGACGACAGGCCCGACCAGATATAGAGCAACACCCAGGGCTTCTGGCGGACCGTCTCGGGGAAATAGAAGATCATCGAGACCAGGTGGGCCACGATGAACCCGCCGACGACGATGCGGACGTTGAGGAACTTCACGTCCTGCGGGTCGAGCCCGCGCTTGGCACCCTCCTTGACGACGATGCGATCGCCGATGATGACGCCGATCGCCACCAGGATGCCGAACATGTAGATCGGCTGGCTGCCGATGTTGAACAGGTGCCCGTCGAAGTAGGGGATCATCGTTACGTGAGGGCGCGCTCGCGCAGCGCGAGCACGATGTCGCGCTGGCCGTCCGCGTGGTAGCTCGAACGCACCATCGGTCCCGACTCGACGTGGGGGAAGCCGAGCGCCAGCGCGTCGGTCTTGAGCTGCGCGAACTCGTCGGGCGGAACGAAGCGCGCCACCGGCAAGTGCGCGGGCGACGGCCGCAGGTACTGTCCCAGCGTGAGGATGTCGACGCCGATCGCGCGCAGCTCGCCGAGCACGGCGCGCACCTCGGCGAGCTCTTCGCCGAGCCCGAGCATGAGCCCGGTCTTCGTGATGGCGCCGCGCTTCTTCGCGTGCTCGAGGATCGCGTACGACCGCGGGTAGCTTGCCTGGACGCGCACCTGGCGCGAGAGGCGCGGTACAGTCTCGAGATTGTGCGCGAACACGTCGGGGCCGGCGGCGAGCACGGTGTCGACGGCGCCGGTGTCGCCCTTGAAGTCGCCGGTCAGCACCTCGAGCACCATCTCGGGTAAGCGCGCCTTCACCGCGCGGATCGTCGCCGCCCAGTGTGCGGCGCCGCCGTCCCGCAGGTCGTCGCGGTCGACACAGGTGATCACCGTATGCCGCAGGCCGAGCTCGCCCAGCATCGTCGCGACGTGCTCGGGCTCGTCGGGATCGGGCGGCAGCGGGCGCCCGGTGGGCACGTCGCAGAACTGGCACGAGCGCGTGCAGATGCCGCCCAGAATCATGATGGTTAGCGACTGGCGGTTCCAGCACTCGCCGATGTTGGGGCACGACGCGCTCTCGCAGACCGTGTGCAACCCCAGCTCCTCGACCCGCTTCTTGAGGTCGAAGAAGACCTCGCCCGACGGCAACTTCATGCGGATCCAGCTCGGTTTGGGCTCGAGCCGGGGCGCGGGAGCCGCGCTGGCGCCGGCCCCGAGGATGCGGAGCTTCGACGATCGACTTTCTACGACGCGACCGGACGACATTGAGGCGGATTAAGTATGCACGGCTTCGTGAGAGGCTGCGTGGGAGAGTGTGTGCACCGTCTCGCCCGCACGAGGTATACCCGGACCGGCGCCGGGAAGGGGGGAGAATGTGGTCCATGGGCTCAATGTCCGGCGATTTCTGACGATAGCGTCAGAGGATGCTTGGAATGACTTTGGCCAAACTGGAGGGGGTCGGGGACGGAAGCGAGGCTCCACATGCCGATGGAAGTCGGGGGCTGATCCTTCTCGTTGACGACGAGCCAACGATCGTCCGCGGCTTCGCGCGCATTTTGACCGCGGCGGGGTTCTCGGTGCAGATCGCGCACGACGGACGCGAGGCCGCGGATCTGGCGCGAAGCGTGTCCTTCGACGCGATCGTCAGTGACATCGCGATGCCGGAGATGACCGGGCTCCAGCTCTTGCGCTCCGTGCGCGAGCACGACCTGGACGTGCCTGTGATCCTGATGACCGGTGGCCCCGCCATCGAGAGCGCGGTCCAGGCCATGGAGTACGGCGCGCTCCGCTACCTCATCAAGCCGGTCGATTCGAAGCAACTGGAAGAGGTGGTCGCGCGCGCGACGCGCCTGCACCAGATGGCGAAGATCAAGCGCGAGGCGCTGGAGCTGTTTCGCCTCGAGGGCAAGCACCTCGGCGACCGCGCCGGGCTCGAGGTCCGCTTCGCCAACGCGCTCAACACGCTGTGGCTCGCGTTCCAGCCGATTGTGTCCTGGAACGACAAGGCGATCATCGCCTACGAGGCGCTGGTCCGCAATGAGGAGCCGACGCTGCGCGCGCCGCCGGATCTGTTCGAGGCGGCGGAGCGGCTCGGCCGCCTGCGCGAGCTCGGGCGCATCATCCGCGACCGGGTGGCGAAGACGCTGGTCGACAACCCGACCGTCGAGACCGAGGTGTTCGTCAACGTGCACGCGCTCGAGCTCGACGACGACTCGCTGTTCGCGGCGACGTCGCCGCTGTCGGCGTTCGCCAAGCGCATTGTGCTGGAGATCACCGAGCGCGCGCCGCTGGAGAAGATCAAGGACGCCAACGCGCGCGTCGCGAAGCTGCGCGCGATGGGCTACCGCATCGCCGTCGACGATCTCGGCGCCGGCTACGCGGGGCTCACCAGCTTCGCGCACCTCGAGCCCGAAGTGGTCAAGGTCGACATGTCGCTGATCCGCGGGCTCGACCAGTCCCCGACCAAGCAGAAGCTGCTGCGGTCGATCGTCGGCCTGTGCCGCGACCTGGAAATCAAGATGATCGCCGAGGGCATCGAGACCGTCGAGGAGCGCGACACGCTCGTGCGCCTGGGCGGTGATCTGTGCCAGGGCTACCTCTTCGCACGCCCCGGCCGCGCGTTTCCCTCGATCAAGATCTAGCGCCGCGGCGCGCCGCGAGGGCCGGCGCCTCCCCCGTGTTAATCTCGCCGCTGTATGACGGTGGAGCTGACCAGGGAGTATCGATTCGAGGCCGCTCACCGCTTGCCGCGCGTTCCCGAAGGACACAAGTGCGCGCGCCTGCATGGGCACAGCTACAAGATCGAGATCCAGGCGCGCGGCCCGGTCGATCCCCACGCGGGCTGGCTCTTCGACTTCGCCGAGCTGGACGAAGCGTGGGAGCCGCTGCACGCGCTCTTCGACCACCGCAATCTCAACGACGTGCCCGGGCTCGAGAACGCGACGTCGGAGAACCTGGCCATTTACATCTGGAGCGCGCTCCGCCCCCGGATTCCTCAGCTGTCGGCGGTGACGGTCTGGGAGACCACGGACGGCAAGTGCACCTACCGGGGCGCATGAGGCGGGCACGAAGCGAGGCGAGGAAGCGATGAAACCACGATATCTGCGGTTCATGACGTTGAACCTGTGGGGCGAGAACGGCGCCTGGGACGAGCGCCTCGCGCTGGTCGGCGAGAAGCTGACCAGCCTGAAGCCCGACGTCGTCGCGCTACAAGAGGTGCGCGAAGTGCCGGATCGGATCGTCAACCAGGCCGAGGCGCTCGCGGCCGAGCGCGGCTACCAGCACGTCTTCGCGCCGTCGACAGAGTGGGGCGGCGGGCAGGAGGGGCTGGCGATCCTGTCGCGTTTCCCCATCGGCGCGCACGAGGTGCGGGCGCTGCCGCACACCGCCGAGAAAGAGGGACGGATCGTGCTGTCGGCGCGCATCGACAGCGACTTTGGCCCGCTCTGGGCGCACACGACTCACCTCAGCTATCGCGAGAACGAAGGCCGCCAGCGCGAGGATCAGGTGCTGGCGGTAGACGAGGCGGTCAGCGCGCACAAGACCGAAAACCCGCAGATCCTGATGGGCGACTTCAACGCGGTCCCGCACTCCGACGAGATTCGCTGGCTCTGCGGGCTGACCACCCTGGGCGGCCGGCGCGTCTTCTATCAGGACTCATGGGATGTGCTGCACGCGAACCTGCCCGGCTACACCTGGGCGCGCGCCAACGCCTTCACCTCGCGCATGGGCTGGCTGCGCGGCGACCGCCGGCTCGACTACATCTTCACCACGCCTCCCCGCCGCGACGGCCGCGGCACCGTGCATTCGTCGCGGCTGTTCCTCGACGAGCCGACCGTGTTGCCCGACGGCGAGCGGTTGTTCGCGTCGGATCACTTCGCGGTCGTCGCCGAGATCCAGTTCGCGCCCAACGACGCGGGAAGCGTCAACCTCTAGTCTGGTCGCGCGCCTGCGCGCGTGACATCCTCACGCGCATGTTCCGCCTCGCGCACGTCACCGATCCGCACTTTCGAGGGTTCGAAGGGATGACGCTGGGCGCGCTGGCTGGAAAGCGTGCCATCGGGTTGCTCAACCTCGCCGTGAACCGGCGGCGCAAGCACAAGACCGAGCTGCTGGCGGCGCTCGGCGAGGATCTGCTCGCCCAGGCACCCGACCACCTGGCGCTGACCGGCGATCTGTCGAACCTGTCGCTCGAGGGCGAGTGGCGCGCGGCGCTGCGCTGGCTCGAGCACCAGGGCGCGTCTTCGGCGACGGTGACCGTCATCCCCGGCAATCACGACGCCTACGTCGCCGACGTGGTGCGCGACGGCGTGTTCGAGCGGCTGTTCGGCCAGTTCCAGACCGACGACGTCGTCGGCGGCGGCGTGACGGCAGCCAAAGACGATCCACGCGCGCGCTATCCGTTCGTACGGCTGCGCGGCCCGCTGGCGCTCATCGGCGTCAACAGCTGCGTGGCGACCGGCGACCTCGGCGCGTGGGGCGAGGTCGGGGCCGACCAGCTGGCGCGCCTCGAGTCGCTGCTGGCGCACGCCGAGGTCGCGCGCCGCGTGCGCGTGGTGCTGATCCATCACCCGCCGGTGATGCACAAGGGCGGCGAGGCACGGAACCTGAAAGACCGCGACGCGCTGGCCGCGGTGCTGGCGCGCGCGGGCGCCGACCTCGTCTTGCATGGCCACGACCACCGCGACGAGCGCGCCGACCTGACCGGCCCCGGCGGCCGGCGCATCCCGGTCGTCGGAGCCGGCTCGGCGTCGTACGCGGGCGGACCAGAGAAGCGCGCGCGCTACAACATCTACGAGCTGGACGACAGCGGCCGCATCACTGTGGTCACCCGCGCGCACGACGAGGCAACCGATCGCTTCAAGGAAGTGCGCCGCGAAGCGCTGGGGTAAGACGGCTCGCTTCCGAACACGCTCGCCGGCCGAATGCGAGCTGCGTCTCGCATTTCTGAGGCGGTCTCCGAGTATCTGAGGTGCCCTCCTGGGGCATCGACGCAGGCCGGCGGAATCGCCGCGTTTTTCGGGTCCCGCGGCGCGCGCGGGCGCCGCCGCGTCGGGCACGGCGCTTGCTCCATCGGTATACGTAGAAACGAACCGGAAACAGAGTGACCGGCTCTGGCTTGGCTTCGCGTTTTCACCGCCTAATTTCTCACGGGAGGTCGACCATGGTTCGCAACGGCGCGCGTATCAGACCATTTGGCATCGGCATGTTGGGACTTTCGTTGCTGGCGACGCTGGGCGCCGCCGGCTGCACGCCGCAGGACCTCGAAGAGTTCTTCGGCGACGTCAAGGACGCGCCGACGCAACCAGCAGGTACCGCGGTTCCCTTCCAGGTCTTCGACGACGACACCAGCGCGGTCTCCGCCAAGGAGACGCGCGCGCTGATTCGCACCGCGCAGGGCTACGTCAGCGTCTTCGGACACGCGCCGCCCGCCGGCGTCGACTTCTCGACCGACTGGGTGATCTTCTACGCGGCGGGCTCGAAGCCGACCGGCGGATACGACGTCGGCATCGCGTCGCTCACGCGCGCCGGCAGCGACCTCATCGCGGTGACGTCGCTGGTCTCGCCGGGGCCGAGCTGCATCGAGCCCCAGATCGTCACCACGCCCAACGTGCTCATCAAGTTCGCGGCGCAGACCGGCGCCTCGAGCGAGTTCTTCAAGAGCGACAGCGTCGACAATTGCGGCGCGGACACGCACTGCGGCGGGCTCGCCGGGATCCCGTGCCCGGGCGCCGGCAAGTGCGTGGATGATCCGAGCGACGGCTGCGACCCGAACAACGGCGGCGCCGACTGCGGCGGCATCTGCCAGTGCTTCCCGCTTCCGTGCCCGTCGAACGCTCCCTTCAATCCGGATCCATCGGTGTGCGCGTGCGTGACGAAGACGCCGGTTCAGCACTGCGGCGGGATCGCCGGGATCCCGTGCCCGGGCGGTGGCAAGTGCGTGGATGACCCGAGCGACGGCTGCGACCCGAACAACGGCGGCGCCGACTGCGGCGGCATCTGCCAGTGCATCGAGACCGTGTCGTGCATCATCGGCGACGTCTTCGACAGCTCGCCGGGGGTGTGCGCGTGCGTGCCGAAGGCGCCGACCACCTGCCCGCCGGTCTGCGACATCTTCTGCACATACGGCAACGTGCCGGACGCGAATGGCTGTCCGACTTGCGCCTGCAAGCCGGCGCCGGCGCCCTGAACGGCGCGCGTCGCCGCTCGCAAGGCTTGAAATTTACAGCGTCCGGTGGTGGCCGTCGCGCAGCAGGGCGAGCACGGTGTCGAGCAGGTTCTCGACCCGCAGCGGCTTGGCGAGCACGGCGTCGATGATGTGCGCGGCCAGCTCCTTGGTCACGTCGCCATTGAAGCCCGCTGCCGGCTCGCCCGCCACCAGCACGATCCGGCGTGCGCGGTGCTGCTCGCGCGCCTCGCGCGCGAGACCCATGCCGTCACCGTCGGGCAGCGCGCGCGCCGTCAGCAGCAGGTCGACGCTGTTGTCGGCCAGTGCCTCGCGCGCGCCCTTGACGTCGGTGGCGTCGATGACCTCGATCCCCTCGCTCGACAGCACGCGCGTGACGAAGTAGCGCGTCGATTCGTCGCTCTCGACGACCAGGATGCGCGGCGGGTCGACCTCGGGCATCGGCGTCCTGTCGAGATCGCCGGTGATCACGGGTTCGGGCGCCGGCGTCTTGTCGCCGCGCGAGCGCGCGATCGGCAGGTGCACCCGCAGCGTCGCGCCGCGCCCGGGCACGCTCTCGCACGAGATGAAGCCGCCGGCGCGCCGCACGATCGACGTGCACATCGCCAGGCCCAGGCCGGTCCCTTGGCCGCCGACCTTGGTGGTGAAGAACGGATCGAATGCGCGCTCTTGCAGCTCGCGGCCCATGCCGCGTCCGTCGTCGGCGACGGTCAGCACCAGGAACGTCCCCTCGGTGATGAGGCCGCGCGCGCGCGACTGGTCGCCCTCCAGCACCACCAGCCCCGTCGATACGCGCACGTGATGTCCGAAACCGCGGGTCGCGTCGACCGCGTTGCCGACCAGGTTCAGCAGCACCTGGCGCAGCTGCGTCCCGTCGATGACCACGCGCTCGGACGCGGTGTCGAGCGAGACCGACAGGTCGAGGTCGGCGCCCACGATCTGGCGCAGCAACGGCACGGCCGCGATCACCAGCTCGTCGACTGACAGCAGCGTCGGCGCGATGGTTTCACGCCGCGCGTAGGCGAGCAGCGAGCGCGTGAGGCCGGTCGCCTGCCGCACGGCCGCTTCGATGTCGATGATGGCCGTCGCGTCTGCGGGGCGGGACAGCTTGCTCAGCGACGCGGTCGAGGCGCTGATGATCGTCAGCAGGTTGTTGAAGTCGTGAGCGACCGTCGCCGCGAGGCGGCCGAGGCTCTCGATCTTCTGCTGCTGCAGCTGCAGCTCTTCGGCCTCGACCCGGTCGGTGATGTCCAGGCCCAGGCTGGCGCAGCCGATCACCGTGCCCGACGACGATCGGATCAGCGTGTTGGTCCAGAGGATCCGTCGCATCGAGCCGCCGCGCGTGCGCAGTCCGGTCTCGAAGCGCGGCACGAGGTCGCCGTTGCGCACGCTGGCCAGGTAGCGCGCGCGCACTTCGTCGCGTTCCCTCTCGGGCAAGATCAGCGCGAACCCGTCGGCGCCCATCGCCTCCTCGCGCGTGAAGCCGGTCAGGCGAACGAAGCAGTCGTTGACCATCTCGACGTGGCCGGTCGCGCTGAGGATCACCGCCAGCAGGTCGGCGTTCTCCAGCAGGCGTCGGTAGCGGCGATCGATCTCGGCGCGTTCCAGCTCGGCTTCCTTGAGTGCCGTGATGTCGGCCAGCGTGCCCTGCACCGCGATCGGCTTGCCGGTGATGTCGCGGACGACGCCGCAGGTGTCGCGCACCCAGCGGCGCGTGCCGTCGGGCAAGCGGATGCGATAGATGAGCTCGCCCTCGAACCCCTCGGCGATGTGCCCCGACAGGCGCCGCCGCACCGGCTCGCGGTCCTCGGGCTCGATCGCCTGCACCCAGTTCTCGATGCCGCCCGCGACCAGGTAGCGTTCCGCGGCCAGGCCGCCCAGCTCTTGAATGCGCGGGCTCAGGTACTCGAGCTCTCCCGTGCGCGCCTGAAATGAATAAACCGTCACCGGCAGCGACTCGACCAGGTTCTGGTATTTCGCCTCGGACCCCCGCGCCAGGTGCTCGGCGCCGATGCGCCGCTCCGCCTCGAGCACCAGCGCCACCATCGCGCCGACGTCGGTGGCAAAGTCGATCTCCTCCTCTTGCCAGTGGCGCGGACCGCCCTCGTGCTCGTGACAGACCACGCCGTGCAGCTGGCCGGGCCCGAGGATCGGGATGTCGAGCATCGCGCCGACGTTGTAAGTGCGCAGGTAGTCGCGCAGATCGGCGGTGCGCGCGTCGGACCAGGCGTCGTCGACGGCGACCGCGCCCAGCTCGGTGGTGCCGAGCGCGCGGATGTAGGCGGGGCAGCTGGCGACCGGCAGGACCATCCCCTCCGTCGACAGCCCCGCCGGCAGCTGGAAGCGGCACACCAGGTTGGCGCGGGCCTCGTCGAACAGCCAGATGCTGGTCCGCGGGACCTCGAGCGCCTGGCTCGACAGCCGCGCGACGTCGGCCAGGAGGCGCGACATCATGTTCCAGCCGTCGAGCGATTCGCGCAGCGCGTCCCGCAGCAACCCGGCGTGCGCCCGCAGCCGCAGCGACAGGCTGCGGTGACGCGCGAGACGGATTCGATAGTCGCTCTCGCGTTCGCGCGCTGCCTTCAGCTCCCGGTCGACCAACACGTCGTTCGACGGCATCTCCCCTCCCAAGGAACCCGAACCAAAACCCAAACCCAACGAGCACCGGCGCCGGTGGCCCTCCCCGCTGGGACCGTCGCAGAGCTTGTAACGGATCTGTCGCCGACGATTTTAGTGCGGCCGACCCGCAAACACCAGCGGGTGGGAGGCTCGGATTCCGACTAGGGTTCGGATTCGTATCCTGTCGCTACGGTTTGCCGGCGACGAGCAGGGTCATCGAGTGCGCCGGCAGATTGATCGCGGTCGGCCCGGTGGCGGCCAGCGCCAGGTCGGCGCCCTTCGCGAGCTGCGCTCCGGTCTGGGCGACGTAGCGGTAGGTCTGGGCCGACATCGTCGTCGTGCTGGGCGTCGTGCTGGTCGCACTGGAGGCGAAGTTGGCGATGGACAGCGACGTGCTCGTGGCCGCGGTGTTCTTGTTGATGAGCACGATCGTCAGCTTGCCCCCGGCGTCGTCGACGGCGGCGAAGGCGGCGACGCCGGCGACCGTGCTCGCCGCGCCCACCGAGACGGTGCCGAACGTCGCGCCCGCGCCGTCATAGTTGCGGTACATGCGGAACGCCTGCGCGGGCGGCAGCAGCTTGCCCTGTCCGTCGACCGGCGTGGTCCAGTAGGCCGCCAGGCGCACGCCGGACCTGCCGAAGATGCCCAGCACGTCGGCTTCGACCAGCGCCGCCAGCGGATCGGTCTCGTCGTTCAGGTTGAAATTGTATTCACTGACGCAGATCGCGGTGCCCGGTCGCGCGGCGGCGATCCATTCACCCAGGCGCGGGAACAGCCGCACCGGTTCGCCGAGCCAACCGTCGATCCAGGACGGGTCGTGATAGGTCGGGTCCCACAGCGAGGCTGTATTCTGCAGCGGGTCGCCTCCCTGCGGGTAGTAGTGCAGGTCCAGGCAGTCGACCAGGTGCTGCCCCGATGACTGTTCGTAGGAAGCCAGTTGCTGCAGGTACCACTTGGCCAGGGGCACGCCGCCGTGCGCTTTCTGGTCGTCGAGGTTGTTGTTGGCGCTGTCGAGCCCCGAGTTGAAGAGATCGAGCACCCCCCAGCTGGTGTAGCCGAGGATCGTCGCAGAGGCATCCGCCTGCCGGATCACCGGCGCGTACGAGAGCGTCGCATTCCAGACGTCGGCGTAGCTGACCGGGTTCGCGCGCACCTCGCGGTGGGTCGAGTCCCAGAGCATCATCTCGTTGTCGAGCTGGTAGAAGCGCACGCCGTTGCCGGACGTCGTTCCTGACGTGGTCCCGAACTTGCCCGTCAGGTGCGTGAGCCAGCCGGCCTCGAAGCTGGGCGGCGCCGCGATCGCCACGTTGGTCGGGTCGGGCATGAGCGCCGCGCCCGACGAGGTCATGCCGTTGCCGCAGTTCTTGTCGTAGGGGTCGACGCTCTGTTCGGCGCCGTAGCGCGACACGGGAAAGCCGCAGGTGAACGGATGATTGGGCACGCGATCCTTCGGCGCCCAGCCGATCGTCGGCACGGTCATCAGCGTCGCGACGCGCGCGCCGTTGTTGGCGGCGACGAAGCTGTCGGCGCTGGACACGTAGCTGGCAGTGCCGTAAGTCGCGTCGTTCGGATTGTTGGCGACGTTCTCGAAGAAGTAGTCGCTGCCGAGGTTGTGCGTGTCGAGTTGCCAGTTGTACAGGGTGACCGAGTTGCCGCCCCAGCGGTTGAGCGGCACGTTGAGCGCGGTCAGCGTCGCCGCGTCGGCGAAGGCCAGCCCGTAGATCTCCGGGTGAATCGCGGCGCCGCGCGCGCCGGCGTCGATCTGGATTGCCGCC
>Ga0265314_10001057_pt1 | contig 32018 bp, 25 predicted proteins | sample 4126metaG_FD_203106 | JGI IMG/M metagenome (GOLD analysis project Ga0265314, IMG submission 203106) | Rhizosphere microbial communities from Carex aquatilis grown in University of Washington, Seatle, WA, United States - 4-1-26 metaG | ecosystem: Host-associated > Plants > Roots > Rhizosphere >... | reverse complement strand
ACCTTGGTCCACGCCTGCTTGGGGTGGCCCTTGGGGTCGGTGCCGATCAGCGCCACGCTCTCGTCGCCCAGATGGCCGGTGGCCCAGACGGGACCGAACTTGGGATGGACGAAGTTGGTGCCGCGGCCCGGATGGGGGGTGGCGCCCACGTCGACCATGCCCACCAGCTTGTCTTCCTTGGTATCGACCACGGCGATCTTGTTGCGCGCGTTGGCGGCCACCAGGAAGTAGCGCTTGGAGGCGTCGAAGCCACCGTCATGCAGGAACCGCTCGGCCTCGATGGAGGTGACCTTCAGGTTCTTGATGTCGGAATAGTCCACCAGCAGGATCAGGCCGGTTTCCTTGACGTTGACCACGAATTCCGGCTTGAAGTGTGAGGCCACGATGGAGGCGACGCGCGGCTCGGGGTGATATTCCTGCTTGTCGGCGGTCATGCCGCGGGTCGAGACGATCTTCTTCGGCTCGAGGGTGTTGCCGTCCATGATGACGAACTGGGGCGGCCAGTAGGCGCCGGCGATGGCGTACTTGTCCTCGTAGCCCTTGAACTTGGAGGTCTCGACCGAACGGGCTTCCATGCCGATCTTGATCTCGGCCACCGTCTCGGGCTTTTCCATCCACAGATCGATCAGGTTGATCTTGGCGTCGCGGCCGATGACGTAGAGATAGCGGCCCGAGGCGGAAATGCGCGAGATGTGGACGGCATAGCCGGTCTTGATGATGCTGACGATTTCCTTGGAGGCACCGTCGATCAGGGCGATCTCGCCCGCGTCGCGCAGCGTCACCGAGAACAGGTTGTCCAGCACCAGATTGTTCATCTTCTTGGCGGGACGCTTGTTCTCGGGGATCACCACCTTCCAGGTGGCCTTGATCTCGTCCATGCCGAATTCGGGCGGCTGCGGCGGCTCGTTCAGCAGGTACTTGGCCATCAGGTCGACCTCGGCCTCGGACAGCTGGCCCGAAGTGCCCCAGTTGGGCATGCCGGCGGCGGAACCGTAGGTGATGAAGGCCTTGAGCGCATCGAAGCCGCGTTCGCGGGTGATGTCGGTGGTCAGCGGCTTGCCGGTGGCGCCCTTGCGCAGCACGCCGTGACAGCCGGCGCAGCGCTCGAAATAGATCTGCTTGGCCTTGGCGAACTCGGCCGCGGTCAACTGCGGACCGGGCTGGGCGCCGGGCTGGCTCATGGGGGCGGCGCGGAGCACGTCGCCGCTGGTCTCGTAATGCTCACCGGCGCCATGGGCGGGCTTTTCCTCCGCCACGGCCGTCCCGGCCCAGGCGGCCGTCAGTGCCGCCATCATCCAAGTCGCTGCCTTCATCGGTTTCCCCTGGGCATATCAAAATTCACCGGCAATCCCGGCGCGGGAGACCATATTCGCCGTACGGGAATGAATCAAGCAAACGATAAGTATTTGATGTTCATCAAGTGACAAATATCAATATTCTCCTAAACACCGAGTAAGTATTCGCAGCGATTTATAGTCATTCAATTTTGATTAATGTCATGCGCATTCCTCTGCCTCCGGGCATGGGTGAGAGCGCATCCGGCGGAGGCGAGTCCGTCAGCTGGTCCATTTGATATTCATCAAGAAGCTTTGATCAAGAACGGCAGCCATAGCGTCCCGGGGTGATTCCCAGGATGCGCTTGAAGTGGCGATTGAGATGGCTTTGGTCGGCGAAGCCCACCTCGGCGGCGGCCTGGGCGGGAGGAATACCGGCGCAAATCATGTCCCTGGCCCGGCGAACCCGTATTTGGGTGAGATAGGCGTGGGGCGGCAATCCGTGCTGGCGCTTGAAGGCGCGGATCAGGCGGAAGGGCCGCGTCCCCGCCACCTCGGCCAGACGATCCAGGGAAACATTGTCGGCCAGATTGTCATGCATGTAGGCGCGGGCCAGGGCCACCGCCCGACCGTTGGCGTCGAGGCGACGGGGCTCCACCCGCTCGACGGCATGGCGAACCAGCACCCGGGCCAGCAGGGCGGCCAGCAGGGTCTGGCGGGTCAGCAGCGGCTCGCCCCGGTGCTCGGCGTCGAACACGGCGTTCACCAGTTCCGCCGCCACCTCGTCGCCGATCACCGGCGGCAGGGCGAAGATGCGGTTCTCGGTGCGCTCGCGCAGTTCCGACGCCACCCCGGCCACCAGGGCGGGAGCGGGATAGAGGCAACGGTAGGCCAGCCCCTCGGCGGTCACCTCGCCGGCATGGACCTCGTCATAGGTGACGGTGCAGACGAAACCGCGCGGCGCCACGTGCAGGCCGCCGCGATAGGTGAAGCGGTTGGCGCCGGCATGCACCACGCCGATGCCGTAGGTGTCGTGACTGTGGCGCGGACAGGACTGGCGGCCGAAGCTGGCTTCCAGCATATCGAGGCCGTCCATGCCCATCGCCGCCCACATGCGGGTCCGGTCGCATTCCATGCCCAACGGTAGCGCCGCCACCGCCCCGCTGTCTTGAACGTTCTTGACGCTCCGCGTGGCGGCAACGTCCAAGACCCCGCTCGGCCCCGCATCCAGAATGACGGCCGGAGGTAAGCATGACGGCAAGATGGATCGGTTGGCTGTGCTGCGGCTTGGGGATGGCCAGCGCCGGCAGCGTGGTGGTGGCGTCCAAACTGGCGGGGGCGGGGCTGCCCATCTTCGTGGCCGCCGCGTTGCGCTACGGGCTGGCGGCCATGGTCCTGGTGCCCTGGGCTCTGAAGCGCCGGGAGCGGCTGTGGCCGGACGGCGGCGACCGCTTGCTCCTAGTGGCGCAGGCGGCGGCGGGCAGCCTGGGCTTCTCGGTCCTGATGCTGACCGGACTCCGCCACACCGGCGGCACCGACGCGGCGGTGATCGCCGGCACCCTGCCCGCCCTGGTCGGCCTGCTGTCCCTGGTGCTGCCGGGGACCGGCCTCGGTCGGCGGGGTTGGGGCGGAGTCCTGCTGGCGGGATTGGGAACCGCCAGCCTGGGCCTGGGAGCCGGAACCGCCGGGGCGCAGCACGGCGGCGGGCGCTGGCTCGGCGACCTGCTGCTGCTGGGCGCCATGGCGGGAGAGGCGGTGTTCGTCCTGCTGAACAAGGCCATGCGGGCGCCAATGCCGCCGGTGGCGGTCTCGGCCGTCATGTGCCTGCTGGGATTGCTCGCCACCCTGCCCTTCGCCGTGAACGAGGCGGCCGGATTCGACCTGGCGGCGGCACCCTGGTCGGCCTGGGCGGCGGTCCTTTGGCACGCCCTGGTGCCCACCATCCTGGGTTTCGTGCTGTGGTACGCGGGCAGCGCCCGGCTGGGCGGCGCCGAAGCGGCCGTTTCCACCGCCCTGATGCCGGTGTCGGCCGCCCTGCTGTCGGTCCTGGTCCTGGGTGAGAGCCCAGGTCTTCACCACCTGCTGGGCATCGCCCTGGTGCTGACCGCCATGGCCCTGCCCCTTACCGCGCCCGAATCCCCTCGATGAAGGTTTCCACCTCGCCCATCAGGTCGTCGGTGCGCCGCGCCACGCCGTTGGACTGGCCCAGCACCAGCGCGGCGGCATCGCCGGCCTGGGCGGCGGCGGCGGCCACCCGGCCGACGCTGCCCACCACCGCATTGGTGCCGCCCACCGCCGCGCTCACGCTGTCGGCGATACGCTGCGTGGTGCTCTGCTGCTCGGCCACCGCCTGGGTGATGGCGTCCACCGCCGAACTGATCTCGCCGATGGTCCGCACGATGTCGCCGATGGCGGCCACCGCCTCGCCGGTGGCCGCCTGGACCTGGGCGATCTGGGTGGAAATCTCGTCGGTGGCGCCGGCGGTCTGGTTGGCGAGATTCTTGACTTCGCCGGCCACCACCGCGAAGCCCTTGCCCGCCTCGCCGGCCCTGGCCGCCTCGATGGTGGCGTTCAAGGCCAGCAGGTTGGTCTGCTTGGCGATGGTGGTGATCAGGTCCACCACCTGACCGATGCGCTCGGCGGCGGCGGCCAGCCCGGCCACGTTGGCCGAGGCGCGCTCGGCCTTGCCCACCGCGTCGGCGGTGGTCGACGACGAAGCCGCCACCTGCCGCTCGATGGCGGCGATGGAGTGGGACAATTCCTCGGCGGCGTCGGCCACGGTGCGCACGTTGGTCGAGGCGGCATCGGCGGCGCTTTCCGCCGAGCCGGCCTGAGCCGAGGCATCGGCCGCCACCCCGGACATGGACTCGGCGGCGCGGCTCATCTCGGCCGCCGCCGCCGACAGCCGGCCCATGACGGCGGTGACCTTCTCCTCGAATTCGGCGGCCAGGGCCATGCGGGATTCCCGCCGCTCCACCGAGGCACGGCTTTCGGCCTCGCGGCGCTCCTCGGCCAGACGACCCATCTGGCGGCCGTTCTCGGCGAAGACGTCGAGCGTGCGGGCCATGGCGCCGATCTCGTCCTTGCGGTCGCCGCCCGGCACCGCCACGTCGTATTCACCGGTCGCCATGGTGCCCATGCAGGCCCGCAGGGATTCCAGCGGCCGGGTCAGCGAGCGGGTCACCAGCAACGCCAGCCACAGGCCGAACACCGCGAAGGCCAGGAACGAGACCAGCAGCGAGAAGCCGGCGCTCCGCTGCTCGCTTTCCGCCCGTTCGCGAAAGCGGGCGGCATCCTCGGCGGCCAGGGTGATGGCCGAGGCCATCAGTCCCTGGATCACCTCGGCCTGCTTGGCGGCGGCGCCCTTGGTCAGGTCGGCGGCCTCGACGCTGCGCCCCTGCTTCATCATCTCGACGATCTCGGCGCGGATGGGCTTCCAGGCCGTCAATGCCTTGCCCAACTGGTCAAAGACGGCGCGGTCGGCCAGGAAGCGCTCGCGGGCCACCTCCAGTTTCTTCACCACGCGGCCTTCCGCCGCATCGATGGCGGCCTCGGCCTTGGCGATGTCGCTGTCCTCGAAGGCCAGCGCCAGATCCTTCATGGCCCGGTGCATGGCGATGATGCCGCCATCGGCCTCGGACAGCGCCGTCGAAACGGTGAAAGGATGGCGGTACAGCAACTCGGTATGGGCCGAGATGGACCGCAACTGCAGGCTTGAAAACAGCCCGAGTGCCCCGGTGACGACGATCATCAGCCCGAAGCCGGCGAACAGACGCACGCCGATTCTCACATCTGCCAGACGCATGACTCCTCCCTCGCCGCGCCGGGCACGCCGACGGGGCCATGAAGCCTGATTCCCGTTTGTTCTCTTCGGCCGACCCTGGTTGATCCGGGTGGCATCGTTCCATATGTTGTTGCACGGAACTGTTGTCTTTAACAACAATAATATGGTGCGCTATCCCTTGGGGGGATGTATCGCATCGAAGGGAATAGGGAGTTTTACCGCTTGCCGTAGGCGCGGAGCAGGGTCTGGACGGCGGCGGCGATGGTGTCGGCCAGGGGACGGCCGGGCGGCAGGCCCAGCAGGGCGCGGTGATAGGTCTCGGCCCGCAGCATGCCGACGAACTGGTCGGCGATCACCATGGCATCCATATCCCCGACCAGTTCGCCACGGGCCTGGAGACGGGCGACCGAGGCGGCGATGGCCGTCTTGCCCCGGGTCGGACCGGTGTCGTAGAAGGCCTGGGCCAGTTCGGGGGTCCGGGCCGATTCCGCCACCACCACCCGGTAAAGGGCCAGGGCGTCGGGCGTGGTCAGCAGGGTGAGCAGCCGCTCGGCATAGGTGGTGAGGATGCGCGCCGCGTCGAAGCTCTCGTCGGGCGGGGCGAAGACGAACGACGCCTCGCAGCGACGGTGCATGATGGCGGCGAACAACTGATCCTTGCCCTCGAAATGGGCGTAGATGGTGGCCTTGGAGACGCCGGCCCGCGCAGCCACCGCGTCCATGCTGGTGGAGGAATAGCCCTCGTCCAGGAACAGCCGCTGGGCGGCGTCCAGGATGGCCTCGCGCTTGGCCGAAGGTTTGGACCGGGTCCGGGGGTTGGTCATGACTCCTCCACTCCGGCAAAAACTAAACCATCCAGTTCAGTTTTTGGAAGGAAAAAGTGGGGTCACTCCACCAGCCCGGCCAAGGCGTCGTCCAGGCGGGCGTGATCGATCTCGGTGAGGCGGGGGCCGTCGGTCCAGACCAGCACGCAACGCACCCGGTGGCGGGGATAGATGCAGGCCAGCGCCAGGCGATAGGCGGCCATCTGCCGCACGTAAAGGTCGGGCACCTCGTCGGGCGTGGCGGGCGGGCGGCGGTTGGTCTTGTAGTCGGCCACCATCACCTCGGTCCCGGTGACCGCCAGACGGTCGACCCGGCCGGAGACCACCCGGTTGCCGATGCGCCCGACCAGCGGCACCTCGGCGCGCGAGCCGGGAGCGAACAGCGCCGTCAGTCCGGGATGGTCGAGGATATCGGAGACCTCGTTGGCGATATCCAACTGTTCCCTGGTCTCCAGCCCCCAGGCCGGGCGGGAGAGAAAGCGCAGCATGGCCCGCGAGCGCTCGGCGGGCGGCAGATCGGGCATGGTCTGCAGCAGGCGGTGAATCAGCTTGCCCCGCTGCCAGCGCGGCCGGCCGTCCACCTCGGCCAGGGGCGAGCGCACCGCCGGCTCCTCGCCCTCGGGCCGGGACGGAGCCAGCGGCCGGGGCGGCACCGGCTCGGCCTCGGCCGACAGCAACGCCCAGTCGGGCAGCGGCGACGGCGGACGTTCCCCCGGCCCGGCGGCGCCACGGCCCTCGGCGGGGGCGGTCTGGGGATTGGCCAGCACCAGCACCGGGCCGGGGGCGGTCTCGTCCGCCTTGGCCAGGAACGGGTCGGCGAACTCGGCGGCGGTCGGCGCCAGGGCGCCGTGGACCAGGGCGTGCCAGCAGGTCTCCGGCGCCGCCTTCAGCCCCCGCCAGCCGCAGACGACCAGCCGATCCTCGGCCCGGGTCATGGCGACGTAGAGCAGGCGGCGGTATTCGCGTTCGCGCGCCGCCTTGCGCGCCTCGGCACCCTCGCGGCACACCATGTCCATGTCCTCGGCGCGCGGCGGCCAGGCGGGCAGTTCGTCCGCCCCCTCCCCCAGCCACAGCAGGCGGGGCGAGCGGGTGGGCACCTGCATGGTATCGGGCAGGAAGACGACGGGCGCCTGCAAGCCCTTGGAGCCGTGGACGGTCATGATGCGCACCGCGTCGCGGCCCGCTTGCTCCAGGTCGCGCTTGATCTCCAGGGCGCCGGCTTCCAGCCAATGGAGGAAGCCCTGCAGCGACGGCGGATGGGCGCGCTCGAAGGCGAGCGTCAGGGACATGAATTCGTCGATGGCGTCCTCGGCCTCCAGCCCCAGCCGGGCCAGCAGACGGCGGCGGCCGCCCAGCGGCCCCAATATGCGGGCATAGAGGGTGTGGGGCGAGATGCGGTCGGCCTGGGCCAGCAGGTCGGAAAGCTGGCGATAGGCGGCCTCGAAGACGGCATCGCCGTCGGGCACGCCCTGGCGCAGCGCCTCCCACAGCCCCATGTCCCGGCCTCGCCCGTTGGCCAGGATGAACAGTTGATCCTCGGTCAGGCCGACCAGCGGCCCCTTCAGCACGGTGGCGAGCGTCAGGTCGTCCTCGGGCAGCAGCAGGAAATTACCCAGCGCCATCAGGTCCATGACCGCCATCTGCTCGGTCAGCACCATGCGGTCAGCCCCCGCCACCTCGACCTTGCGGCTCTTCAACTCGCGCACCAGATCCTCGACGAAGCCGCCCCGGCGGCGCACCAGGACCAGCACGTCGCCGGCCCGCACCGGGCGGCCCTTGGAGTCCAGCGTCTCGCCGTCGATCATGGCGCGGATGCGTGCCGCCACCAGCCGGGCCAGCCGGGTGCGCGGCGAATCCCCCCGGATACGCTCCACCGGCGGTTTCCAGGCGGGCGGCTCGTCGGCGGGGCGCGGCTCGACGGCGGGCCAGACCTCAACCCGCCCGGCCTGGCCGGTGCGGTGGGGCAGATGGGTGATGTCCTCGTCGCCGGCCACGCCGTCGCGGCCCGGCCGGCCGGGCGCGAACACGGCGTTGACCGCGTCCAGCACCGACGCCGCCGAGCGGAACGACAGGTTGAGCGCCACCTCGTCCCAGGTGCCGCCGGCGGCGGGCACGTGGGCGGCGAAGCAGGCCCGCATCCGCTCGAACTCGCGCGGGTCGGCGCGCTGGAACGAGTAGATGGACTGCTTGGCGTCACCCACGGCGAAGACGGTGCGCAAGGCTTCCCGCGCGCCGCGCCCGGCGAAGAATTCCTCGGTCAGCTTCTCCACCACCGCCCACTGGTCGGGGTTGGTGTCCTGGGCCTCGTCGATCAGCACGTGGTCGATGCCGCCGTCCAGCTTGTACAGCACCCAGGGCGCCACGCCCGGCCGGGCCAGCAGGTCGCGGGCACCGAGGATCAGATCGTCGTAATCCATCAGGGCGCGGGACGCCTTGGCCCGGCCATAGGATTCGAGCAGGGCGCCGCCCAGGGCCAGCAGGGCCCCGGTGGCCTCGGCGATCCGCGCCGCCTTGAGCTTTTCGCCGAGGCGCAACAGCCGCTCGGCCTCGGCCAGCATGGCATCCTCCATGCCGGGAAAGCCTTCGCGCACCGCCTTGGTGGCCAGGGTCTTGCGGATGGAGCCCTCATTGGTGAGGAACTGGGCGCACCAAGAACCGAAGCCCTCGCCCCGCCCCGCCGGATCTGCCAGCCAGAGGGCCATGGTCTCGCCCCGCTTGCGGTCGGAGTCCGAGCCGGTCAGCAGCGCCGCCACGGCGGCCCGCAGGCCGGAACCATCGAAATGGGCCTCGTCCACCGCCCAGGCCAGCAGGGAATCCGGGCTATCCCCCGCCTCCAGCCCCAGCCGGGCGCGCAATGCCGCAAGCGCCCCCGCCACACCGCCATGACGCTCGAACAGCCGTTCCAGCCGGCCGCGCTCGGCGGTCAGTTCCCCCATCAGCTCGGGGAAGGCGGTTTCATGCACCCGCGCCGTCACCAGGGCCAGGGCGCGGCCCAGTTCGCCGTCTCCGGTGCGGGCGCGGGCCAGCACGTCCAGCTTGGCCGCTTCCAGCAATTCGCCGGCATCACGGTCGTCCATCACCTGGAAATGGGGAGCGATGCCCGCCTCCAGGGGAAAGCGGCGCAGCAGCGACTGGCAGAAGGCGTGGATGGTCTCCATGTGCATGCCGCCGGGGGCATCCAGCAGGGCGGCGAACAGACGGCGCGCCCCGGTCATCTCGCCCGCCGAGGGCACCCGCCCCAGCAGGCGGTGCAGATCACCGGCCAGATCCTCGTCCCGCGCGGTGGCCCACTTGCCCAGCCGCCCGGCAATGCGGTTGGACATCTCGGCGGCGGCGGCCTTGGTGAAGGTCAGGCAGAGAATCTTGTGGGGCGCGGTGCCGGCCAGCAGCAGGGTCAGCACCCGGTCGGTCAGCACCTTGGTCTTGCCGGTGCCGGCGCTGGCCGCCACCCAGACGCTGGCGCCCGCGTCGGCGGCGCGGCGCTGCCGCTGGTCGGCGTCCTGGGAAAGGAGAGAGGGCGAAAGCGCCGAGGCTTCCGTCATAGGGTGCCTTCCAGGGCCCCGATCACCTGGGTCAGGGTGATGCCGTCGGCCCTGGCGGCGAAGCCCAGCGCCATGCGATGACGCAGCACCGGGGCGGCCAGGGCACGGATGTCGTCGATGGAGGGCGCCAGACGGCCCTGCAGCAACGCCCGCGCCCGCGTCGCCAGCATCAGCGCCTGGGCGGCGCGCGGGCCGGGCCCCCAGGCCACGGCCCGGCGCACCAGATCCAGCGAGGTGCTTTCCGGCCGTCCCTCGCGCACCAGGGTCAGGATGGCGTCGACCACCGACTCGCCCACCGGAACGCGCCGCACCAGCGCCTGGGCCGCCAGCAGGTCGCTGGCCTCCATGACGCGCACCGGCTCGGCGGACTGGGCGCCGGTGGTGTCGATCAGCATGCGGCGCTCGGCCTCGAAATCGGGATAGCCCACGTCGATCTGCATCAGGAAGCGGTCCAGCTGCGCCTCGGGCAGGGGATAGGTGCCCTCCTGCTCCAGCGGGTTCTGGGTGGCCAGCACGTGGAACGGCCGGGGCAGGTCGTAGCGGCTGCCCGCCACGCTGACATGGTGCTCCTGCATGGCCTGCAGCAGGGCCGACTGGGTGCGCGGACCGGCACGGTTGATCTCGTCGGCCATCAGCAACTGGCAGAACACCGGCCCCTTGACGAAGCGGAAGGCCCGCCCGCCGCCGGCGCTTTCCTCCAGCACCTCCGAGCCCAGGATGTCGGCGGGCATCAGGTCGGGGGTGAACTGCACCCGCTTGTCGTCCAGGCCCAGCACCACGCCCAGCGTGTGCACCAGCCGGGTCTTGGCCAGGCCGGGCAGGCCGATCAACAGGGCGTGACCCCCCGCCAGCAGCGTGATAAGACTCTGGTCGATGACTTCGTCCTGACCGAAGATGACGCGGCCGATGGCGGCGCGGGCCTCGGACAGGCGGGAATCGAGGGCGGCGATCTCGTCGAGCGGGGCGGCGGAACTGGTATGGGGTGTCATGGGATGGCGCCTCGCACGGGAAGAGTACTCAGGAGCGGCCGAGTGAACCAGCCATTGACCGAAGCCCCTCCGGACGTGGATTACCCGGGCCAATTGCCCGAATATTGCGGTGATCTCGGTATCCGCATCGACCGGCAGGGACGTTGGTTCTACCATGGCTCGCCGATCAACCGCAAAGAGATGGTCTGCCTGTTCGCCTCGGTGCTGTACCGGGCCAAGGACGGCGGCTATCTCCTGATCACGCCGGGCGAGATGGGCCGCATCGAGGTGGAGGACGTTCCCTTCCTGGCGGTCGAGATGTTCACCTGCGGCGCGGGACGCGACATGGTGGTCAGCTTCCGCACCAACATGGACGAGATGGTCACGGTGGATACCGACCATCCGCTGAGAATCGCGGAGGTCGAGGGCTCGGGGGAGCCGTCGCCCTACGTTACCGTACGGAACGGGCTGGAGGCGCGCCTCACCCGCTCCGTCTACTACGAACTGGTCGCCCAGGGCTGGGAGGAGGACCGGGAGGGAGAAGCGGTTTACGGCCTATGGAGCAGCGGGAGCTTTTTTCCATTGGGGAGGCTGGACCTTCCCGACTGACGCGCGAGGCGATCGCGCGGCGGCTGACCGACGGGTTCAACCCGCGCGGACGGGGCGACTCGGCCTTGGAAGCGCTGATCCAGGGCGGCGCCGTCCGCCCCGGTGCCGCCACCGGCGACGATGCGCTCACCCCGGCGGCGGTCCTGGTGCTCCTGGTGGAGCGCCCCGAGGGACTGACGGTGATGCTGACCAAGCGCACCGCCCACCTCGCCCACCATCCCGGCCAGATCAGCTTCCCCGGCGGGCGCCTCGAGCCCGAGGACAAGGGGGATTTCACCACCTGTGCCCTGCGCGAGACCGAGGAGGAAACCGGCCTCGACCGCACGAGGGTGCGCCTGCTGGGCCGTCTGGACGATTACGCCACCGGCACCGGCTTCATCATCACCCCGCTGGTGGGAGTGGTCGACCCGCCCTTCGCCCTTTCCCCCGATTCCTTCGAGGTGGCCGAGGTCTTCGAGGTGCCGCTGGCCTTCGTCCTCGACCAGGCCAACCACCAGCTGCAGAGCCGCGAGGTCCGGGGAATGCAGCGGCCCTTCTGGGCGTTGACCTGGCAAGATCACCTGATCTGGGGTGCCACCGCCGGCATCCTGATCAACCTGTTCGAAGTGCTGGTGTCCCGTTATTCCGGCGAGTCGCCGGAATGACTCGTATCATTGTCCCTCGCCGGGCGCTCGCCTCCGCGAGCTTGGCCGCCGCCTCAATGGCGGCCGGGTGGCGGCGAGTCACCGCCGTGGCCCGACATGAGTAGAACCCGCCTGCACCTCAATCCCGGCGACCCCATCGGCCTGCTGGGACCGCAGGACTGGATGGATGCCGCCGAGACCCGCGCGGTGGTGGCGGCGCTGCAGGCCGACGGCGCCAAGGTGCGCTTCGTCGGCGGCTGCGTGCGCGACGCCCTGCTGAAGCGGCCGATCCGCGACATCGACATCGCCACCCCCGACCCGCCCGAGCGGGTGCTGGCCCTGCTGGACGATGCCGGCATCCATGCCATCCCCACCGGAATCGAGCACGGCACGGTGACGGCGGTGATCGGCAAGGCCCATTACGAGATCACCACGCTTCGGGTCGACGTGGAGAGCTTCGGCCGCCATGCCCGCATCGAGTACACCGACGACTGGCGGGCCGACGCCTCGCGGCGTGACTTCACCATGAACGCCCTGTCGGCCGATCCCGAGGGACAGGTCTACGACCCATTCGACGGCATCGCCGACATGGCGGCGGGGCGGGTGCGCTTCGTGGGCCAGCCGGAAAAGCGCATCGAGGAGGACGCGCTGCGCCTGCTGCGCTTCTTCCGCTTCCACGCCCATTACGGCCGGGGCATCGCCATGGAGACGCGGGCGCTCAACGCCTGCCGCCGCATGGCCGGCCGCCTGGAAAACCTGTCGGGCGAGCGGGTGGCGGGCGAACTGGTGCGCCTGCTGCTGGCCGACGACCCCACGCCCTCCCTGCTGGTCATGCACAGCCACGGCATCCTGGCCCACATCCTGCCCGAGGCCCGCGAGTTCGGGCGGCTGCGCACCCTGTGCTGGCTCGAGCGCCGGGGGCTGGTCCGCCCCGAAATCCACCCCGACGCCATCCGGCGCCTGGCCGCCCTGCTGGTCACCGACCGGGCCGGCGCCCTGGCCCTGGGTGACCGCCTCAAGCTGTCGGGCACCCAGAGCAAGCGGGTGGCGGCCATGGCGGCACCGCGGGTTCAGGTGGATTTCACCATGGACGGCCCCGCCACCCGCCGGGCGCTGCGCAAGGTGGGCGGCGAGGAGTTCCGCGACCTGACCCTGGTGGCTTGGGCGGCGCGGCGCACCCTGGAGGCGCGGCCCGACGCCGCCGAAACGGAACGCTGGACCGCCCTGCTGGATGCCGCCCGCGACTGGGAACCGGTGGAATTGCCGGTCAAGGGCCGCGATCTGATGGAGATGGGGGTGCCGCACGGCCCCCGCATCGGCGGCCTGCTGGTCGCGGTGGAAGCCTGGTGGGAGGGGCTTGATTACCGTCCCGACCGCGTCCAATGTCTGGACAAGCTGCGGGAGTTGATGGCCGGAGGGCTATAGACCGAAGGCGCCGGCGAATTCCATGTCCGCCTCCAGCCGTTCCAGACCGGCCACCACGCTGCGCCCCATCTGGCGGGCCTGCCGCAACATCTGCTCCAGGGCCAGCTCGCTGCACCTCACGCATTGATTGCAACCGCGCCCCGACGCGCAATTGAGCACCTGATGCAGTTCGTCGACGTCCAGGGCAACCGGCCGCGCCTCCCAACTGCACGGACCTTCATTGGGACCGACCTTCGCCATCAGAATAACCTCGCTGGACAATAAAGGGGGAACGGCCGATGGCACGTTCCCCCTTTCACTCTTCCAGGTTATCCCATGGAAAATTTATGGCCACTAGGGCAAGCGTATATGAAACCACCGCGAAAACCGTCGTTTACAATTGGTTCTTCGACGGAAGTGTTAGTGTTGGAACCCTAGCAGACCGAAGTCATACGGCCGTTCCGCCCACCGTCAGGCCGTCCATGCGCAGCGTCGGCTGGCCGACGCCCACCGGCACGCCCTGGCCGTCCTTGCCGCAGGTGCCAATGCCGGGGTCGAGCGCCAGGTCGTTGCCGATCATGGTGATGCGGGTCAGGGCATCGGGACCGTTGCCGATCAGGGTGGCGCCCTTGACCGCCGGGCCGACCTTGCCGTTCTCGATCAGATAGGCTTCCGAGGCGGAGAACACGAACTTGCCGTTGGTGATGTCCACCTGACCGCCGCCGAAATTGACGGCGTAGATGCCGCGCGGCACCGAGGCGATGATCTCGGCCGGGTCCGCGGTCCCGGCCATCATGAAGGTGTTGGTCATGCGCGGGATGGGGGCGTGGGCATAGGACTGGCGCCGGCCATTGCCGGTGGCGGCGACACCCATCAGGCGGGCGTTCATGCGGTCCTGCAGGTAGCCCACCAGGATGCCGTCCTCGATCAGCACGGTGCGCGAGGTGGGCGTGCCCTCGTCGTCGATGGACAGCGAGCCGCGCCGGTCGGGAATGGTGCCGTCGTCGACGACGGTGACGCCGGGCGAGGCGACCCGCGCCCCGATCTTGCCGGTAAAGGCCGAGGTGGCCTTGCGGTTGAAGTCGCCCTCCAGCCCGTGGCCCACCGCCTCGTGCAGCATGACGCCCGGCCAGCCGTTGCCCAGCACCACCGGCATCTCGCCGGCCGGGGCGGGCACCGAGCCGAGATTGACCGAGGCCTGGCGCAACGCCTCGTCGGCGCAATGATGCCAGTCGGCCAGCCCCATGACGCCGCCATAGGCGATGCGGCCGCCCATGCCGTGGCCGCCGGTCTCCATGCGGTCGCCGTCCCCCAGCACCACGTTGACGCCCAGGCGCACCATGGGACGGATGTCGGCGGCCAGTGTCCCGTCGGCGCGCAGGATGGTCACCGCCTGCCACGACCCGGCCAGCGAGGCGGTCACCTGCCGCACCCGGTTGTCCCTGGAGCGGGTGTAGGAATCGATCTCTTCGAGCAGCCGGACCTTGTCCTCGAAGGGCACCTGGGCCAGGGGATTGACCTCGGTGTACAGCGCCCTGGCGCCGCCGGACGGCGGGGCGGCCATGGTGCCGGAATGGCCGGAGCGCACGGCGCGCACCGTGGCGGCGGCGCGGCGGATGGCCGCCTCGGACAGTTCCGAGCCGTGGGCGTAGCCATGGGCCTCGCCCGCCACGGCGCGCAGGCCGAAGCCCTGGCTGGTGTCGAAGCTGGCGCTCTTGATCTGGCCGTCGTCGAGGACCAGGGATTCCGACTGCCGGTATTCCAGGAACAGTTCGCCGTCATCGGCTCCGGCCAGCGCCTCGGCGACGATGCGCCGCAAACCGTCCGCGTCGAGGCCGGTTTGGGTGAAGAACAGGTCCTGGGCCATGGCGACGTTGGACATAAAGGCTCCTGACGGATGGGGGCGGGTGGTGTAAACCTGGAGAACCAAGCATCTCTTATCGGAGACATATGGGCAATGGTCGAAGGCTTGCCAATCAGGCTCAACGAACACGCCCAGCGGCGCGGTCTGGCCGGCGAGGTCCACGCCCGGCCCTACGAATTGCTCTCCGCCCCGGTGCGCGCCTCGCAATTGGCCATGGTCCACGCCGACCCGGCCGAGGAGCGCGGCCACCTCGCCCGCCTGCTGTCCACCCACGGGGCCGAGCCGCCCGGCGACGGCGCGGGCTATTTCATCCGCGACCTGGGAGGCTTCCGCCTGCGCTGGGAGCGGCATTCCGAGTTCTCCACCTATACCGTCATGCGCTTCGACCCGTTCGAGGACGGCTTCGCCACCACGGCGCTCGACCTGATTCCCGCCGACTGGCTGGAGGCCATGCCGGGCGAGGCCATGACCGCCGTGCATGTGGTGGTCGCCAAGGACCTGCCCGACGACCTGGGGTCGCTGTTCGACGGCAATACCCTGGTGGGCTCCAAGGTGCTGTGGGGGGCGGGCGAGGCCTGGACCGATTTCCGCCTGCACGCCGACGGCTTCAGCCGGGTGGTGCTGAGGGATTGCGGCCTGACCAGGGGCCAGACCGGGCGGCTGGTCCAGCGCCTTCTGGAGATCGAGACCTACCGCATGATGGCGCTGCTGGCCTTTCCCCTGGCCCGCCAGTCGGCTCCCGAGATCGCCCGTATCGACCGCGATCTGGCCGGCATCGTCAGCCAGTTGGCCGACCCCGCCGTGCAGCAGAACGACCGCGACCTGCTGGAGCATCTGACCCGGCTGGCCGCCGAAGCCGAGCGTCTGGACGCCGCCACCAGTTTCCGCCTGTCGGCGGCCAAGGCCTATTACGCCATCGTCTGCCGCCGCATCGAGGAATTGCGCGAAGACCGCATCCCCGGCCTGCAGACCTTCGCCGAATTCATCGACCGCCGCCTCGGCCCCGCCATGAAGACCTGCGACTCGGTGTCCGAACGCCAGCAATTGCTGGCCACACGGGTGTCACGGGCCGGCGACCTGCTGCGCACCCGGGTGGACATCGCGCTGGAAGAGAAGAACCGCGACCTGCTCAATTCCATGAACCGCCGCGCCGAGTTGCAACTGCGCCTGCAGGAAACCGTTGAGGGCCTGTCGGTGGTGGCCATCAGCTACTACCTGCTGGGCCTGATCGGCTATCTCGCCAAGGGGCTGAAAGCCGTGGGCCTGCCGGTGGATTACGATCTGGCCGGGCTGATCGGCCTGCCGGTGGTGGCCGGAGCGGTGTGGCTGGGCGTGCGGCGCCTCAGGAAGGCCATCGCCCATACGGGCGAATAAACCCGATCACCTGGGCCAGGGACTCTTGGTGCGGACCAGATCGGCGAAAAGGTCGGCGGGAACCGCCTTGCTGAAGTAGAAGCCCTGGGCCTCGTCCACGTTGTGGGCCTCGAGGAAATCCAGTTGCTCCTGGGTCTCGATGCCTTCCACGTTGACCCGCGTCCCCAGCGAGTGGCCCAGATTGACGATGGCCTCCACCACCGCGGCGTTGTCGGGATGCAGGCCGATATCCACCACGAACGAGCGGTCGATCTTCAACTTGTCCACCGGGAAGCGCTTCAGGTAGTTGAGCGACGAATAGCCGGTGCCGAAATCGTCGATGGAGATCACCACCCCCATGGCGCGCAGGCCCTGCAGCACCTCGATGGTGGCGTCGACGTTCTGCATGGCGATGCCCTCGGTGATCTCCAACTGGAGCTGGTCGGGCGGCAGGCCGGTCTGATCCAGGATGTCGGCCACCATGGTCATGACGCTCTGGGTCTGCTTGAACTGGGCCGGCGACAGGTTGACGGCGATCTTCAGCGGCTCCAGCCCGTCCTTCAGCCATTCGCGGCCCTGCAGGCAGGCGCGGTGCAAAATCCAGCTGCCCAGCGGGCCGATCAGGTCCGAGCGCTCGATGATGGGAATGAACTCGCCGGGCGGCACCCAGCCCCGCGTCGGGTGGTTCCAGCGCAGCAGGGCCTCGCAGCCCACGATGCGCCTGGTGGTCATCTCGATCAGCGGCTGATAGTGCAGCTCCAGCTGATCGGTGCCCAGCGCCTGGCGCAAATCGTGCTCGATGATCTTGCGGGCACGAACCTCGGCGTCCATCTGCGCCACGTAGAAGTGGTAGTTGTTCCGCCCCTCGGCCTTGGAGCGGAACATGGCCAGATCGGCGTTCTTCAGCAGTTGGTCGGCGTCGGAGGCATCGTCGGGATAAAGGGTGATGCCGATGGAGGTGCTGGTCCGCACCTCGTGCTCGTCCAGCCCGAAGGGATCATTGATGCCGGCGATGATGCTTTCGGCCACCCGCGACGCCCCTTCCAGATCGTCGAGATTGGTGAGGATCACCGCGAATTCGTCGCCGCCCAGGCGGGCCACCGTATCGGTCTCGCGCACGCAGCGGGTCAGGCGCTTGGCCACGGCGCGCAGCAGCAGGTCGCCCACGTGGTGGCCGAGCGTGTCGTTGATGTCCTTGAACTTGTCGAGATCGAGGAACATCAGCGCCAGTTTCCAGCCCGAGCGCTTGGCCTGGGCCAGACTCTGGCGCAGGCGCTCCTGGAACAGCACCCGGTTGGGCAGGTCGGTGAGCGAATCGTGATGGGCCAGATGCTGGATGCGGGCGGCGGCCAGCTTGCGCTCGGTGACGTCGCGGCCGACCAGCACCAGACCGCGACGGCTGCCGTCGGATTTGAACAGCGGAATCTTCAGCATGTCGAAGACCTTGGTGCCCCGTGTCGGAGTCTCCATGGCCTTCTCGTAGCTGAGCGGCTTGCCGTCCTTCCAGGCGCGCTCGTCGGTCTCCTTCGCCGTGGTCAGGAATTCCTGGAAATTGTGCGACAGCCGGGCCAGTTCCTGGCCGGTGCGCCCGACGTAATCCACCCCCGACAGCCCCACCAGATCCAGATAGAACTGGTTGGCCACCAGCCAGCGCCCCTTGCCGTCCTTGAAACAGATCAGGTCGGGCATGGCGTTGATCAGGGTGGTCAGCCACTCCTTCTGATTGCGCAGCTCGGCCTCGTTGGCCTTGCGCAGCGTGATGTCGTGGCCGATGGCGACGAACAGCCGCTGGCCGCCCAGTTCCATGGCGGCCAACGACAGTTCCAGCGGGAAGCGGGCGCGGATCTTGCGCACCCCCGTCACCTCGGTGCGGTGGTCGAGATAGGAATCGGGCTCGGTCAGTTCCGGAATCAGCAGGGTCACCGGCTTGCCGACGATCTCGGGCGGGGCATAGCCGAAAATGCGCTCCGCCGACGGATTGTAGGTGCCGATGGCCCCGTCCTCGCCGAAGGTGACGATGGCGTCGGCGGTATTGTCGACGATAGCCCGGTTGTGCAGTTCCGACAGCCGGTAATTCTCGGCCAGCGCCTCCATGGTACGGGCCTGCTGGCGCAGCAGCGCCTCGCGCGATGCCATGCTGGTGACGTCGAAGATCTGGATCAGACAGGTGTGCCGCCCGCCGGTATCCAGCGGCTTGATCACCACGATCTGGTGCATGGCCTCGCGCCGGTCGGGACGGCTGCCGTTCCGCGTCAATGGAAACAGCGTGCGGTTGAGCGACGACGACAGCATGGCCGACAGGCCGTTGTTCAGCGCCTGTCCGATGGCCTCGGCGACACGGCCGTCGGCCAGCGGCGGGAAGATGTCGGGAATGGTGCGGCCCAACGCCTCGGCGGCGGCGATCCCCGACGCCTCGACCAGCCAGGCATTCCACAAGGTGGTGCGGCCATCGCCGTCCAGCAGAATGAATCCCATCTCCGTGGCGTCGGTCAGGGACCGCAGGAAGGTATCGGAGACGAGCGTGCCCATCTAGCCCCCGATCACGCGGGAGACATAGGCGGAAACCGCCTCGGCGAAGTACCGCGCCGAAACGATATCCATGACGAAGGCCAGATAGCCCTGCACCCCCTTGGTGGCCAGCGAGAAATCCACCTGCAGGAACATCACCAGCTCGGTGTCGGGATGCTTGGCGTCGAGGATGCGGGCGCCGCGGCCGCGCAGGTAGATGGGCAGGGAACTCTGGATGGTCAGGCCCAACTGGTTGGCCAGACTGCCCAGGCAGGCGTTGAGGATGACGTTACCCACCTCGAGCAGCGCCTCCTGCTCCAGCTCGGTCAGGGACTCCATGGGCACCGAATCGCCCAGCATGGACCGCACCAGGTCCAGGCTGCGCCGCTCGGGGAAAATCAGCAGGATGTCACCGGAAAAGCTGCTGGAGAAATGCTGGCGCACCGCCACGGAATCGGCGCCGCCGGTGGTGCCGTCCAGCCGCTCCGCCGCCACCGCCGGAGAAAGGAACTCCACGAACGGTACCGACAGAGTGACCTGATCCTGCACCATCCGCGACAGCGAGGCCGCCGCCTGGCCGATGGCGATATTCAGAATTTCCTCGACGGCATCGCGCTCCAGCGCGCCGATGAGTTCAGTCATGACGCCCCGCCCCCGCCGGTCAGGAACTGGACCAGCACCTCGTCCTTCAACGGCTTGGAGATATAGCCGATACCAAGGCGGGCGGCCTCGTCGCGGACCGAATCCTGAATGTTGGCGGTCAGCAGCGACAGGGCCAGCGCCGGAAACTTCTCGTGAAGCAGCCGGGCGGTTTCCAATCCGCCCATGCCCGGCATGTTGACGTCCATCAGGACGAAATCGGGGGCCGACGCGGCGACAAGCGCCAGCGCCTCCTCGCCGGTGGAGGCCTCGATGATGACCCAGCCGGGACAGGATTTCTCCACCACCGAGCGTGTCATCATGCGGGCGACCCGGCTGTCATCGACCAATAGCACGGTGCGGCTCGTCATGAATTTGCTCCGGCAGGCGTTCAGGGATCTTACAAATCTATGCTTGACGCCTTGCCGCGCCGCAAGGGTAAAGTCCAGTTCAAGGCTTGGCGCGGAGAACAACCATGATGATCAGCCACCACGCGGCCCTTATTTACGTCATGGTCATGGTTTCGGCCGCCGACGGAAACATGACCGATCCCGAATTGCGCATGATCGGCGAGATTGTCAATTTCCTGCCCATCTTCCGCGACTACGATCCGGAACTGCTGACGCGGACCACCGCCACCTGCGCCGAAATCCTCGATTCCGACGACGGGCTCAACCGCATCCTGGAGGTGATCAAGGCCTCGCTGCCGCCCAAGCTGCGCGAGACCGCCTACGCCCTGGCCTGCGACGTGGCCGCCGCCGACCGCGACCCCCACCGCGAGGTCATGCGCCTGCTGGAACTGTTCCGCCACCGTCTCGACATCGACCGTCTGGCCGCCGCCGCCATCGAGCGCGGCGCCATGGCCCGCTTCGCCATCCTGCCGGTCCACGCCTGATCGCGGGACCGGCGCGGCGACAGGGTCTTGCAAATCCCCCGGAGCGGCGCTACTTTCCGCCCCTCGGCCGCCCCGTTCGGGCCGGCCGTCGCAATGGGCCGGCGTAGCTCAGTTGGTAGAGCAGCGCATTCGTAATGCGCGGGCCGGGGGTTCGAGTCCTCTCGCCGGCACCATTTCTCTCTAATAATTACAGTGCGTTATGCGACGTCCGCCTCGGGCGGACCTTTTCGCCCGACGCCCTATTTCCCCTCCACCGTATCCAGCAGGGCCAGCAGACCGGCCAGGATCTGGCGGGGGCTGGGCGGGCAGCCCGGGATATGCAGGTCCACCGGCACCACGTCGCCGACACCGCCCACCACCGCATAGGATCCGGCGAAGCAGCCGCCGTCCCTGGCGCAATCGCCCATGGCGACGATCCAGCGCGGCTCGGGAGTGGCTTCCACCGTGCGCCGCAGGGCTTCCTCCATGTTGCGCGTCACCGGCCCGGTGACCAGCAGCACGTCGGCATGGCGCGGGCTGGCGACGAAGCGGATACCAAAGCGTTCCAGGTCGTAGACGGGTTGGTTGACGGCGTGAATTTCCAGCTCGCAGCCATTGCACGAGCCGGCGTCCACCTCGCGGATGGACAGCGAGCGGCCCAGCCGGGCGCGGGCCCGCTGCCCCAGCGCCTCGGCCAGTTCCGCCACGCCGCCGGGATCGGGGCGCGGCGCGTCCTTCATGGTATGGGGGCCCTTGAGCAGGTGACGGGCCAGAATCTTGGCGATGGGCGGGATCATAGGTCGTGGCCGGAATAGGAGCAGTTGAACGATTTGTTGCACAGCGGGAAGTCGGCGACGATGTTGCCCTCGATGGCCGCCTCGAGCAGCGGCCACTGGAACCGTGAGGGGTCGTGGGGGTGGCAGCGTTCGATCACCCCGTCGGCGCCGATGCGCAGCCAGACCACCACCTCGCCGCGGAAGCTCTCGGCCACGCCCAGGCCCTCGCCCGCCACCTCGGGCACCGGCACGCGGGTGGCGCCGTCCGGCATCTCGTGCAGCATGCGGTTGATGAGGTGGAGCGATTCCCGCGCCTCGGCGAAGCGGATCAGGATGCGGGCGTTGACGTCGCCCTCGGTCAGAACCGGCACGGTCATGTCCAGCTTGTCGTAAGGCGGATAGCCCGGCGCCTGCCGGGCGTCGTGGCCGCGCCCCGAGGCCCGGCCGACAAAGCCGCCGGCTCCGAAGCGGTGGATCAGCGAGGTCTGGACGATGCCGGTGGACACCGTGCGGTCCGACAGCGACGGCGTGTTCTCGTAGAGCTGATAGGCCTCCTCGAACTGGCGGACGAAGCCGTGCAGCAGATGCTTCAGCGCCTCGGAGCCCTCGTCGGAGAGGTCGTGGGACACGCCGCCCGGCACCACCCGATCCATGTTGAGACGGTGGCCGAACAGAGCGTCGTTGGCGCGCAGGATCTTTTCGCGCAGCACGCCCATATGCGACAGCATCACGGCGAAGGAGGCATCGTTGCACGCCGCGCCGATATCGAAGACGTGATTGGCCACCCGCTCCATCTCGGCCATCACGCCGCGCAGCCAATGGGCGCGGACGGGAACCTCGCATCCCGTCGCGGCCTCGACGGCGCGGGCGAAGGCCAGGGCATAGGCCACGGTGGAATCGCCCGACACCCGTCCGACGACACGCGCCGCCTTGTCCAGGGGGGCGCCGGACAGCAGGCCCTCGATGCCCTTATGCACGTAGCCCAGGCGCTGCTCGAGCCGCACCACCGCCTCGCCCTGGCAATGGAAGCGGAAATGCCCCGGCTCGATCACCCCGGCATGGACCGGCCCCACCGGAATCTGGTGCAGTCCCTCGCCCACCGCCGTCAGGAAGGGATAGGCATCGGGCTCGGCCGACGGCCCCATGGGCTGGGCGGCCAGCGGCATGCGCGCCGGCCAGCGGCCGTGATCCACCCAGTGACGCTTGTCCTCGAGCCCCACCGGAGCCAGACCCCAGACGTCATGGATGGCCCGCTCGATGCGGATCACCCCTGGCCGCACGTTGCCCAGCGCCAGGAAGCGGCGGTCGGCGCAATGGTGGGACGCCACGGCGATATCGCCGGCGGATTCGTCCCGGAGCGCCACGTGGATATGCTCGCGCTCGGCCCATTCGGCCATCACCGACCATTCGGCGACCCGCAGGCGATCGATCAGCAGACGCCAGCCCTTCTGGTCGAGGACGAAGCGCGGCCACGGCCGATGGCCCTCGACCGGGCGGCCGAGGGACAGGAATTCCAGCAGGGTGACGTCGCCGATCATCCCAGAATCCTCGCCACGTTCTGGAACCACGCCACCAGTTCCCGGGGCAGATAGAGACCGGCCACCAGCACCAGCAGCATGTGCACCCACAGGGGCGTCAGCGCCAGGGCAGTGGACAGCGGCCCGGCCTTGCCGTGGGCGTGGGAATGGGGCGGCGGCTCGCCGAAGGCCATGCTCTGCAACCGGGCCACCAGGGCGCCGAAGGCCAGCAGCAGCCCGATGGCGAGCGGAATGGCCAGCAGCGGCTGGCGGGCGAAGGTGGAGCTGAGCACCAGGAACTCGCTCATGAACACCCCCATGGGGGGCAGGCCGGCGATGGCGAGGACCGCCAGCACGAAGCCCCAGCCCAGCACCGGATGCGAGCTGGTCAGGCCCCGGATGGCGGCGATGCGCTTGGTTCCCAGATTCTGGCTGATGATGCCGACGGCGAAGAAGATGGCCGACTTGGTCAGCGAGTGCATGGTCATGTGCAGCAGGCCGGCGAAGTTCGCCACCGCGCCGCCCATGCCGAAGGCGAAGGTGATGACCCCCATGTGCTCGATGGAGGAATAGGCGAACAGCCGCTTGATGTCGCCCCTGCGGTACAGCATGAAGGCCGACAGAAACAGCGACGACAACCCCATCACCACCAGCAGCGGACCGGGCGTCAGCGTGCTGCCATTGGCGGCGATGACCATCTTGAAGCGCAGCAGAGCGTAAAGCGCCACATTGAGCAGCAGGCCCGACAGCACCGCCGAGATGGGGGTGGGACCCTCGGCGTGGGCATCAGGCAGCCAGGCGTGCAGGGGGGCGAGACCCACCTTGGTGCCATAGCCCACCAGCACGAAGACGAAGGCGAGATTGAGCAGATCGGGCTGGAACCGGTGGGCCTGCTTGATCATCAGGGTCCAGGCCATGGCGTCGGCGCCGTCGCCCATGACCGGCTGGGCGGCCAGATAGACCAGGGTGGTGCCGAACAGCGCGAGGCCGATGCCCACCGAGCACAGGATGAAGTATTTCCACGCCGCCTCGATGGCTTCGCGCGTGCGGTACAGGCTGACCATCAGCACGGTGGTCAGCGTCGCCGCCTCCACCGACACCCACATCACACCGGTGTTGTTGGCGGTCAGCGCCAGCAGCATGGTGAACAGGAAGGCCTGATACATGGAGTGGTAGAAACGCAGGTGCAGGTCGCTCAGGCGCTGCGCCTCGCTTTCGCGCGCGATATAGGCCGCCGAGAAGATGGAGGTGGTCAGGCCGACGAAGGCGGTCAGCACCACCAGATAGACGTTGAAATCGTCGATGAACAGCAGCCGGGTCGGCTCGGGCCGCACATGGATCAGCAGCAGCGACGAGATGAAGGTCACCACCGCCGCCGCCACGTTGACCCAGGTCGCCACCCGCCAGTCCTTCAGCACCGCCAGGAAGCCGGCCGAACCCAGCGGCACGCCCAAAATCCACAGCAGCGGATTGTCGAAGCCGGGCAGCAGGGTGAAGCCGCCGATCATTGGCGATCCCCCCGGTGGGTTTCCAGGTCGGCCAGTTCCAGGGTGTCGAAACGCTCGCGGATGCGGAAGAAGAAGATGCCGAACAGGGTCATGGCCACCAGCACCGAGAACGCCACCGAGATCTCCACCACCAGCGGCATGCCCTTGGCCGAGACGGCGGCGAGGATCAGCCCGTTCTCCAGCGCCATGAAGCCCACCACCTGGGTCACCGCGTTGCGCCGGGTGATCATCATGAGAAGGCCCAGCAGCACCACGCTCATGGCCAGCGCCAGACTTTCCCGGGTCAGCGCCGTCGCGTTGGCGGTCACGGGCAGCACCAGCAGGATGGAAAGCGTCACCAGCGCCACGCCGGCCATCATGGTCCAGCCGATGGACATGGCGGTCTCGACATTCTTGTGGATGCCCAGTTGCTCCACCAGCCAATGCAGCGCGATGGGCACGATGATCGCCTTGAAGATCAGCGCGATGCCGGCGGTGACATACAGGTGGGGGGCGTGCTGGATATGGGCCTGCCACGCCGCCGCCGCCGCCAGGGCCAGGGCCTGGAAGGCGAAGGTGTTGAGCACCGCGAACAGGCGGCGCTGGTACAGCAGCGAGAACCCGGCCATCAGCACTGTGGCGCCGATCAGATGGGCGATGTCGTAGGAGGTTTGCGCTCCCATCACACCGCCTCCGAGACGTAGAGGAAGATGGTGGCCAGCAGGCCGAGCAGCAGGGCGCCTCCTAAGAAATCGGCGTAGCGGAAGACGCGCATCTTGGCGATGGAGGTCTCGAACACCCCCAACGCCGTGGCGAGGATGAAGCACTTGGCCAGAAAGGCCCCCAGCCCGACCAGCACCGCCACCGCGCCGTCCCCCGGCTGGGCCATGCCCCAGGGCGCGAACAGTCCGCCGATCAGCGCCATGAACAGGGTCAGGCGCACCATGGAGGCGCCTTCCATCAGGGCCAGATGGCGGCCGGAATATTCCAGCACCATGGCCTCGTGCACCATGGTCAGCTCCAGGTGGGTGGCCGGGTTGTCGATGGGGATACGGCCGTTCTCGGCGATGGCGACCATCACCAGGGCGGCCAGGGCCAACCCCAGCGACACCTCGATGCCCACGCCGCCCGACAGCACGAAGGCGATGATCTGGGCCGGCGCCGTGGTGCCGGAAATCAGCGACAGCGAGAAGGTGACCATCAGCATGGCCGGCTCGGCCAGCGAAGCGATCATCATCTCGCGCGAAGCGCCCAACCCGCCGAAGCTGGTGCCCACATCCATGCCGGCCAGGGCCGTCCAGAAGCGCGCCACGCCCAACAGCGCCACCAGGGCGATCAGATCGGCGGCCTGGGCCAGGAACAGGTTGGTGGTGAAGGCCGGCACGATGCAGGCGGCCAGCCACACCGAGCCGAAGGTGACGTAGGGAGCGGCACGGAACACCCACGAGGCGGAATGGGCGACCACCGCTTCCTTCTGCAGCAGGCGGTAGATGTCACGGTAGGGCTGGAAGGCCGAGGCGCCGATACGCCCGTTGAGCCGCGACTTGACCAGACGCACCCAACCGGTGATCAGCGGGCTGACCGCCACCACCAGGATGATCTGCAGCAATTGCCAGACGATGGCGCTCATTGGCTTTGCCTCACCGCGACGACCAGCAGCATCAGAACCAGGGTGCCGAACATCATCAGCAGGTAGCGCCGCACCGTCAGGTACTGGATGCGGTTGACCAGATCGGCGATGAAATCCACCACCCGGCCGATCCCGGCATAAAGGCCCACCCAGATGGGATCGATGACCCGCACCTTCAGTTCCGCCGGGCGGTTGTCCCCCGGATCGGGCATGTCGACGCTTTCCCTGGCGGCGAAGATGGAGGCGCAGAACACCCGGCGCAGCGGCTGGGCGAAGCTTTGGCCGGTGTACTGGCTTTGGGGGATGCTTTCCTTGTGGCCGCAATCCCAGGCATCGGCACGGCGCACCCTGGTGGTGCCGAAGCCGTGCACCAGCAGCAAGGTGATGACGCACAGCCCCGCCCCGGTCATCACCAGCACCGTGCCGGAATAGGAGCCGCGCGTCGAACTGACCGGCGACAGCCACGGCCAGCCCAGATCGGCCGAGACGGCGAACTGCACGCCGGTGAGCGGCGTCACCACATGGGACAGAGCGTCGGTGATGGTCACCGGAATGGCGCCCAGCACCACGCACAGCCCGGCCAGCAGCGCCACGGTCCAGCGCATGGAGGCGGGAACCTGATGGGCCTCGGCCGCCGCCTTGGAGCGGGGCCGCCCCAGGAAGGCGATGCCGTAGGCGCGGACGAAGCAGGCGGCTGCCAGGGCGGCGGCCAGGGCCAGCATGGCGCCGACCACCGGCACGCCGAACTTCATGGCCCAGTGGGGCAGCGAAGGCCCCTTGAACAGCGACTGGAAGATCAGCCATTCCGAAACGAAACCGTTGAGCGGCGGCAGGGCCGAGATGGCGATGGCGCCGATCAGGGCGGCGACGCCATTCCATGGCATGCGCTTGGCGAGGCCGCCCAGCTTGCCCAGGTCGCGCTCGCCGGTGGCGGTGATCACCGCCCCGGCCGACAGGAACCACAGGGTCTTGAAGATGGAATGATTGACGATGTGGTAGAGACCCGCCACCAGGGCCAGGGCGGCCAGGGTCTTCTCGCCGCTGCCCTTGAAGGCGATGGCAAGGCCCAGGCCGATCACCACCACGCCGATATTCTCCACCGTGGAATAGGCCAGCAGCTTCTTCAGATCGTCCTGCAGGATGGCGTAGAGCACCCCCATCACGGCGGTGATGCCGCCGATCACCATCATCACCGCGCCCCAGGCCCAGGGCACATGGCCGTGCAGATCGAACAGGATGCGGATCAGGCCGTACAGCGCCACCTTGGTCATCACGCCGCTCATCAGGGCGGAGACATGGCTGGGCGCCGCCGGATGGGCCAGCGGCAGCCAGGCGTGCAGCGGCACCAGACCGGCCTTGGACCCGGCGCCCAGCAGGGCCAGCAGCACCACCAGGAAACCGGCCACGCCGTCCAGCTTGGCGGCGCGCATGGCGGGGAAGGAATAGGCCCCCTCGCCGCCGGCCATCAGGCCGAAACAGGTCAGCAGGCAGAAGGTGCCGAAGCAAGCCATCACCAGATAGACGAAGGCGGCATGGCGGTTCTCGGCGTTCTTGTGGTCGGCCAGCACCAGAAGCCAGGACGACAGGGACATGAACTCCCACGCCACCAGGAACATGAAGGCGTCGTCGGCGATCAGCACCGCATTCATGCCGAACAGGAACAGGGGAAAGAACGGCGTCACCCGCCGGGGCTCGGGCAGGTGCGAGCAATAGCCGATGCCGTAGGCCGAGGCGGCGGCGGTGGCGAGGTTGACCACCACCATGAACAAGGCCGACAGGTTGTCGAGGCGGAAATGGGCGGCCATCCAGGGCAGGCCGATGGGCAGGATGATGGCCGGTCCGGTGCCCGGCGTCTGGCCCAGATGCTTGGCGCCGCCGGCCAGCAGGGTCAGCGAGGCAATCATGCAGCAAAGATAGACCAATCGGTGCCGCCACATTTCCGCGCCAGCCGCCACGCCGAGCACGGCGAGGGCCAAAAGGGCGGAAAGGGCGGCCGCGATCAGCATCGGCTGCGCGACCCCGCAAAGACTCTGTCGCAGGACATGGGCGTAGTCTCCCGTGAATCCCCTGTCAGCGGGGCCGGTTTTTCCGGCCCTCTCGATCTCGTCTCTTGGCTCGTCTCATGGCGAGGAGATGGGAATCATACCCACCCGAGGGGGCGGGCGCAAGACTGCCCCGGGTCTAATTTCGCGCCAGGGCCCGCCAGGCGATGTCGCGGCGGCAGAAACCGTCCGGCCAATCCAGGGCGTCCACCGCCTTGTAGGCGCGCGCGCGCGCCTCGGCCACCGTAGCGCCCTTGGCGGTGACGCCCAGCACCCGGCCACCGGTGGCGACCACCTTGCCGTCCTTCAGCGCGGTGCCGGCGTGCAGCACGGTGACGCCCTCGACCTGGGCCGCCTTGTCCAGGCCGCCGATCACCGTGTTCTTCTCGTAGGTTCCGGGATAGCCCTTGGCGGCCATCACCACCACCAGGGCGACGTCGTCGGACCATTCGAGCTCGATACCGGCCAGCCGCCCTTCCGCCCCGGCGGCCAGCACCGGCAGCAGGTCGGATTCCAGGCGCGCCATCAGCACCTGGCATTCGGGATCGCCGAAACGCACATTGTATTCCAGCAGCTTCGGCCCGGCCGAAGTGACCATGATTCCGGCGAACAGCACGCCGGTATAGGGCTTACCCATCTCGGCCATGGTGCGGACCAGGGGCAGGATCGAGCGCTCCATGATCTCGGCCTGGACGGCGTCGGTGACCACGGGAGCGGGGGAATAGGCGCCCATGCCGCCGGTATTGGGACCGGTATCGCCGTCGCCCACCCGTTTGTGGTCCTGGGCGGCCACCAGGGGCAGCGCGGTCTTGCCGTCGCACAGCGCGAAGAACGAGCATTCCTCGCCGTCGAGGAACTCCTCGATCACCAGTTCGTTGCCGGCATCGCCGAATACCTTGTCGCCCATCATCATGTCGACGGCGGACAGGGCCTCGTCGAGGGTCATGGCCACCACCACGCCCTTGCCGGCGGCCAGCCCGTCGGTCTTGACCACGATGGGGGCGCCCTTCTCGCGGATGAAGGACTTGGCCTTTTCCATGTCGGTGAAGCGGCCGTACCAGGCGGTGGGAATACCGGCCTTGGCCGCCACGTCCTTCATGAAGCCTTTTGAGCCCTCAAGCTCGGCGGCGGCGGCCGAGGGGCCGAACACCTTGATGCCGGCGGCGCGGCACTTGTCGGCGAGACCGAGGACCAGCGGCGCCTCGGGGCCCACCACCACCAGATCGACGTCATTGGCCTTGGCGAAGGCCAGCAGCTCGTCGACCTTTTCGGCACCGATGGCGACGCATTCGGCGGAATCGGCGATGCCGGCATTGCCCGGCGCGCACCACAGCTTGGTCAGCAGGGGCGAGGACTTGAGCTTCCAGCACAGCGCGTGCTCGCGCCCGCCCGAACCGACCACCAGAACCTTCATGTCCGCCTCCCGGAGTGATGACTGGGGTCGCTTATCACTTCCGTCCGCGTTTGCAAATCACCGGCTCTTGCGCCACCATCCGCCCATGAACGACGAAGCCCGCCCCGCCCCCACCAACGTCCCGGAATACTCGGTCTCCGAACTGTCGGCCGGTCTGCGCCGCACGGTGGAGGACGCCTTTTCCTTCGTCCGCGTCAGGGGCGAGATTTCCGGCTTCAAGCGCCATTCGTCGGGCCATCTCTACTTCGCCTTGAAGGATGCCGAGGCGGTGCTGGACGCCGTGTGCTGGCGGGGAGCCGCCTCCAAGCTGTCCATCGGGCCCGAGGACGGCATGGAGGTGGTGGCGACCGGGCGGCTGACCACCTATCCCGGCCGCTCCAAATACCAGATGGTGGTCGAGCGCATGGAGCTGGCCGGCCAGGGTGCGCTGCTCAAAATGCTGGAGGACCGCAAGAAGCGCCTGATGGCCGAGGGGCTGTTCGATACGGCGAAGAAGCGGCCCATTCCCTTCCTGCCCGAGGTGATCGGCGTGATCACCTCGCCCACCGGCGCGGTCATCCGCGACATCCTCCACCGGCTGGCCGAGCGCTTTCCCCGCCGTGTGCTGCTGTGGCCGGTGGCGGTGCAGGGTGACGGGGCGAGCGCCCAGGTGGCCGCCGCCATAAGGGGCTTCAACGCCCTGGAGATCGGTGGCGCCGTGCCGCGCCCCGACGTGCTGATCGTGGCGCGCGGCGGCGGCTCGCTCGAAGACCTGATGGCCTTCAACGAGGAAATCGTGGTGCGCGCCGCCGCCGAATCGGAAATTCCCCTGATCTCGGCGGTGGGGCACGAGACCGACACCACCCTGATCGACTTCGCCGCCGACCTGCGCGCCCCCACGCCCACGGCGGCGGCGGAAAAGGCGGTGCCGGTGCGGGCCGAACTGATCGCCACCGTGGCCGACATGGGCGCCCGCATGGTGGGCGCCATGCAGCGTGGGCTGGAGGAGCGGCGCACCCGCCTCTCCCACACCTTCCGGGCCCTGCCCCATCCCCGCCGGGTGATGGAGGATTGCGCCCGCCGCCTGGACGAGCGGGCCGAGCGCCTGAACAACGCGCCGCGTCTGCTGCTGGAGCGCCGCCGGGCTGATCTGGACCGTCTGGCCGCCCGCCTGCGTCATCCCCGCGAACAACTTGCCGAAGCCGGGCACAGGCTGGCGGCGCTGGCCACCCGCCTCGACCACGCCATGAAGACGGTGACGGCGACCGAACGCGCCGCCAACGAGCGCCGGGGGCTGCAGTTGGAGCAGTCGGCCGCGCGCCTGATCCAGGCCATGCCGCGTCTGCTCGACGAAAAGGCCAAGCGGGTGGCCCATGCCGGCCAACTGCTGGAAAGCTTCTCCTACCGCAAGGTCTTGGAGCGCGGCTTCGCCGTGGTCCGGGACGAGCACGGAACCCCCGTCACCTCGGTGGAGGCGGCCAAGCCGGGAACGGCGTTGGCGGTGGAGTTCGCCGACGGCAAGGCGGGGGTCCGGGTCGAGGGCAGTATGGCGCCGCCGGCGCCTAAGGCGCATCGCAAGCCGACGCCCCCGGACGGACGGCAGGGGTCGTTGCTATAAGCGATTGTCTTGCTGTAACGGTGGATTGAACCACGAAGGCACGAAGGTAAAGAGAAGACGTTTTCCTCTCTTCTTCGTGTTCCTTCGTGCCTCTGCGCCTTCGTGGTGAATATTCGCCGGAACGGCTGCTTATTCCATCCCCACCAGCGACCGCGCGAAGGCATCGGCCTCGAAGGGGCGCAGGTCCTCGGCCTTTTCGCCCACGCCGATGGCGTGGACCGGCAGGCCGAATTTTTCGGCCAGCGCCACCAGCACGCCGCCGCGCGCCGTGCCGTCCAGCTTGGTCAGCACCAGACCGGAGACGGCGACCATGTCCTTGAAGATTTCCACCTGGGAATGGGCGTTCTGGCCGACGGTGGCGTCGAGGACCAGCAGCACGTCGTGGGGCGCGGTCTCGTCCACCTTCTTGATGGAACGCACCAGCTTGGCCAGTTCGGCCATCAGGTCGGCTTTGTTCTGCAGCCGCCCGGCGGTATCGATGAACAGCAGGTCGTCGCCACGCGCCCGCGACTGCTCGACGGCGTCATAGGCCAGACCGGCGGCATCGGCCCCGGTTTCACGCGCGATAACGGGGCAGTTGGTGCGCTCACCCCAGACCTTCAACTGCTCCACGGCCGCCGCGCGAAAGGTGTCGCCCGCCGCCAGGGTGACGGACAGGCCGGCATCCTTGTAGGTCTTGGCCATCTTGCCGATGGTGGTGGTCTTGCCCGAACCGTTGACGCCGACCACCAGCACCACATGCGGCTTGCGGCTGGAATCGATCTCCAGAGGCTTGGCGACGGGGCCGAGGATACGGGTGATTTCCTCGGCCAGAGTCGCCTTGATCTCGTCGGAGGTGACGTCCTGGCCGAAGCGGGTCTTGGCCAGATGCTTGGTGACCCGGGCGGCGGTGGCTACGCCCAGATCGGCGGTGATCAGCAGTTCCTCCAGTTCCTCCAGCGCCTCGTCATCCAGCTTGCGCTTGGTGAACAGGTCGCCGATACCCTGGGTCAGCTTGGAGGACGACTTGGCGAGGCCGGACTTGAGGCGGCCGAACCACGAGGAGGTCTCTTCGGCGGGAGCGGGGGCGGGAACGGGCTCCGGAACGGGAGTGGCGGCGGGAGCCGCGTCCTTCTTCTTGCCGAAACCGAAGATGCTCATATCGCCTCGCCCACCAATGTATCGCCGTCGATGCCGGTTATGCGCACGTTTAGTATCGCTCCCGGCGAGGCATGGCAACCCGTCACCCGTACCGGCAGGTAATGGATGGAGTGGCCGGTGCCGTCTTTCTCGATCAACACGCTCTCCAT
>Ga0265314_10001056_pt1 | contig 32032 bp, 27 predicted proteins | sample 4126metaG_FD_203106 | JGI IMG/M metagenome (GOLD analysis project Ga0265314, IMG submission 203106) | Rhizosphere microbial communities from Carex aquatilis grown in University of Washington, Seatle, WA, United States - 4-1-26 metaG | ecosystem: Host-associated > Plants > Roots > Rhizosphere >... | reverse complement strand
ATGCCGTGCTGATTTGTAACACCTATCACGAATTCAGCCACCCGGAAACGATCCTCAAGCGTGTAAATCAGTCGCTTCGGGCAGGGGGGCGACTGGTGGTCGTCGATCGGGCTCCGCAGGCGGTCGCGGACCAACGTCCGGTGGAACATGGTCACGAAGTTGCGCTCTCAGTCGTCGAGAGTCAGCTGCAGCAGACGGGATTCGAGATCGTCAGCCACGACGATCATTTCATTGACCGATGGATTGATCCGCAAACGGACGACTTGTGGTGGCTGGTGATCGCGCGGAAGCCGTAAGGCGGCCCGATGTCTTAGCGCTGGCGAAGGTCTGCTTCGGCCGCTAACCAGTCTTCCTCGGCGGAACCGCCCACTCCACCTCGCGCTTCCCACAGTGAGTAGGCCAGCTTCGCGATCTCCTCATTCTGCGGAGCCAAGTTCGATTCTTCATCGGTCTCTCTTGCCATCGTGGGCGCCATTGTGATTCACCTCGGGATCACGCTACCGCATTATGTTGCCAGCTTCGTGTCAGAGGGATGAACGTTTCACGACGAGATCGGATTCCAACCCTACAGGTCTCTGCCCAGGATCGGGATCACGGCGCCGCTGATCTGCGATGCGTCGTCCGAAGCTAGGTGCAGCAGCAGACTGGAGACCTGCGCGGGCCGCACCCATTTCGACGGGTCCGCGCCGGGCATGGCGGAACGATTGGCCGGCGTATCCATCGTTCCTGGAAGAATCACGTTGGCGGAAATCCCTCGATCTTTGTTCTCGAGCGCGATGGTCTGAACCAGCGAGACCAGAGCCGCTTTCGACGCTGAGTAGGCTCCGACCATGGGCTGGGGGTCGACCGCGGTGCGGCTCCCGATCGCCAAAATGCGGCCAGTGCCCCGCGTGCGCATATCCGGCAGCACCGCGCGGAACATGTGAAACGCGGCTCGCAGGTTCACCTCGAGCATCTGCTCCAAAGTGGCGTCGTCGGTGTCAGCCACCGATTGTCCACCGGCGAACCCGCCCACCAGGTGCACCAGCACGTCGATCTTTTCCCATTTCGCGATCACGGCCGCGACAACCGCTCGAGCAGCGCCGGCGCTTCCGAGTTCCGCCGAAGTCGCGATGAAGTTGGGATGCGGGAAGTCGGAGTTCTGGATCTTTTTCGCGACGCCCGCGACTCGTGCTCCGGCATCTAAAAACGTCTTCGTCACGGCCGTGCCGAGTCCGCCGTTCGCGCCGGTGATCAGGACAACCCTATTAGTAAGGGGCATCTTTCTTATTGTGCACTCCACTATAGTGCTTCCTCACGAACCAGACGTAGCTGAGGCTTAGCACCAGCGCCACGGGCCACCAGTAGATGGCCGCCCGCAGACTGCTCGCGTCGGACGACCCGTTGTACGCCGTGATCGAATACTCTCCGGACACTGTCGAATAGAGGATCACAGGAAAGAGGCTCGCGGCCGCGCTGCCTAGCAGTCCTGCGATGAAGACGCATCCTCCCCAAAACGTGCGGGTTTGAGCACCGGAGTGTGGACCGGTGAGAATAGCCGCCATTCCTCCCGCGGTTAACAGCAGTGCGACCCATGCCAGCGGCCGGTCCGCCATCCGCGTGAACAGTTCCGGCCGGACGTAGAACGTTTCCAAACTCACCATCAGCAGCAAGACGACAGCAATCGGCCACAGCCACTTTGTTAACGCCTTCGCTCGTTGATACACTTCGCCTTCGGCCTTCACCGCCAGATAAGACGCGCCGTGCGCGCATAGGCACACCAGTGTGAAGACGGCCACCGAAACGGTGTACCAGTCGAGGATCCCCAACGGTCCGCGCACTCCGAAATCGGTGAATAGCGGAAGGCTGAGCGGGACGTTTGCCTCCAAAGGCATGCCGCGGACCACGTTGCCGATTGCGGCTCCGAAGAGAATCGCGAGTAGTATATTCGCAGCCGCGAACCCGAAGTCCCAAAATGCACGCCAGAGAACGGAGTCGACGAGTCCGCGAACTTCCAGGGCAATGCCGCGCATGATCAAGGTCCACAGAACCAGAAACAACGCGAGATAATACGCCGGGAAGGAGATCGCCAGAACGCGGGGAAACGCAACGAAGAGCACGCCGCCGCCTGCCACCAGCCAGACTTCATTCCAGGTCCAGAGTGGGCCGATCGCCGCGATCAACGTGCGCCGCTCTTCTTGATTCCGCGCGGCGATGAAGTGCAGCGCGCCGGCGCCGAAGTCCCAGCCACCCAGCACCGCGAACACCACGAGCATCAGGCACAGGATCGCGAACCAGAGTTCGACCATCAGGCGTGCTCCATTCCCGGATCGGCTCCGTGCAGCACCTCGCGTCCTACCAGGAACACGTAGAGCAAGCCCACCACGAAGTACAGGCCGGTGAAACCGATTAGCGTGAACAGTGTCGCTCCGGAACTGACCGCTGCGCTATACCCGTCCCGCGTGCGAAACAGTCCATACACCAGCCATGGCTGGCGCCCGAGTTCCGCGGTCATCCATCCGGCTGTGTTGGCGATGAACGGGAAGGGAAACGCCAGCATCAGAATCCACAAGAGTCGTCGGCTGGATTCCAGACGGCCGCGGATCTGTTGCAGATTCGCTAAAGCCATCAGCAGGATGAACAAAGTGCCCAAGCCCGCCATCACATGGAAGGCGTAATACAGAAGCTCGATATTGGTGGGCCAGGTGTCTTCCGGGAACGCACCGAGTCCAGGTACGTCGCGATGGAACGTTCCGAAGGCCAGGAAGCTCAGCATGCCAGGCAAGCGGATGGGATTATCGAGCTGACGCTTCGGAACGTCGGGCTGGCCGATCAGAGTGATGTCCGCCATCGGACCGCTTTGAAATCGGCCTTCCATCGCTGCCAGCGCCTGCGGCTGTAGCCGGGCGACCATCTTGGCCTGCGCGTCGCCGGTAGGAAACGCCACGATCAGCGAGGCAACCAGTCCCACCGCCGCGCCCCACTTCAGGAACAAGCGGCCCTGGCCTCCGCTGTCGCCTCGCAGGACGTAAAACGCTCCCACCGCAGCGATGGCGAACGAGCCCGTAACAATCGCCGCGCACTGGTTGTGGCAGAACTCGATGAGAGCCCAGCGGTTCAGCAGAAAGTCGCCTAAACTTGCAAGGCGCAGCGATCCATCCGCCGCGAACGCGTACCCGCTCGGCGCTTGCATGAATGCGTTGGTCACCAGGATGAAATAGCCGGAAAGCCAACTACCTAGCGCCACGCCCAGCGTCGCGAGGAAATGATTCCGCGGGCCCAGGCGCTTCTCACCCCACACCATCGCGCCGATAAACGCGCTCTCGAAGAAGAACGAGAACATGCCTTCCATGGCGAGCGACTGTCCGATGACTCCGCCGGCATATTTGGAAAAGCTGGCCCAGTTCGTACCGAACTGAAATTCCATGGGGATGCCGGTGACCACTCCCACCGCGAAATTGATGCCGAAGATGCGGGTCCAGAGCCGGGCGGCGTCGCCATAGCGGGCATCTCCGGTTCGCAGATAGAGCCACTTCCAGGCCACCAGGAACCAAGCCAGCCCCATGGTGAGCTGCGGAAAAAGGTAGTGATAAACGACGGTGAAAGCGAATTGAATCCGGTGCCAGAACGCGGCATCATCGGTCATGCTGCCCGCCTCCTGCGCGCAGGTCCTTTATAACACTAAGCTTGCCACCGTGGCGGAACCATAGAAGAATGCTTGCACGGCAATCCAAAGTTTTGATTGGACTCGACTTATTATTTCCGATAGACTGTGCTTCTCGGCGAGCCATCCCGTCCTGTTGCAGGCAGCGTCATGCTTGTGCGCCCACTCGCTGGAGCGGGGGCGCCGCATGACCACCACAACGACAACTCACATTCAAGAGACTCTTCAGAACGTTTACGAGAAATATAAGGATGTTCGCGACGGCGAGGTCGCCAGCTACATTCCCGAGCTGGCCAAGGCCAAGCCCGACGATTTTGGCATCAGCCTGACGACTGTGGATGGCCAGGTGTTTTCCGTTGGAGACTTTCAGCAAGAGTTCACCATCCAATCGATTTGCAAGCCCTTCGCGTTCCTGATGGCCCTGGAGGAGTTCGGCCGGGACGCGGTGCTCCAAAAAGTGTGTGTCGAGCCGAGCGGCGACGCCTTCAACTCGATTGAGCTGGAGCCCAAGACGATGCGCCCTTTCAATCCCATGATTAACGCGGGGGCGATCGCGATCGCGTCCCTGATCAAGAAATCCTCTCGCGACTGCGGTGTCCGGCATTTTGTCGACAAGATGGGACGGGCGGCGGGCCGCAAGCTGGAGCTCGATCAAGCGGTGCTCGTATCTGAAACAGAAACGGGGAATCGCAATCGCGCGATCGCGTATCTCATGCTGAACTGCGGCATTATCGACGCGGCGGTGGACCACTCGCTGCACCAGTATTTCGCGCAATGCTCGCTCAAGGTGAATTGTCAGGATCTGGCGATGATGTCCGCGACGCTGGCGAATATGGGGATTAACCCGGTCACCAAACAGCAGGTCTTCGGACTGGAGTACGTCAAGGATGTGCTGGCGGTGATGTTCACGTGCGGATTGTACGACTACGCAGGCGAGTGGGCCTATCGGGTCGGCCTGCCGGCGAAGAGCGGAGTGGGGGGAGGCATTGTCGCGGTTGTCAATCGTCAACTGGGAATTGCAGTCTACTCTCCCAGGTTGGACGCCAAGGGCAATAGCGTCCGCGGAATCGCGGTGTGCAAGGAACTGGCGGCTCACTTAGGGCTGCACGCGTTCGAGTTTACGAACGTCGGGTCGAGCTTCATGGAGTGGTTGACGGCTTCCAAGTAATAACGCGCAAAACCCGCTTCGGGCAAGCTCCGTCCGGCGCGATTCGTTCCTGACTCCTCTTGTTGTGGCGCGCGCCGCGCCCTTTGCGCTTCGAACTCACAGCTCACGGAAAGGCGAAGGGTTATAGTGATCGGGAAGACCCTTATGCCCGTAGAACAACTCACAGAGCCCGAAGTCCCCAATTCAGAGTGGGGGAAATCCAGTGCAAGCCCCGAGGAAGAGCTCTTCCTGGAAGGTCCTCGCAGCCGGGGCTTTGAGCTCAGACGGGCCTTCCGCATCTTTCGGGAACTGATCTACGGCTTTCGGGCACTCCACTTCGTCGGTCCCTGCATCACGGTGTTCGGGTCGGCGCGATTCCAGCCCGATCATCCGTATTACGCGCTGACGCGCGAGCTTGGCGCGAGAATCGCGAGGGCGCAGTTTACGGTGATGACTGGAGGCGGGCCGGGTTTGATGGAGGCCGCCAATCGGGGCGCGAAAGAGGCCCGGGGCGTCTCGATCGGCTGCAATATCGTCCTTCCGCAGGAGCAGAAGCCCAACCCTTATCTCGATAAGTTTGTCGAGTTTCGATATTTCTTCGTCCGGAAGATGATGCTGGTGAAGTACTCCTACGGATTCGTCGCGGTGCCAGGGGGATTTGGGACCATGGACGAACTGTTTGAGGTCGCGACGCTAATCCAGACCGGCAAGATCAAGAACTTTCCTATAGTTTTGTTGGGCGTCGAATACTGGTCGCCCTTGATCGCATTCCTGCGCCAGTCCCTGCTGGCGAACGGGGCCATCTCGGCGCCGGATCTGGACGCAATCCTGTTGACGGACTCTCCGGCGGAAGCTGTCGCACATATTCAACGACGTGCGATCGAAACCTTCGGGCTACGATACGTCGAACGGAAGCCAGCGAAGATCCTGTTCGAGCGCGGGGCATAGGTTCCCGTCCTAAGGGTGGACAATGGGGGCAATGCGGCACTCCAAATCACGGTCTCCAAGGCATCGCGGGTTTCATCCGCTGACGTGGCTGGGTGGACACGAGATGGCCGTCTTGCTGGCGATGGTAGGCGTCGTCGCGGGAGTGTGGGGATTTGCTCTTCTTGCGGACGAAGTTCAAGAGGGCGGAACGCAGGTCTTCGATCAGAGACTGCTGCTTGCCTTTCGCCACGGACCCACCCATGCTCCCCTGGGTCCGCCATCTGTGCAGGAAGCCGCGCGCGACATCACATCGCTGGGAGGCACGGCCGTGCTGACGATCGTCACAATCATCGCGGCGGGGTTTCTGGCACTCGACGGTAAGAAACACATGGCGCTGTTCCTTTGCGGATCCGTGCTGGGCGGTGTGGCTGCCGCAACGATCCTCAAAGACGGGTTCCAACGTCCCCGGCCAGACCTTGTTCCGTACTCCGCGTACGTCTCGGGCGCGAGCTTTCCCAGCGGGCACTCCATGATGTCGGCAGTGACATATTTGACGCTCGGGGCGCTGCTCGCGCGGTCGCACGAACGGAAGCGGCTCAAGGCGTACTTTCTGCTGGTGGCGATGAGCCTGACTTTCGCCGTCGGGGTCACGCGCGTTTATCTGGGTGTGCACTGGCCGACGGATGTTCTGGCCGGCTGGACTGCGGGCGCGGTCTGGGCGCTGCTGTGCTGGCTGGCGGCACGCTGGCTGCAGTCGCGACGCACGCTAGAACTAGAATCGGAGCACACGCAGACCGTAGGTGAAGGATAATCTTTGAATGCGCATCAGCGATATCCGCGCCACCACCGTTACCGTTCCGCTGGAAGCGCCTTTGCGACACGCCAACGGCTGCCACTGGGGCCGGTTCGTGCGGACGATCGTTGAAGTAGAGACTGACAACGGCTTGATCGGCCTGGGAGAGATGGGCGGCGGCGGGGAATCGGCCGAGGCGGTCTTTCGCTCGATGAAGCAGTACCTGGTGGGGCACGATCCGGCTCGTCGCGAGGAGATGCGATTCCTGATCGCGAATCCCACGGCGTCGCTGTATAACAACCGGACGCAAGTGCTCGCGGCGCTGGAGTTCGCTTGTCTGGATATTCTCGGGCAGGCGTGGGGCGTTCCTGTGTGCGATATCTTGGGCGGCCGGCTGCGCGACCGCGTTCCGTTTGCCTCGTATTGTTTCTTCCGCTATCCGGATCCCCGCACGGGATCGGGCGAGGTTCGAACCATCGAGCAACTAGTGGAGCACACTTGCGAGCTGAAGCGTCGCTTCGGTTTCACCACGCATAAGCTCAAGGGCGGCGTGTTCCATCCCGATTACGAACTGGAAGCTTATCGCGCACTGGCGGAGGCGTTTCCTGTAGATTCGCTGCGCTTCGATCCGAACGGCGTTTGGTCCACCGAGCAGGCCATCCGCTTCGGCCAGGCGATCGAGAATCTGCGCAACGATTATCTGGAAGATCCCGTATTCGGCATGAACGGCATGCGCCGCACGCGCGAGAAAGTGCGCGTTCCTCTGGCCACGAATACGGTGGTGGTGAACTTCGAGCAGCTCGCGGCGAACGTGCTCGATACCGCGGTGGATGTAATTCTGCTGGATACGACGTTCTGGGGCGGCATTCAGGCGTGCGTGAAGGCTGCAGGCGTTTGCGAGACCTTCCAGCTTGGCGTCGCCGTGCACTCATCGGGCGAATTGGGCGTCCAGCTCGCGACGATGCTGCACCTGGGAGCGGTGATCCCGAATCTCTCCTTCGCCGCGGACGCGCACTATCATCACTTGATGGACGACGTGATCCGGGGCGGCCTTATGCCGTACAAAAACGGTGCGATCGGCGTGCCTACTGGGCCGGGGCTGGGCGTGAAGCTCGATCGCGAGAAACTTGGCCAATACAACGAGCTGTACAAGCGCTTGGGAAACTATCCGTACGATCAGGACCCGGCGCGGCCCGGATGGACACCAATTATCCCGAACGATAGATGGGCCGACCCGAAGGACGATCGTCGCGTGGAGATTCCTTACTGACATGTCGAACCTGTTTGATCTGAACGGACGAGTCGCAGTGGTGGTGGGCGCGACGTCGGGGCTGGGTCGCGCGATCGCAATTGGTTTAGCTCAGCACGGCGCGGATGTCGTTCCCAGCGGCCGCCGGAAGGAATTGGTTGAAAGCGCGTGCCAGGAAATCAAGGCACTAGGCCGCAGGACGCTGGTTCATCCGGCAAACGTACACGATCGGCACTCGATCGATGCGTTGCGCGACACTGTGCTGAAGCACCTGGGGCGGGTCGACATTCTGGTGAACGCCGCGGGAAACGTGATCCGCCAGCCGACCATAGAAGTGTCGGAAGAGCAATGGTCGTCGGTGCTGGATACGCATCTGAACGGCGCGTTGCGGGCCTGTCAGAGCTTTTATGAGCCGCTGAAGGCGAGCGGCCATGGCCGGATCATCAACATCGCGTCGCTGAGTTCATTCACGGCGTTCTACCAGGTGGCTGCCTATTCCGCGGCGAAAACCGCCATCGTTTCACTGACCCGGACCCTGGCTTGCGAGTGGGCGAAGGATGGGATTCGCGTGAATGCGATCGCGCCGGGGGTGTTTCCGACTGACTTGAATCGTTCGACCATCCTGGGAACGCCGCGAGGCCAGGAGCTTCTCATGCGGACTCCCATGGGCCGGTTTGGGGAGCCGGAGGAGCTGGTGGGCACGGCGGTCTTGCTGGCTTCCGATGGCGCGAGCTTCCTCACCGGCCAGTGCATCGCCGTCGATGGAGGATATCTTGCGTTGGGCGTCAATTCTTAGCTTCCTGCTGGCCGCTGCGGCGCACGCAGAGTCCGGGTATGACGCCTGGTTGCGATACTCGTCGTCTGGATCCGCCCCGGTCATCACCGTCTTAGGGAATTCCGCGGTGCTGGAAAGTGCGCGACAGGAGCTCCTTCGCGGTTTTCGCACGCCTAGAGCTCAGGCGATCGTGCTGGGCGGTGCCGCCGCGAATCTCAAACCAGACGGATACGAGTTGAAGACGGCCGGCGGAAAGATCGTCATTACGGGGGCGGATGATCCCGGAGTGCTCTATGGCGCGTTTGCGCTGCTGCGCAAGGTGGCGCTCGGCGAGTCCATTGCTGATCTGGATGAGAAAAGCGAGCCGCGTGTTCCTGTGCGCTGGGTGAATCATTGGGATAATCTCGACGGCACGATCGAGCGCGGCTATGGCGGGCGATCGATCTTCTGGGATAACGGGGCATCTCGTGCAGATCTTGCGCGCGTCAACGATTACGGACGCATGCTTGCATCGCTAGGAATTAACGGGACGTCGATAAACAACGTCAACGTAAATCCGCGCATCCTGGCGCCGGACTTTCTGCCCGAGATCGTGCGGATCGCGAATACGCTGCGGCCGTGGGGCGTCCGGACGGTGCTGTCCGTTGACTTTGGCAGCCCGCAGAAGATCGGCGGGGTCGATACGTTCGATCCGCTGGATCCCAAAGTTATCGCTTGGTGGAAGGCGAAAACCGACGAGATTTATCGTGCCGTACCTGATCTGGGCGGCTTCATCATCAAGGCCGATTCGGAGGGCCGCGTGGGTCCATCGGCGTATGGGCGAACGCACGCGGATGCGGCCAACGTGGTGGCACGCGCGCTGAAGCCGCACGGCGGGATGATCTTTTATCGCGGCTTTGTTTACGACAACAGAATGGATTGGCGCAATCTGAAGAATGATCGTGCCCGCGCTGCCGACGACAATTTCCGAGCGCTCGACGGCAAGTTCGACGACAACGTCGTGATCCAGATCAAGAACGGCCCCATCGATTTTCAGGTGCGGGAGCCAGCTTCTCCGCTGTTCGGAACGCTTGCGAAAACCAAGCAGGCGATCGAGTTGCAGATCACCCAAGAGTATATGGGGCAGGGTCGGCACACGGTGTTTCTGGTGCCGATGTGGAAAGAAACGCTCGATTTCGACCTGCGGGTCGGAGATCGGGCGACACCAGTGAAATCGCGCGTCAATGCGGTGGTCGGCGTCTCAAACGTGGGGCTCGACGACAACTGGTTCGGCAATCACATGTCGCAGGCGAATCTCTACGGGTTCGGACGGCTGGCGTGGAATCCCGATTTGAGCGCGCGCCAGATCGCCGACGAGTGGACTCGGCTGACATTTGGGAATGATTCGAAAGTTGTCCAGACGATCACGGACATGCAGCTGAAATCGTGGCGCACATATGAAAACTACACCGGCCCGCTGGGGTTGCAGACGTTGACTGACATCGTCGGCAATCATTACGGCGTGGCGGTGGAAGCATCCGAGCGCAACGGCTGGGGGCAATGGCATCGCGCCGATACGGAAGGCGCCGAAAGCGGCGTGGGCATGGATCGCACTGTGGCCACCGGAACTGGATACATCGGCCAGTACACTCCGGCTGTAGCGCGCATGTACGAATCGCTCGCGACATGCCCTGACGATCTGCTGCTGTTCATGCATCATGTGCCGTACACCTACGTACTGCATTCCGGAAAAACGGTGATCCAGTATCTGTACGATTCGCATTACGAAGGCGCCGAGGCTGTCACTGCATTTGTGCGCGACTGGAAAGCGCTGCAAGGTCGCGTGGATGAGCAGCGATATCGGGATGTGCTGGCGCAACTCGAGTATCAGGTGGGCCAGGCCGAAGTCTGGCGCGATGCGGTTTCGAACTGGTTCCAGCGCGCCTCCGGAATTGCTGACGCAAAGGGCCGTGTAGGCAACTATCCGGGTCGCATGGAGGCCGAATCCGCCAAGCTCGATGGGTACAAGATGATCGATGTCACGCCATGGGAGGCGGCGTCGGGCGGCAAGGCGGTCGAGTGCACCGCTGCATCCAGTTGTTCCGCGACATTCCGGTACAACGGCGCAGCCGGTGTCTTCCAGGTGCGGGTGCGCTACTTCGATACAAACGCCGGTGTCTCGCGCTTTCGTGCGCTCATCGGAAATCGGGTCATCGGCGAGTGGACGGCTGCCGATCGCCTACCTACGCGCAAGATCGATGGCTCGTCGTCCGCGCTTCACGTCATTGACGGAATTCCGCTCAAGGAAGGAGCCGAGATTCGCATCGAAGGCACACCCGACAACGGCGAGACCGCTGCCCTCGATTACATAGAAATCCGGTAATTTACTTCCCCTGGCACTTGCCGCCCGGGCAGCGGTTGTTCTCTTCGCACACGTACTCGTACAAGCCTGCCGCTTCCCATTCCGGTTTTGCCGCGATTTCGAACGGCTGCGACCATGCGGCGGTGAAAGTCTTGGGATCGTCGATGGTCAGGTTGTAGGAGATTGTCTTCGGATTCTTCCAGCTGATCCGCTCGATGGTTTTGAGCGCGTCGCTGTGCATGCGGTACTCGTTGGGGTTGGTGTAGAAGTAATCATCCAGGCCCCAGCGCTTGAAGTTGGTGGTCTCGATCACCAGCGTGTCGCCTTCCCAATGGCCGACGGGATCGCCGTAGAAAGAAGGCTCGATGTCCTCGCGATGCTTGCGGCCGTCGAGCGGAATCACGCGCGTCATGCGCTGGAACTCGTGGACGATGATCAGGTAGTCCTTGGTCTGGAAGAACTGCATGGCGTTGGCCGAGAGCATCCCGGAAGGAAATCCGGCGGGCATGCAGAAATCGCGAGGCTCATCGTGACGCGGGTCTCCCGTGGGAGGCTCGTAAAACGGCTCACCACCCGGCTTGAGCGGTGCGAAGAGCTTGCGGTCGAAGATGGTTGCCGAGCAGCGGCATTGTTCGCCACTAAGAGCTTTGGGCCACTCGTAGGTGCCGCTGAAATTCGGCTTGCCCTCGGCGGTGCGAGGGATCGTCTTGCTTTGGCCGCTAAGGACCGTCGCGCAGGCGGCGAATGCGAGAATCACGCAGAGCTTCATCTATTTACCCTTCCCGTCGCCAGGAGCGCGATCTTCGGCGCCCGCGGTGAATACGCTGCTTCCATCGGGGAAGGTCACGCGTGCTCCGTTGGCATTGTTAGAGCCATCTTTCGAGCGAAATCCTTCCACGGTGATGGTCATGCCTTCCTGGATGACCTTCCTTGTGATGCCGCGACGCATCAACTGGCCGGGCGCGCCGCCGGAAAAGCCCCAGTTCGTGACCTTGCCATCATCGCCCTTCACGTCCACATAAAACCAGATGTGCGGATTCTGCCATTCGACTTTGGTGACCACTCCGGTCATCTTGACTGGCTTGGCGGTGTCGAATTCCGCGGCGAAGGAATGATGCGCCTGGATCGCGGGCAGGGTCGCCAGGGTGGTTAGCAGCAGGGAAAACATGAAAGACTTCCGCATACACTCATTCTTACACCGGCCTGGAGGCCGATGCCACTGGTGATATAATCCCGCCAGGATTCTGGCAGTGAAGACACTCATCTCATGGTTGCTGCTGCTGCTGGCGTTTCCGGCCCTTGTTTTTCCGCAAGCCCGAACGCGCGAGCTTGTTCGCAACGACAGCGTCACGATAGAGGTGATCGCCGAAGGGCGAGGGCCGTTGATTGTGATGCTGCCTTCGCTGGGGCGCGATTCGGAGGAGTTCGATCCCGCGGCAAAACGCATCGCAGCGGCGGGGTTTCGCGTCCTGCGGCCGCAGCCGCGCGGGTATGAACGCAGCGCCGGTCCGATGGAGAATGTGACGCTGCACGATCTGGCCAAGGATGTCGCCGCGGTGATCGAACGCGAAAATTCCGGACCTGCGATTATCGCGGGGCACGCGTTCGGACATTTCGTCGCCAAGATGACGGCGGTGGACTTTCCGAAGCTGGTCCGCGGCGTGATCTTGATCGGCGCCGCGCAGAAGAATCCGGATCCGGAGGTGCAGCGATCGGTCGCAATCGCTTCGGATCCTTCGCAGCCCGAGGCCGAGCGGCTCAAGCATCTGAAGATCGTGTTCTTTGCGCCCGGCAATGACGCGCGGCTGTGGCTGACCGGATTCCACGCGAATGTGCGCGCGGCGGAGATCATTGCGCGCGACGCGACTCCACAGAAGGAATACTACGCGGCGGGCAACGTACCGCTACTCGACATCCAGGGCGAAAACGATCCCTACAAGCCTCCGTCGGCCGCGAACGAGCTGGTGGAAGAATTCGGGACGAAGCGGGTTACTGTAGTGCGGGTGCCGCACGCGGCGCACGCGATCATCGTGGAGCAGCCCAACGCGGTGGCCGATGCCGTCGTCGCTTGGGCCCGCAAGCTCTAACTTTTCTGAAGCAGAGGACGTAGTTCGAGGATGCTCTTGACGTTCTCGATGTCGAACACCTTCTCGATTAACTTCGCTGTAACCGCGGCGCCCATGACGGGAGTGATTAAGTCGCGCGCCTTGGCGATCACTTCGTCGCGGGTCATGGGATTTTCGGACGTGCCGCGAACCGCCTCCACGCGCTCGGTGAAGCTCTTTCCGTCGATGAGCGTGACTTCGACTTCGCCGACGCGGGTCGGCATCCGCCGCTCCAGTTCCTCGGTGCCGACGAGTCGCACTTTGGCGCGCTGCTGAAGAATTGCCGGGTCCTTCATACGTGCGATTTCATGCGCCGATTTGAACGAGACGGTTTTATCGACCAGCATCACCGCGATCAGATGCTGCATACAGATATCAGGGATTTCGCGGTTATCGACGATTTTGGCCTCGTTGGTAGCGACGCGGACCACAATCTGCTTGACCTGATCGGGCTGAAACCGATTCGTCTTTATCAGAGTTTCGAGAGCGTCGAGGGGAGCCTGGATAGGCGCGCCGACGGTCCACTTCTTGATGTTGGTGCGTGTGATCTCGTAGCGCTCACCAAGTTTGTCGATCACCATCGACGGATCGTTCTTCGGCATGAAAGCGTCGAAGAAGTTGTCGGCTCCCGAGAAGATGTCGGCGACTGCGGTTCCGCCGGCCTGCACCAGCAACGCGGAGGTCACACCGTTGCGGGCGGGCATGCCACCGAAATCGAACGCTTTTTCGATGTGATCGCTGTCGCGCTGCCAGGCGGCTAGTCCGGACGCCTGCTGAGCGGTGTAGGAAAGCAGCCAGCGCATCTGCTGCGCGTTCAGATTCGCGGCACATCCGGCGGCAGCCGCTGCGGCGAAGGTTCCCGAGATGGAATGCGTACTGCGATGGCTGTCGAACATGTACTCCAGCCGCCCAAGTGTCGCGGTCACGCGCGGGCCGATATCGTAGCCCAGTGTTACGGCGCGCAGGAAACGCCGGCCGTCAATATTGAAGCGCTCGCCGGCCGCGAGCGCTGCCGATACCGTGCCGCATCCCGGATGCGACTGCGACGGTGGATGAGTATCGTCGGTTTCGTCGGAATGCGCGAGCATACCATTGGCGAGCGCGGCCTCGATCGGTCCGCAGAGGACGTTCGAAGCAGCGACGGTGGCGATCTGGTCGCCCTTGTAGGCGCGGGCGAAATTGATCGCGAAACGGCCGGGAGGCAGCTCCGATCCCGAGATCATCGCCGCAATCGTGTCGAGAATCAGGTGCTTGGTCTTCTCGACAACTTCGGCGGGAAGCGAAGCGGTGGCGGCGGCGCTCATGAACGTGCTCAGCCTGGTCATGATCGGGCTGACAGGAGTCTGGGCTTTGGCGGTTGCCGCGGTTAACAGGCCGCTCGCGTAGTACAGTATTTCGCGCCGACTCGGGTTTTTCATCAGACCTATCGTATCAGCGAATTCTCCTATAGAATGGCGGACATGCGGATACGAACTCTTACAACTGGCGCTATCTTCCTGCTGGCGTCTTACTCGGTCCTGGCGCAGAACGCCCCGTTGCACGTACTGGCCTCGAACGGAGTCAAGGCGGTGATCGACGAACTGAAACCGCAAGCCGAACAGACGATCAAGCGTCCGCTGATGATTGAGTACGATACGTCCTCCGTGGTCAAGAAGCGAATCGAAGACGGAGCGTCGTTCGACGTCGCCATTCTCACCTCGGACGTGATCGACGACCTTGCGAAGGCCGCTAAAATCGACCCGGGATCGCGTATGGACATCGCCCGCTGCGGGATCGGCGTGGGTGTTCGCGCGGGCGCAGCCAAACCGGACATCAAGACATCCGCCGCATTGAAGAAAACTCTGCTCGCATCCAAGTCGATCACCTACGCGGAGAACGGCGCGAGCCGCAAGTACATTCTCCAGATGTTCAACAAGTTCAAAATAACGGATGAGATGAAGGCGAAGACCGTCGCGGCGCAGGGTTCGGACGCTTCCAACGCCCGCGTGGCTGACGGATCAGCGGAGATGATCCTAACGCTGGTTAGCGAGATCCTGCCCGCGCCAGGCGTGCAACTGGTCGGGCCGCTGCCCAATGACGTTCAGCACTACGTGGGTTTCGCCCTGGGAACCAGCAAGAACAGCAAGAATGCAGACGCCGACAAAGCGCTTACGAAATTCCTGTCCAGCCCGGCCGTGGAGGGAACCCTGAAGGCCAAGGGAATGCAGGCGGCACCCGCTAGGGTTTCACGGTAACCCTGACTTGGCCGTTGGTCCAGCAGCACTGGAACCCGCCACCGCCTTCGCCGGAATAGTCGTTTACGAGGACGTGCAGGACGTAGTCTCCTGGTTCGCTGAAGCGGGCGGTAGTGGTCGCACTCCCGTTTTCGACTGGCGGACGGTCTTTCGCGAACGTGACCGTCCCAGGTCCGCGATACTTCGACCAGCGCAAGGTCACCGGAGCACCTAGGTTTTTAGGTCGGGAGTTTGACGAGCTGGTGAACTTGCCGTCGTCGGTCACCCACGCAGTCAGGGTTAACGGATTGGCTAGCGTCGTTGTGCGATCCACGATCAGCCCCTTCGGACCTTGCGCCGAAGCGCTCTGTGGATCGAAACGCAGCACAGGAGGGGTGTTTCCTACGGCGACTTCCCGCAACGGAGAGATCTCGTAGTCGGGAAGCAGATTGGCGGGGATCGTGCTGGTCTTGCCGTTGACCGTGAGCGTCCAGGTCAGCTTGCTGGAACCGAAATCGCTGGGGACTTTCACCACGAAGATACCCCACTGGCGTCCGGCGAGGAAGTGCGTCGGCTGGCCGCGATCGGGCCCGCCGGGTTCTATCCCGTTATTAGGACCGATGGGAACATCCAACTCCTGCTTGGTGTTCCGGTTGAAATAGCCCAGCAGAAGGCTGAAGCTGCCGTCCGAATTCTTGAACCAGCCCTCGAACGCGCCGGTGATGTTCGCGCCCGATTCGTGCGGCGGTTCGAGCGGGAGGGACTGCGCGCACACCGACACCGCACAGGCAACCAGGATCAAGATCCGCATAGTGAACTATTTCTTGTGCTTTGAGGCCCAGGCGCTGTAATCTTCGTCGCTGATATAGGTGACGTTGACCCAGGCGTGAGCCATTTCGTCGACCGTGCGATGCCCGTAGCCGACCCATTGGTCCGGGTCCGGATTGTGCGGATTGTTGCTGGTGTTATCGTGCCACGCCGTGACCTTGATAACGGTGCCCTTTGGCAACACAGGCGCGGCGTCTTCATCATAGATGTAGTTGGTCATCCAGTTGAAGTTGAAATTGCCGACATAGCTGATCATCTGGCTGGACCCATTCGGTAGGATTGCTTCGAGAGCCATGGCCTTGCCGCGCAGGTGCATGTGCGGCTGGATGTTCTCGAGAATCGCCGCCTGCTTCAGCACCGTGAAACCCTGGCTCTCGATCATGCTATTCGGCGGGATATCGAGATTCGGCCCGGTTTTACCGGAAAACGCGGTCAGGTGCGTGCGATACTTCGGCTCCTGGCCTTTCGGATACAGCCACAGCGCGAGCTGGACTCCCGAGGGAATATCTTCCCCTACCGCGTGAAGATGGACATCCCAGGAAATCTTCGATCCCGGCAGCAGAAGTTTGCCCGTGTTGGGATGGAAGATGTCGTACGACTTTCCGATGGCCCACTCCATCAAAACGCCTTGGCGATCGGCATCGTTAGTCGAGTTGGCGTCGGGAGCATCGGCGTCGTCTTGCACCAGGTAAGCCACGGCGTGATGAATGGTCTTGCGCGCCGCGGCCGTGGTCGGCCGGACTTCGACCGCGCGGACCCAACGCGGCTCGGTCAGAGGAATGTTGGCCAGCGGACGCCACCAGACGTCCTGGTTCTTGGCGGGCATGGTGTAGGAAGTCGCTTCGATGATCAGGTCGGGCTGCGCGCCGATCTCCTTGGCCGCCTGCCACTCGGTCGCCTTGGGCCACTGCTTGGGCGGGGGCATGTCCTTGGGATCGCCCTGCAGAGCACCGGCATCCACCCAGCGAGTGATGGTGTTGATCTGGTCGTCCGATAGCGACATGTCGTTCTTGAACTTGTGAACGCCAACGGTCATGTCGATGTGCCATGGCGGCATTTGGCGTGTGACCACGCGCTGGCGGATGGATTTTGCCCATGGGCGGGCTTCTTCATACGTCACCAGCGACATCGGAGCCATGGCTCCTGCGCGGTGGCACTCCTGGCACTTTTCCTGCAGGATAGGCGCGACGTCTTTGGTAAACGTCACGGGGCGGTCGCCACCCAAATCGGCCGCGAGTGCGGAAACGGAGACTACCAGAAGAACGCGGATAACCTTCATGGATCCCTCCTGTATCTGGCCTAAATTCTAGTTGTCCCGCAAGAGGGTGTCAACGAGGGTCGCCTTCTACGGGCCCAGGAAGCCGGCCTTCAAACCCGCGCGGTCGACTTCTTTCCCGCGGAGGTACACTTTCGCGATCTTTCTCGAGTTGGTGATGTTCTCCAGCGGGTTCGCGTCGAGCACGATGAAGTCGGCGCTCTTGCCCACGGCAACGGTGCCGAGCTGGTCCATTTTCAGGATCCCGGAGGCGGTTTGGGTCGCTGCGGTGATCACTTGAGCCGGAGTCATTCCGGCCGTGACCATGTCGGCAAGCTCCTCGTGATCGGTCCAGCCGACGGTTGTTCCGGAATCCGTTCCGAAGCCGATGCGGACGCCTGCGTCGTTGAGCTTTTTCAAATTGCGGGCTTGTACAGCAAAGAAGTCAGTCACCTTCTTTTTGTCTTCGGGAGAGCGGTTCTGGAATGCGTCCGTGAGCTTCTTGATTTCCGACGCGGGAACGGTTTCGCCGAGCCACGCTGGATCCTGCAATCCGGTCCCAATGTCCGGAAGATTGGGAATCACGAACACGTTGGGACGCTCTTTGATCAGCTTCATGAACTCGTCGTCGATGTCCTTGTCGCGGACGCCGTGCCCGAAGCCGTCGATTCCCGCGCGGAGCAGATCCTTGGCGTCGGCCAGATAGTAGATGTGCGCGACCACGCGGAGATCGTGTTTGTGGGCCTCATCGATAATGGCGCGATACAGCGGCGGAGTCAGCTTGGGGACAGTGCCGTTGCGGTCGTCCACCCAGATCTTGACCCAGTCGACTTTCTTATCGGCCAGTTCCTGAACTGCCTTCCGGCCGTCGGCTTCCGTATCGATTCCGTAGGCCACAGGCTTCCAGTACGGCTGCCCGGGGCCGGCATTGGGACGGCCCATGCCGCGTCCAGCGGTGTGAAAGAGCGCCGCGTCGGGAACCGGATTGGCACGAACCTCGTAAGGCGTTTCGCCTGGGTCGATCCCCATGCTCTGCGTCGCGGCGACCCCGTAGTAGGCCAGGCGATGCAAGTGATCGATGAGATTGTCCTTGGTGTAGGTGTCCTTGTCGATGCGGCCGGTCTTGATGATCGCCCAGCCCAGGTGCGTGTGGTCATCCACCAGCGCGGGCATCACGGTTTTGCCCGTCAGATCGACGTGCGCGGCGCCGGCAGGAGCCGTGATGTCTCCTTTGCGGCCGACGGCGGTGATCTTCGCGTTCTCCATCACGAACGCGGAGTTCTCAACTGGAGCGCTGCCATCACCAGCGATGAGTCGAGCGCCTTCGAATACAGTTGCGGAAGGAGCCTCCTGCTTCGCGGCGGAACAGCCCGCGAGTATCAACAGTGTACAGGCAAGGAAAGTTTTCATAGTCATCCCACAGGTGTTGCTGGCATGGAAAGAAACGCGTGCATGACATGCCAAAACGTCTGGCGATGCAGGCCCATCACTACGGAATGCGCCATTCCCGGCAGCACCACCAGCTGGCGATCGCCACTGGGGAGTTGCGAGAAGAAATCCGTCAGATCGCTCATGGTGGCGATGCCGTCATATTCTCCGCGGACGAGCAGCACCGGCGCGATCACACGTTTGGGATCGACCACGGGCAGATTCGCCGTCATATCGAGATAAGTGCCTGTTGGAACCTGGTCGCCGAACTTCAGCTCTTCGTCGGCCAGGAATTCGGCGATGGCTGGGTCGGTGGTGCCCGGCTTATCACGCGTAAAGATGCTGCGGATCATGTCGCGATCGCGCAGGCGGCGATTGTGAGTGCGATAGTAATCCAGGTTCTTGGCACGCTCAGTCAGAGTAGGAGAATTGTCGCCTTTGTAGGTGAACGCTCCCAGCACTAAGCGGTCCACGCGGCTCGGTTCGGCCATGGCGTACGCGCCGGCGCGCAGGCCTCCCGATGACTCGCCAAAAAGATGCACTTTTCGCTGGCCGGTTTCGTGCGCGATCACTTCCATGCCCGCCTGAATGTCCTTCACGCCACTCGCGATGTCGGAATTGCTCTGGGTCTGGCTGGACCGGCCGTAGTTCTCATGATCCATGGTCCACACATCGTAGCCCAGCTCGGCGAAGACGTTCATCACCGAGTACTCGCCTTTGCCTGGCGTGGCGAGATCGAACGAGGAGCGGCTGGAGTTCGACGAGCCGTGAATCAGCAGGAGCACGGGCCGCGTCTTCTCGCCAGTCTTAGGCGGCGTCGACCGTTTGCGGAACATGTACAGCTTCACGCTGCCCTTTTGCGCCCAGTATTCGTTGGCCCAGAGTTTCGGGGCTTTTTGTGCGCCGCTCTGTGCGAATGCGGCTGCGGGTGCGAGCAGCGCGCCTACCATGACTTTGCGTCGGGAAAGGGAGTCCTTCATCGCGCGGCCTGCTCCTTTGCCCGGGCTCCGCGCAGGATGTTCTCCACAGCTTCATTCCCTTCCTGGCAAGCGTACTCATAGATGACGTATTGCGGATCGCGGGTCAACGGGATCGATACTTTCCAGGGCTTGGTGTACACGTTCGGATCGTCGAGGGTGACTTCGTAGCGGATTGTGCCCTCGTCGGTGCGAGTGAATCGCTCGACGACATGCAGGGCCTCGCTCTCAGGGATGCCCTTGATGCGACCGGTAGCGGCGCTGGTGGCGATCCAGCTCTTGCCGTTGAAATTCGTCGTGTCGACCACCAGTGTGTTTCCGTCCCAGTGGCCGCGCGAATCGCCGTCCCATGATCGGACCTCGGCCGGAGCATGAGCGCGACCGTCGAGTGGGATAACGCGGGCATCGTGAATCATTTCCGACAAGATCACCACATATTCAGGGCTCTGGAGGATCTGATACGCATTGTTGTATCCGGCGGGGAACATCCGCCCGGGGACGCCGCGAGTGATGCAGCGATCCCAAACGCTCATGTGTTCATAAGAGTCGCCGATGTGCGCCAGATCGTAATCACGCTTGGCCTCGGCGGAGGGCTTTACGGGGACTCTCCCGTCGGGTGGATCTACCACGAGCGAAGTCGCGCGCGTGCCGACTACTTTAGTGCCGGAATCGTACCAGACCTGGTTATAGTTGCCCACGTCTCCCGCTGCGGGAGGCCGATCGACTCGGTTTTTCGCCGATTGCTTCTCGAGTTCGGCTGCTTCCTTCTCCGTCAGGAAGGGCTTGTTCGCAAGTTCCGCGGGGCGCTCAAAGGGCGTGATGGTGGCGTTGGTCCAGACGCCTTGCAAGTCTGGCTGCCCGTCGGCGGTGCGCGGCGGGGTCCATTGCTTGACGCTTTGGGCCGACGTGGACCCGATCAGAATCGCCAGAAGAACTGTAACGCGAATAAGCACGGCACCTCCTGATTCTACGGATTTCGGGAAGCCAGATAAGCCGTGATCGACACCATGTCGTCGACGGTCAGCTTCGCGACGGCTTCCTTCATCAGCTGGGTCCAAGGACCATTGCGGTTCCCTTGCTGAATATCGTATAGCTGTCGCGCAATGTAGCTCGGCGAGCGGCCCGAGATTGACGGTACGTTCCCGATGCCTTTGAGATCGGCACCATGGCAGATGCTGCACTTAATCGTTTTCCCCGCGCCGCCTGTGGTGACCAGCGCTTCACCTTTCTTGATGCTGCCTACAGGCGCATAGGCGATGAAGCTGGACTTCGAATCGCGAAGCTCGGTGCGTTCAAGATCCACGGGCATCTCGATCACGCGCGAGCCGATCGGCTCCATACCCTTCTCGGCGCCTTCGGTTTCGACGAACATCCATCCGGAGACGTGCGTCTTCGGGACCATCTTCGCTTCTATCACCTTGATCCACGGCTTCGGCTTGATGCTGGCGAAATACTCGGCGGCGGCCTTCACCTCAGCATCGTTGGCAGCCTTGCCGATGGCGAGCATGGTGGTCGGGGGTCCCATTTTCGATTCGGAGGTCTTGCGCAGTCCGTTCTTGTAGTCGGCCATTTGCTGCACGATGTATCCGGCGGGGAGTCCCGCGAGACTGGCATTTTCAGGACGGCCTTGCCCGTTGGGCAGGTGGCAGTAGCCGCAGGCGCGTACATCCGGGCGGCGCCCATGCGCCACCGCCTCGGGCATCGCCGGATGATCGTCCGGGTACCAGTCGGGAGGATTGAACAGGTCGCGGGTCTGCGGAAGCGTGAGACCCACCGTGCTGCCGGGCACGTGCTTCAAGGAAGTATCGGCTGGGGCGGCTGCCGGAGCGGGGGCTCCTGGGGTTGCAGGCGGATTCAGGGCGTAGGCCCAAGGCGGCGTCTTTTGATCTTGGGCCAAAACCAAAAAAGTACCGGCGGCGATAACCGCGCCGTATCGTAGCCAACGAAAGCTCATGCTCCACGCTCCTTCTACTTGCTCGCGTTGATTCTATCTAATTTGAGCTAAGCTGTCTTGCAGGCCGGGAGGAACGCCAGATGCAGATTCGAGTGAATGAGAGGTCGTGGACAGTCACGTCCGCTCCCGATACGCCTCTGCTTTATGTACTGATGAATGAGCTGCAACTCCAAGGCCCGCGATTTGGCTGCGGATTGGCGCAGTGCGGGTCGTGCTCCGTGCTGGTGAATGGCGTTGAAACCCGCTCTTGCGTGACGGCGGTATCCAAAGTCGAGGGTAAATCCATTACGACTCTGGAAGGACTGCCAGCCTGGTACGCGTCGCAGAAGAAGCTGGCCAAGGCGCCTGCGCTGCATCCTGTGCAGCAGGCCATGATCGACGAACAGGCCGTGCAGTGCGGTTACTGTTTCAACGGGATGATCATCAAGAGTTCCGAGCTACTCTCCAAGACGCCGCGTCCTACCGAAGCGCAGATCAAGACAGCGATGAACGGCCACCTGTGCAGGTGCGGGACGTATCCCAGGATCATGAAGGCCATCCAGCGGGCGTCGGTAACGATGGCCGGAGGTGCCGCGTGATCCGGCGTGATTTTGTTAAAGCGGGCGGCGCACTCGTGATCGGTTTCAGTTTGCGCGACACGTTGGTCGCGCAAGAACAAGTGGTCCGGGGAACAAGACCCGGTCCGCCCGATGCGCGGCAGGTGGACACTTGGCTCGCGATCCATGCCGACAACACCGCGACCGTATATATAGGTTTCGCGGAACTGGGTCAGGGCGCGTCGACGGCCCTGCTGCAGATCGCAGCGGAGGAACTCGATCTGGACATGAGCCAGATCAAAACGGTGCGGCTCGATACCAACGTCACGCCGAACCAGGGCGGGACGTATTCCAGCGCGTCGATCAATCGGGGTGGGCCGCAGGTCCGCACCGCCGCTGCCGAGGCGCGGCTCGCGCTTCTCAAACTCGCTTCGGCGGGTTTGAACGCTCCACAAGATCAGCTCACCGTGTCGAAGGGCGTCGTGTCGGGCTCAGGACGAACGGTCACGTACGGCGAATTAGTCGGCGACAAACCCTTCAATGTGACGTTTACCGGAAACGCGCCCGTGAAGCCGACGACGGAATACAAGATCGTGGGGACGAAGTTTCCACGCAACGATACGCCCGCGAAGGTCAGCGCCCAATACACCTACATGCAGTATGTGCGCGTACCCGGGATGCTGCATGGACGCGTGGTCCGGCCACGCGGACAGAGAATGTACGGAGCCGGCGCGAAGATTATGAGCGTCGACGAAGCCTCCATCCGATCGATCGCTGGTGCGCGTGTCGTTCGCAAGGGCGATTTCCTGGGCGTGGTCGCGGAAAACGAGTGGGACGCCGTTCGCGCCGCGCAGCAGTTGAAGGTCGTTTGGGAGACGCCTCCCGCGCTTCCGGGAAACACCGCGCTGTACGAACACATGCGCGCCGCGAAGACCGAGGACATGGTCGCTCTGGAGCGAGGTAACGTGACCGCGGGATTTACCGCTGCCGCGCACACTGTTTCTCAGACGTGCCTGGGTCCCTACCAGGCGCACGCGCCCTTTGGCCCGAATTGCGCGGTGGCGGACGTGAAAGCCGATTCCGCGCTGGTGATGTGTTCCACGCAGGATGTTTATGGAACGCGCAATAGCTTGTCTCGCCTGCTGGGCATGCCTGTCGAAAAGATTCGCGTCCAATACTATGAAGGCTCGGGCACGTACGGGCACAGTTGTTACGACGACGTCGCGCAGGCGGTGGTATTGCTTTCGCAACTCGCAGGAAAGCCCGTTCGCCTGCAATTCATGCGTTGGGATGAGCATGGTTGGGACAACTACGGTCCGGGACACGTGGGTGAAGTTCGCGCAGCGGTCGACGCCAACGGCAAGATCGTCGCTTATGAGTATCAGGGCTGGCAGCACGGCTGGATTAATACCGAAACGTCCGCACAGTTGACCGGCGTACCGCCTTCGGAGTGGCCCGGCGCGGGCACCGGCGTCCAAGGCGTCAACCGCCTGACCTGCGGCGGCATGTACGACATTCCAAATCTCCGGTTGGTGAATCACAAGCTGCCGGTAACGTCGTATCTCAAGGCTGGATGGCTGCGGTCGCCGCTCGATCTATCGTTCGCGTTCGCCTCTGAACAGGCCATCGATCAGCTCGCGTATCTTAGCGGGAGCGACCCTTATGAATTTCGGCAGCGAAACATGATCGATATGCGCTGGCTGGGCGTTCTCAATGCCGTGGCGCAAGCCGCTAAGTGGACGCCTCGCAAGGCGGCGGATAATTTATCGAAGGCGAACGTCGCGACGGGGAGGGGCATCGGCGTCGGAACACATCTCACCTCGTACGGCGCCGCGGTCGCCGAGATCGAGATCAACAAGGAAACCGGCCGCGTGGTGGCGAAACACCTCTACGGCGCGATCGACGCCGGCCAGGTGGTGAATCCCGGCTTCGTCGAAAGCCAGATCATGGGGCAGTTAGTTCAGACCGCCAGCCGCATGTTTAAAGAGGAAGTAAAGTTCGACCAAACGGGCGTCACGAGCCTCGATTGGTCGAGCTATCCGATCCTGCGATTCGATGAATGCCCCGAGGTTACGGCCATTGTCGTGCAGCGACTCGACCAACGATCCACGGGTGCGGGTGAGGAATGCATGGCTGCCACTGCGGCTGCCATCGCCAACGCGTTTTTCGACGCCACCGGTGTGCGGATGAAGGAATTTCCGTTAACACCGGCGCGCGTCTTAGCCGCGCTAAAGTCTCCGAAATCCGCCTGAGATAATGGAAGTATGCTGTCGGCACGCAGCCCGCTAGAAGCATTCGATCCGCTTGTTCGCGAATGGTTCGCGGGTAAGTTCGCGGATGTAACAGAGCCGCAGCGTCTGGGATGGCCCGAGATCCAGGCCGCTCACGACGTATTGATTTCAGCCCCCACCGGGTCCGGCAAGACACTGGCCGCGTTTCTAACGGCGATCGATTCGCTCGTGCGACAGGCACGCGCTGGCGACCTGCCGAATCAGACCCAGATACTTTACGTCTCGCCGCTCAAGGCGCTGAGTAACGATATCCACAAGAACCTGGATATTCCTCTGGCAGGCGTCGCGAAACTGGCTGCTTCGCGGCATATCGCGCTCGCGCCGATTCGCGCGGCGGTGCGTACGGGGGACACGCCCGCATCAGAACGGCAGCGCATGGGCAAGGAAGCTCCGCACATCTTGGTGACGACGCCCGAGTCACTCTACATCCTCTTGACGGCCGAAGGGCCACGAAAGATGCTTTCGTCCGTGAGGACGCTGATCGTCGACGAGATTCATGCCGTGGCTGACGACAAGCGCGGATCGCACTTGGCACTTTCGATCGCGCGGCTGGAGGCACTCGTAGGCGCGCCGTTGCAAAAAATCGGACTGTCGGCGACCGTGAGCCCAATAGAGGAGGTCGCGCGATTTCTGAGCGATCGCGCACACATCGTGCAGGTCGGGCATCGCCGCGCGATGGATCTGGCAGTAGAGGTTCCCCGCGATGAACTGGGCGCGGTCGCCAGCATGGAGATGTGGGACGAGGTCTATGACCGCATCGCCGCCCTGGCCCAGGAGAATCGGACCACACTGGTATTCGTCAACACCCGGCGTCTGTCCGAACGCGTGGCGCACAAGCTTGCGGAGCGGCTGGGCGAAAATGCGGTGCTGCCGCATCACGGAAGCCTTTCGCGCGCTCTGCGGCTGCAGGCCGAGCAGCGCTTGAAGAACGGCGAGCTTCGGGCGGTGGTCGCCACCGCGTCGCTCGAATTGGGGATCGACATTGGCACTGTGGATCTTGTCTGCCAGATCGGTTCGCCGCGTTCGATTGCGGTCGCGCTGCAAAGGGTCGGTCGAGCGGGGCACTGGGTCGGGGCGCTACCAAAAGGCCGCCTGTTCGCGACAACTCGTGACGAATTGATCGAGTGTGCCGCGCTCGTGCGGGCGATTCGTCGCGGCGAGCTCGACCGGTTGGAGATCCCGAAGGCGCCTCTCGACATTCTGGCGCAGCAAATCGTGGCGATGGCAGCCTGCGAGGAATTTGCGGAAGACGATCTGTTCGCCTTGGTTCGACGCGCGTATCCGTATCGCGATCTGGACCGTGCCGATTTCGATGCCGTAGTGACCATGCTCAGCGAGGGCATCGCACACTCGCGCGGGCGCAGCGGGGCGTATCTTCATCGCGACCAGGTGAATCATCGCGTGCGAGGCCGGCGGGGAGCGCGTCTGGCGGCGATTACCAGCGGCGGCGCGATTCCGGATACCGCGCAGTATCAGGTGATCGCGGAGCCGGAAGGAACGGTCATCGGATCGCTCGACGAGGATTTCGCGATTGAGAGCATGGTCGGCGACGTGTTCCTGTTGGGGACCACGTCATGGAAAATTCGTCGCGTGGAGACTGGACGGGTGCGTGTCGACAATGCGAAAGGAGCGGCCCCCACAATTCCATTTTGGCTGGGCGAAGCTCCGGGGCGCACGCGCGAACTCTCTCAGGAGATCTGCGCGGTAAGGGAAGCGATCGCGAAGTCTGGCTCGGCCGGAATCGCCGATTGCGGTCTGGACCAGCGCGGCTCGGAACAGGCCGCTGAATACATCCAGGCGGGTTTTAAGGCTTTGGGCGTGATGCCCACGCAGGATACCGTCGTTGCTGAGCGTTTTTTCGATGAGGCGGGCGGCATGCAGTTGGTGATCCACTCACCGTTCGGGGCCCGCATCAACAAGGCCTGGGGACTCGCGCTGCGCAAGCGCTTCTGCCGCACTTTCAATTTCGAGCTGCAAGCTGCGGCTACGGACAACGGGATCGTTCTCTCTTTGAGCGATCAGCATTCTTTCCCACTTGACTTGGTATTCAGCTTCCTGAAGCCGGCGACGGTGGAGCATGTATTAACGCAAGCCATGTTCGACGCGCCCATGTTCGGTGCACGTTGGAAATGGAATGCTGCGAGGGCCCTGGCGATTCCGAGGTTCGCCGGCGGCCGCAAGGTTCCACCGCCGATTCAGCGCATGCGCTCGGACGACCTGCTCGCCAGCGTTTTCCCCGACCAGGTTGCCTGCGCCGAGAACCTGACGGGCGAAATCCGGATTCCAGATCATCCTCTGGTGAAGGAGACCATCGACAACTGCCTGCATGAGGCGATGGATCTGGAGGGACTGAAGGAGATCCTGGAGCGCATGGGCGAAGGCACGCTCCGAACAGTTGCCGTGGACACGCGCGAGCCGTCGCCCTTCAGTCACGAACTGCTGAACGCCAACCCATACGCGTTTCTGGACGACGCACCGCTAGAGGAGCGCCGCACGCGCGCGGTGCAGATGCGGCGAAGCTTGTCGGTGGAAGACGCGAAGAACCTCGGGACGCTCGATCCGGCAGCGATCGCGCAAGTGGCCGAAGAATCCTGGCCGGTTGTGCGCGACGAGCATGAACTGCATGACGCGCTGCTGACGTTGATCATCTTGCCTCCCGATGATCTGCATATAGGAGCCGAATGGCGGGAATGGTACGAGGCTTTGGAACGCGCCGGCCGTGCTTCAACCTTCAACGGCCAGTGGGTCGCGGCCGAAAAGCTGGACATCGCAGGAAGCTTGCCGGATGAGGCTGCGGTAGCCGCCGTTCTACGTGGTTGGATGGATTCGATCGGTCCGATCACGCCAGCGGCGCTGGCGGTAAGGCTCTCGCTGCCTCAGGAGGCTATCGACATCGGGTTAGCCAAGCTCGAGTCCGAGGGCCTGATTCTCCGCGGGCGGTTCACGTCCCATGGGAACGAACACGATGACGAGTTCTGCCACCGCCGCGTGCTCGCCCGCATCCATCGCATGACGCTAGGTCGCCTGCGACGCGAAATCGAACCAGTGACGTCGGCCGATTTCATGCGGTTTCTTGGACGCTGGCAGCATCTGGCGCCCGGAACGCAACTGCACGGGGCCGACGGACTGTTTCAGGTGCTGCGCCAGTTGCAAGGCTACGAGATTTCGGCGGCGGCATGGGAGTCAAACGTGTTGCCGCGGCGCGTCGCCGACTACGATCCGGAGTTGCTCGACCGCTTGTGCCTGTCCGGAGAGATTATGTGGGGGCGGCTCTCGCCACATCCCGCGCTTGAGACCGAAGGAGGCCGTCGGGTGCGCCCGACGCGTGTGGCACCGCTAGCGTTGTTCCTGCGGGAGGATGCCAAGCGGCTGTTGTCACCGGCTCCGAATCAGCTGCCGCTTCTCTCGCATCCCGCGCGCGACGTGTTCGTGGCCCTCGAATCGCACGGAGCGTCGTTCTTCAATGAACTCGTGCGCGCCACTGGACGCCTGGCCAGCGAAGTCGAAGACGGCTTGTGGGAACTGGTCGCCGCGGGGCTTGTTACAGGAGACGGCTTCGAAAATGTGCGCGCCCTGATCGATCCCAAGCGTCGCCGCGGAGAAGGCCGGGGAAGAAGTGCTCGGCCTCGTCACGCCGCTGGGCGCTGGGCGCTGTTAGTCCGCGAGTCGAATCGAGCCGAAGTTGCGACGGATATCGAATTCTTCGCCACACAGCTCTTGGATCGCTGGGGCGTGGTCTTCCGCGATGTCCTATCGCGCGAAACGCTGTCGCCTGCCTGGCGCGACTTATTGCAGGTATACCGTCGTATGGAAGCGCGCGGCGAAATTCGTGGCGGCCGGTTCGTCAGCGGATTCGTCGGCGAACAATTCGCGCGGCCTGAGGCACTCGATCTATTGCGGCATTTGCGACGCTCAGCTAAGACCGGGGAGCAACTCGAGATCGCGCCCGCCGATCCTCTGAATTTGAGCGGCATCGTGCTGCCAGGTCCGCGAACCGGCGCGTTGACGCAGGTTCCGTTGCGGTTGCTCGACGGCGTTCCGCAGGCCGTCGGTTTCTGACAGCCATGTACACTGGAATCGTGCGCCGGTGTTTACTCTTGGCATTATCCGCATCCGTGCTATTCGCGGCCGATCCGCTTGCCGACAGCGCGCAGAAGAAGCTCGATTCGATTTCGGATCGAAAGCTGAAACGGGGCGCCATCGTCACGCTCAGCCCCCGCGAAGTCAACGCGTGGATTCACGAAAAGGCCGTCAAGGCATTTCCCGAGGGGATTCGTGACGACCATATCGCCCTCGGTCCAGGCACGACGGACGGGAACGCGCTGGTCGATCTGACGAAAATCAGCAAAACAAAGAATGGTGTCAATCCACTGATCGCCCGGCTAGTGGAAGGCGAGCGCCCACTAAGAGTCGCCATCCGCGTCGAATCGACCAACGGACGCGCCACCGTCTTCCTCACCCATGTGGAGCTATCCGGAGTGGCGATCGACGGATCGATCCTAGATTTCCTGATTAAGCATTTCGTCCAGCCTCGCTATCCAGACATCAAGATCAACGAGCCGTTCGATCTGGATTTCAACATCGATCACATTGAGATCCAGCCCACGGGTGTTCGAGTTTTGATCAAGAAGTAACGATTCGAGCCGCGGCCTGCCGGCCCATGCGAATGCAATCCGGGATGCCGATGCCCGTGTATGCATTCCCCGCGAGGTGCAATCCCGGCACGGCCGCCGCGTGCGATTCGATCTCTTTCAGCCGTGCGCCGTGGCCGACGATATATTGTGCCATCGCCCGCGGCCAGCGGTAGACTCCGGTGAAGATCGGCGCAGCGGTCAGGCCGAGGATCGCCCGCAACTCCTCGCGCGCGATTGCGAGCAACACATCATCTGGCTCTTCGAGAACAGCGTCATTTCCTGAGCCGCCGAAGAAGCAACGCAACGTAATCTTGTCCGTGGGAACCCGATGCGGGAACTTGGTTCCCACGAACGTGCACGCCATTAATCTTCGCCGCTCGATTCGAGGAATCAGGAAGCCGGTGCCGGCGCGCTGGCCGTCGAACTCCGACGCTCGGAACACCATCTGCGTGATCGCCGATGACGTGTAGGGAATCATTCGTAGCAGCGACGCGAGCCTGCCGTCGACGTCACAGAGTAACTCCCCAGCGGCCCATGCTGGGCAAGCGACGACCAAGTGGTCGGCGTCCATCCATTCGCCGTTCACGCGTACGCGGAACGCATCAGCGCGGCGCTCAATCGCCTCTGCTGCGCCATGCACCACGTTCGCCTTCGCGGCGAGCCGGTCGACCAGGCATCCCAGGCCGCTCTTCAAAGTGCGGAACAGAGGCTCACTTCGCTTGGTGCTGCTGCGAGCCGCCATGAGCGTGCGCGCCAGGCTACCCTTGGTGCGCTCCATCTCCACGAACCGCGGAAGGACGCTGGCCACGCTGAGCTGATCGGGATCGCCGCCGTACACGCCCGAAAGCAGCGGTTCAGCCAGATAATCCAGCGTCTCGCGCCCAAAGTGATCGGTCACGAATTCCGACACGCTGCGATCGGGATGCGTCTCCGGCCCGCGAAAGAACTCCAGGCCCATGCGGATTTTCGTCCCCCAGCCCACCAGCGGCGACGCCAACATCGAGCTGGGACGAGTAGGTACGAACATGGTCGTCCCCTCGGGCAGACGAACCAGCTTCCCGTGGCGCTGAATGTAGGTGACGCGCTCTTCGTCTTTCGATCCGATGACGTCGCCGGCTAGGCCCAGCTCCTGGATCAGCTTCATCGCCTCGGGCTTGGCCGAGAGGAAACTATCCGGACCGCATTCCATGACGCAGCCTTCCCACTGGCGGGTTTCGATGACCCCGCCTACACGCGGTTGTTTTTCGATCAGGGTGTGCGGAATTCCGGCGTTCGCGAGATCGTAGGCAGCCGAAAGCCCGGCAATCCCGCCGCCGACGATAATGACCACTGGCGCCTGCCTCTACAGCTTGAATTCGCGCACGATCTCGACGCACGCCTTCACGTTTTCGACCGGAGTTTCCGGAAGAATGCCGTGGCCGAGATTGAAGATGTGGCCCGGACGCGAGCCGGTGCGCTTCAGCAGCTCATGCACGCGCATACGAAGCTCGGGGAGCGGCGCGAACAAGACCGCGGGGTCGAGATTGCCTTGCACCGCGGAGCGGTAGCTGATGTCCATCCAGGCTTGGTCGATGTTCACCCGCCAGTCGACGCCCATCACGTCGCCGCCGGCGGCGTGCAGCTCGCGGAAGAAGCCCGCCGCGCCGGTGCCGAAGTGGATCACCGGAACGCTGGCCGCGCGGATGCGCTCCAGCAGCGCGCGTGAGTAGGGAGCCACGAAGCGCACGTAATCGTCCGGTCCCAGAGCGCCCACCCAGCTATCGAACACCTGGATGACTCGCGCACCCGCGGAAACCTGCAGCACGGCGAACGCGCCCAGCACGTCCACCAGCTTGCCCATCAAACGGCGCCACAGCGTCTCGTCGTGATACATCATCTGCTTGGTCTTGATGTAATTGCGCGAGGGCCCGCCTTCGATCATGTAGCTCGCCATGGTGAACGGCGCGCCCACGAATCCAATCACCGGAACGCGGCCGGCCAGCGCCGTGACCACGCGCTGGATCGATTCGCCCACGTATCCCAGGTCGTCGGTGTTCGAAATCGAGAGGCTGTCGATATCGTTCGAAGTCCGAACAGGATTCTCGATCACCGGACCTTCGCCCGTCGCGAAGCGCAGTTTCAAGCCCATCGGCTCTACGGGAAGCAGCAGATCGGCGAAGATGATGGCGGCATCCACGTCCAGGATTTCTACCGGCTGTAGCGTCACCTGCGCCGCCAGATCGGGGCGCTTGCAGATTTCGAGAATCCCATGGTGCTGGCGGATCTCCCGGTACTGCTTCATATAGCGACCGGCCTGGCGCATGAACCAGACCGGCCGAACGTCGGTCGGCCGTCGGCGGCATGCGTCTAGAAAGCGGCTTGTCATTGGAGCCACGCGCATCGATCTTGATTAACTCCCTATTGTTGCGGCTAAACGGTTGTGGGCCCTGTCGCCTGAAGTGTAGCGCCCGGAAAGAAAAGCTGGGCTAGACCCGTTGGCCTGTTCCTTTCACCAAGTTAGCACGACTCGGATCAGGAAATCGGGTTTTTTTCTGACCCCTGCTCTGGACGAGCCCGCCCACGCCTGATTCTCTTGAGGATTTGGGGGGCTTTGGCGGCCAAAGCCGCCGGAAGGTCGGCCTCGAAGTGCAATTCGGGCATGCGATAGAGCTGGAGCCTCTCCGTTAACTCACGTTTTAAGAATGGTTTAGAGTTGTTGATCCCCGCGAGTGTTTGCTCCTGCTCCTTGGGGGTTCCGTGGAGTGAAACGCGAATGTGGACTTGGCGAAAATCTGGCGAAAGGAGGACTTCCGTGATCGAGGCGCTGCCGACCCGCGGGTCGGCCAGCTCGTAATTGATCAGCTCTTCCAGTTCTTCCCGGAGGCTTTCGGCGACGCGTTCATGCCGATGGGGGTCCACGTCTTCAGGATACAATACGTTCGTGAAAACAGCGGTAT
>Ga0265314_10001055_pt1 | contig 32045 bp, 28 predicted proteins | sample 4126metaG_FD_203106 | JGI IMG/M metagenome (GOLD analysis project Ga0265314, IMG submission 203106) | Rhizosphere microbial communities from Carex aquatilis grown in University of Washington, Seatle, WA, United States - 4-1-26 metaG | ecosystem: Host-associated > Plants > Roots > Rhizosphere >... | reverse complement strand
CCGCCCCCCCCCCCCCCCCCCCCCCCCCCCCCCCCCCCCCCCGCCCTGGGTAAGGCCGTTAAAGAGGGAAAAGCCTCACGACGTGGCCGTTAGGCAACCGAGGCGATCTGCCGAGGATTCTTTTGTCGTGGTTTTTGTGGCGCCCTTACAGGGCTTGCGCGTTTTGGGGCTTCGGTTCCCAGGGCGTCGCGACAAATGGCTTCGCATTTGTCGCTGTGCCCTGGGCTGAAAAGATGTCACGCTTTCAGCGTGGACGACAACGACACGCAAGCTGCGTTCAATCCGAATGGCCAACGGCGCACTGGTCGCATACGACCGCGACGCAGTGCCACCCGGACGGCGGATCAAATCCATTTAAGGACGCGCATCTGCGAGTTGGGGAGCGCTGAACGGCACACGCGGCGCCGATTGGGCCGGCGATATTTTTCGAATCAAAATGCGCAGAGTAACTCCGCACGGGGCAGCCCGCGACGGATGGGCTGACCCGTGGCATCCGGACGGCGGACACGCTGCGTTCCAGAAACAGTGCCAAAGGGTTCAGACAAAATAAGCAGGCCGCGTCTCCCCACGCGGCCTGCTTGCCTACTTGATTGTCTTCTTGTCTATTTGTCTGTCTGCTTGCCTTCTTAATCACTCGCTTGATTGCATTCGTAAACGCGTGCGACGATGAACGCATTACACCCGCCCAGCGTCACCATTCACTCAGCGTTACAGCTCGCTCAGCTTCACTTCGCGCTTTTCCTTGGTGCTCTTGAGCGCGCCGAAGACCATGCGCATGCTCTTGAGATTGTCTTCCGCATTGCACTCGGGCTGCTTGTTGTCCTTCAGCGCCTGAACGAAGTCCTTCAGCAACTGTGGCGGGCCGCCCAGACCTTCCGTCACCTGCGGAATTTCCGTTCGCACCTGCGGATCCGCGCGGTGTTCCTGCGTGTGGAAAATCTTGTCGGCTTCCCACGTGATGGTGCCCTTCTGGGTCTCGATGCGCCATTCGCCGTTCCAGCCGGTGCGCTTGCCCAGCGTGCAGCCGACCGCACGGTGGCTCGCGTACAGATTGCCGGGGAACTTGAAGACCACGATCTGCGCCGCATCGCCCTTGTGCCAGCCCCAGGGCAAATTCCACGTGACGGCCTGAACCGTCTCCGGCTCCTGGCCGATCACGTAACGCATCATGTCGAAATGGTGGATGCCCATGTCGGTCAGGAACATGTACGGCTGGTTGACGTAGTGCGAGCCCGGGATGTCGGCCCACGACATATAAAAGGAGATGTCGAGCTGGCCGACGGGGCCGTACTGGCCTTCGGCCACGAGCTTGCGCGTGGTCCGCGGCTGGCCGTTCCAGCGATAGTTCTGCGTGATCATGTGCTTAACGCCGGCTTTTTTGCCCGCGGCAACGACGCGCTTGGCGGCATCGAAGTCGTCGCTCAACGGTTTTTCGCCGAGCACGTTTAAGCCGTTCTCGAACGCGGTCAGGGCGACTTTTTCATGCTCCGCCGGCGGGGTGACGTCGACGACGAAGTCGGCCTTGGCCTTCTTGATCGCCGTGCTCAGGTCGTCGTGAATTTTTTCCTTGGGGAAATTGAATTCCGACGACGCACGGTTCTTGTTTTCCGCAAACGGTTCGACCGCCGCGACGACTTCCACGTCCGGGTTGGCCATACAGTCCTTCAGCCAGCCGCGCCCGCGCCCGCCCAGCCCGACCACGATCGCCTTCATTGTTCTCGCTCCTTGGGTTGTCCCGAATTGCCAAAAGCGCGCCGCTGCGCGCTTCCTAAATTATTGTGGTTTAGAAATCGTCGCAGGCGCGGTACGCCGAAATCAGCGCGCGCTCGCCGTCCTTGCCCGGGCGGCTGTTCCCGTGTTCCATGCCCACGATGCCTTCCCACTTCTTGCCGTCGAGGTGCTTGAAGACATTGCGGTAATTAATTTCGCCCGTCGTGGGTTCCTTGCGGCCCGGCGTGTCGCCAACCTGCACGTAGGCGATCTCGCTCCAGCTCTGATCGATGTTCGGCAACAGGTTGCCTTCGGTGATCTGCTGGTGGTACACATCGAACAGGATCTTGCAGCAGGGGTGATTCACGGCGCGGCAGATCGCGTAGGCTTCGGGCGATTCGGCCAGGAACATGCGCGGGTGGCTTTGCAGGCGGTTGAGCGGCTCGAGGACCATGATCAGGCCGGACTGCGCGCAGATGTCGCAGCAGCGCCGCAGCAGGTCGATCGCGTTGGCGGTCTGGTAGCCCCACGCCAGCTTGAGGTCGAAGAGCCCCGGCACGACCGTGCACCACTTTGCGTTAACGCGCTTGGCCACTTCGACGGCTTTGCGCATGTGGGCCAGCACTTTATCGTGTTGCGCCTGGTCGGCGCCGGCAAAGGTCACGTCTTCAAAGCTCGCCGTCGCGACAAAGACGCCCATTTCCAGGTTGTACTTGGCGAGCGCCTTGGCGATCTGCTCCTGCACGGCCGGCTCGCGGTTGGCCATGCCGTTGTCTTCCCACGCGCGGAAGCCTTCGTCGCAGGCGAACTTGAGCTGATCGACGAGGTTCTCGCCGCCGTGCTCTTTGAACATGCCGAAGTGCGGCGCGTACTTGAGTTTAAACGCTTTCGTGCTCACGGGAGGCCCTCGGGTTGGCGGTATGTGCGGATGGTCATGCTGTGACCTGTGAGACGAGTATACCTTCCCCTTCGTGGTGCAGAGTGGATGCATTCTGTGACTTGTGATATACATTATGTGATATGGCAACGCCTCCAACGCCGAGCTTCCTGGGCTGGCCCCTGTGCACATTGTGGGCCGTGCGCGCCTTTGGCCTCAACCAGCGCGAAGAACCCACCGGGCGCTGGTGGATGGACAACCGGCCCCGCGAAAAGCGCGGCGTGATCATTTTTCAATACGCGCTGAAGGGCAAAATGCTTTACCGCGACGCGCACGGCGAACGCGAAGTCCCCGCAGGCTGGGCCGCGCTCTTTTCCTTCGGCGAAGAAAGCGCCTACGGGCTGCCCGCGCATTTCACCGAAGCATTCCACACGCAGTGGCTCTCGATCGAAGGCACGGGCCTGGCCGAGCATTGCGCGCTGATCCGCGCGCGCTTCGGCTCGGTCTTCAAGATCGGCGCGGACAATCCGCTCCTGCGTTCAATGCGCGAATTGACCGTGCACGCGCGTCCGCGCAGCGCCGAAGCCGCGGCGCTGCATTCGGCGGAGGTGTACTCCTTTTTAATGCGCCTGTATCTGCACCTGGAACGCCAGTGGGCCAAAGAGAAGGCGCCCGTCGAACGCGCGGTCGATGAATTGTTGAGCCACGCCACCGCCGCGTGGAGCTTAAAGGAAGTCGCGCAGCGGCACGGCTGCAGCCGCGAACACCTGAGCCGCGTCTTTCGCGAGCGCACCGGGATGCCGCCGGCCGCGTACCTGATTCGCACGCGCTTGAACCGCGCGCTGGAATTGCTGCGCGAGACGAGCCTGCCGATCGCGCAGATCGCGCGGCAGAGCGGATTTTCGAGCAAGTTTGCGCTCTCGCGCTGGGTGCGCCACGAAACCGGCGCGCCGCCGGGCGCGTACCGGGCGAAGGCCGCAGTGCGGTAGGCTACTTCAAACACCCTCGCGAAATCACGATGCGCTGAATCTCGCTCGTGCCTTCGTACAAGGTCAGCACGCGCGCGTCGCGGTACAGCCGTTCGACGCGGTATTCGCGGCTGTAGCCATATCCGCCGAAGACCTGGACCGCGCGGTACGCCGCGCGATTCGCCGCTTCGCTCGAAAAAAGTTTCGCCATCGCCGAGGCGTCCGAGCACGGCTGCTTGGCATCGCGCTTCCAGGCCGCGTTCAAGGTCAGCGCACGCGAAGCTTCCAACTCGGTGGCCGTGTCCGCGATCATCCACTGGATTGCTTGAAAATCGGCGATGGGTTTACCAAACGCCTGGCGCTCCTTCGCGTAGCGCGTCATCTCTTCCAGGCAGGCCTGCATCAGTCCGACAGAGAGGCTCGCGATGCCGATGCGCCCGCCGTCGAGGCCGCTCAGCGCGACCTTCAGGCCCGCGCCTTCGGCGCCGAGCAGATTTTCCGCGGGGATCGCGCAGTCCTGAAAACGCACCGCGCACGAATGGCTCGCGCGCTGCCCCATCTTCGGCTCGGGCTTGCCGATCTCCATGCCCTTCGCGCCGCGTTCGACCAGAAACGCGCTGATGCCGCCCTTCCCCTTTTTTGCCGGATCGGTCACCGCCATCACCACAAATACGCCCGCATCGGTGGCGCTGGTGATCCACGCTTTTTCGCCGCTGATGAGGTATTGATTGCCTTTCTTCTCGGCGCGCGCGCGGATCGCGGAAGCATCCGAGCCGGCATTGGGTTCCGTGAGCGCGAACGCGCCCAGTCCCGCAGGCTCGCACATCGCCGGCAGATATTTTTTCTTGTGCGCGTCGCCGCCCCATTTTTCAATGCACGCGGCGACAAGGTTGTTCACCGAAAGCGTGACTGCCACGCTCGCGTCCGCGCGCGCGATCTCGATCAGCGTGAGCGCGTAGGCGACGTTGTCGAGCTCCGCGCCGCCAAAGCTTTCGGGAATCGTCATGCCGAGCAGGCCTTGCGCGGCGAGCTCCTTGACCGCTTCTTTTGGGAAGCGTTCTTCCGCGTCGAGCTTCGCGGCGAGCGGCAGAAGTTTCTTTTCGGCGAGCTCGCGTGCGGTCGAACGCGCGGCTTCCTGCGCTTCGGTGAAATTGAGATTCATGCGCGGCCCTCATTCATGTCGATGCGCGCATTCTGATAAAGATTCGGCAAAGCGCAAACCAAGAGGCGCGGGGTTAATCCGTGGGGATGTTCATGCCCACATAAACGAGCAGCGCAACCCACAGGACCGAACCTCCAAGCATTGCGCCAGCAAATTCACCATTTACCGCCAACCCGATCACTGCGCTAAAGGCAATTACGCCGCCTAAAAGGCCCAGCAAACTGAATCGATTCTTGAAAAAGAGCACCGCAACCACCATCGCCGCGGGAAGCATCGCGACAATCAGCAACCCGGATAAGCCCACGATTGCGCCCAAATACATTCCGGCCTGGAATCTCAATATGGCTGAAACAAGCGCGCCCAGCAGCCCCAACGAGGACAGCGCCATGCCACGCAATGCCCAGCGCGTAATGCTTGCGGTGAAGGCACCTTTGATGACGGGTGGAACCGCTTGAATCGGCTCGGCCGGTAGCGTTTGCGGAGGGTCGTCTGGGCCTGGCATTTCGTGACCTCTTGGCCGCGCTACGGATTCGGTTTGGTTTTATCGATATCAAGGGCAATGATCAGCGCTGTAAACCAGACGAACACCGCGGCCAGAATGCCCAGAATTGGATTGCCGGCAACCAGCAACCCCACCACGCCGCCCAGGACAAAAATCGTGATGATCAAATCAATTAAAGTAAACCGGCTCGCCAGAAATAATGCCGAGCCGATGTAGAGCAGGCTGCACAAAAGCGATAAGCCCAATCCGCCTACAACCATGACGGCTAAAACCACGATCCCAAAAGGCGGAAAAAGCACGCCGACCAGGAATGCGCAAATAAAACCGTATCCGGCAAGACCCAAGCCAAACAAGCAACGGCGCTTAAAACTCAACATACGTCCGTAGCCGCGCCGGAGACGTTCGGTATCGGGAGCCTCGGACAATACGGACCCCTGTTCTTCCGGCGAAGCCATCGCTCGCAGACTCCTTCAAGGTGTATTCATGCGTGTGCGAAAATCCTTTAAGTCGGATCGTTCGCGAGCGCATGAATGAGCGCGAAAACCCAAATGATTACGCCCAAAACAATTGCCTGCGCGTAAAAGCCCGTCACGATCAAACCACTCAACGCGCCGATCCCAAATACCGCGAGTAAAAGTCCGGCCAGCGAGAAGCGCGCGGCCACAAACACTGCGCCCATGTAGACCAGGTTGGCCAGCGCCGCGAGGGACAGCGCCCCAACGCTCACCCACGCGCAAATCGCACTGCCCCAGCGCATGTAATACGCGAACAACGTTTTTGGGAAGAGCGGCGCGATCAGGGCGACGGGAATCGCCAGCACGATTGCGATGCTGGCCACGTACAGGCCGCGCCAACTCCAACGTTTGACGCGGTGGATAAACTGGCACGCGCGTTCGCGGCGCAGCATCGTGGGATCGAGGTCCATCGGCGGCGCAGGCAGAGGCGCCGCTTGTGAAGGCGCCGCCTCGGAACCTTCGGGTACTTTGCACAGTTCGTCGCTGGCCGGATTCATTGGCGACCTGCTTTCAGGTGGGATCGCGCTCGAGCGCGGCAATCAACGCAATCACCCACATAGCGATCCCGACACCCACCGCTTCAACGTCATGCGCCGTCACAACCAATCCCAATAACGCGCCCAGCGTCACCATGCCCACCAGCAGCACGCCCAATCCAAAGCGCGGCGCGAGCAGGTACACGCGCGCGACATAGGAGAAACTCGCCAGCCCGGCGATCAGAGTGCCTACCGCAAAACACGCCATCCCGATCCCGCCCAGCAGTCCATGCGCCGGCTCCAGCCACACCAAGAACAAGCCCAGCCCCGCAATCGCAAACGCGCGCCAGCCGAAGCGCTTCGTTCTGCGAACCTGTTCGATGGCCTCGGCCTGTTGCGCAGCGGCAGCACCGCTCGGCGCGGATGGCTCAAGCGCGGCGGAAGCGTCCGGGTTCTGCGGCTCCAGGTTCAAGGCAGCGTCCTTAAAAGGTCGGATCGCGGGAGACCACGCGCGCCAGCGCAAGCCCCCATAGACACACGCCTGTCGCGCCGCCGGGCAAAAAATATCCGCCCAATAGCAATCCCAACGCCGCGCCGAATGCAAAGATACCAAACAGCAATTCACCCAAACTAAAGCGTTCGCACACAAACAGTGCCGCCACCATATAGATAATTGAAAAGCAGATCGACAACACCAGGCCCGCACCGCTCAGCCAGACGCCACACATACAGGCCGCGGAAAGAATCTGCACGCGCAGCATATATTCGAAAGGCAGGCAGATGAAGATGGCCGCGATGCCCACACCCAGCACGTATAGTCCGGCCAGACTTAAGGAGCGCAGCGCGCGCACCAGCCTATAGGAGAATTCTTTGCCCGGTGGGGCGACCGGCTCAGACACTGCGACCGGCGCGCTTATTCCAGAACCTTCCTTCACTGGTTGCGGCAGGGTCATGGCTTTGTCCCCTGCTTTTTGAAGTGCGGATCGTGCCCCAGCAGCGAGATCACCGCATGGAGCCCGCCGACAAGTCCGAGGCACAGCGCCCACAAAAACTCGCGATTAATCATAAGTCCAACAAATCCACCAAGCATAAATATTCCATAAATCAGGCTCGCAATGCGGATGCGCGCAAACTTCACATACACGATGGCCAGATACGCCAGCAAACTCGCCGCCGACCAGCCCCAACCACCTCCCAGCAACACCAACCCCAGGTAGTACAGCAGCATGCCCGTGCTGTAATTCACATTGATCAGTAGAAACGAACCCAGCAGGAACAGGACGAGTCCGATGGAACCGCATAGCGCCGCATAAAGCATGGATCGCCGGAGCGCACGCAGCCAGTCTTGCGCGGCCGCTTGCGCGCTCCTGGCAGCCGGTGCCGGCGGCTCTTCGGCGGGCGTCACAGCGTTTTCCCATCATTTAAAGTTGGATCGAAAACCAGGGCAACAACGGCCAGATACACAAGCAAAAGCAGGATTAATGGATACAGAAACAGATCTAAATTATTAACCCACAATCCGATGCAGCCGCCTGTGACAAAGACCATTGCAATCAGGGTAATCAGGCCAAAGCGCACACACCGCGTGAGAACCGCCAAAACATATAGCAGAATACATAGCGAAGCGATGAAAACTCCGAACCCGGCCATAAGCAACCCGATAAACCAAATTGCAATGCCGAACATTCCCAAAAGAATGCCCAGAATATTTTCGCTTGAGATTCCCATAATTAATACCATGCCCAGCAAAACCAGCGCGCCGCCCAGAAGCACCACCTTCACGCCTGCCCACGCCCATTCGCGCAGGCCTCGGATGCGGTCGTGCAGGCGCGCTTCCTGCCAGGTGATGCCGGACTTTCGCACTCGCGGCAAAGCGGTTGGATCGAAGGGCTTGCTGGGCGCGTTCATCGATTGGGCGCCGCTTTGTCGAAGGTTGGATCGTACACCACGACGATGCTCACCAACGCCAGCCACAGCAGCGCGCCAATGGCGAGCGCATACAATTCGTGGCCGCTCGAAATCGTCCATACCAGGATGCCGATCGCGAAACTGGCCCCCACCAAAGCCAAAATTCCGAAGCGCGCGCAGAGAAAAACCACCACGAGGGCATACAGCAAATGCATCAGGAGTGCGAATCCAGCACCGCCCAAAAACACGTGATAGGCTGTGGCGGAAAATTCTCCCAGCGACTTATTCGCAATCGACACCGCTAGCATCAAGGTCAGGCCGAATAGCCCGCATAAAAATCCGGCCCAACACAAACGTTTAAATCGATAGAGCAATATCTCGATCCGCGCTTCCCGTGAGACCTCGGGCGGACTGACCGTCTCTATAAATTCAGAAGGCGGCGTGGAGGGCTGATTCACAGGCGCGTTCATCGGCCCACGGCCTCCGTTTTTGGCGGCGCTGCTTGTGCCGCGCGATCCCGCATTCGCCGCCGCGATTCCAGATATAAAGTCAGCGCCAGCCACGCTCCAATTGCGCCAACTCCGGCGATTAAATAAAGCCGCGTCTCCTGTGCCAAGCTGATCAGGATGCAGACGCCCAGCGCGACCAGTACAAATATTCCCGCTCGCGAGGCCTCCTGACTCGACTTCTCGAATAGATCCAGCGCCAGGAAAAGCAGCAGCGAGAGCAGACACACGCCCAGCCCCAGCGTGGCGAAGAACAGGCCCACCGCGGTGAGTTCGTGTGAATTCGCCACGTGGCCCAGGATCGCCACCGCGCCGCCCGTGTAAAAAGTCCGCGCGCCGAACACCATGCGCGACTTGAAATTCTCCAGCGTGGTGCTGGCCCACGTGTGCAGCGAAGCGGCCGGTGCCGCCGGCTGCGGTTCGGCCGGCACAACCTCTCTCCGCGCCACGCAGCCCGGCGACGACGCGGGTGCGACCATGCGCCGCACGCTCGTCCCCGGTTCCAACGCCGCCAAATCCGGCACCGCCATCGGTTCATACCACCAGGCCATGCCCTGCATCCAAATTGTATTAAAGAGCTCCACGACTTCCTTTTCATGCGGCGTGACCGCGCGCACCCGCCACGGCAATGGGGGCGGCGGGAGGATTTTGGCGGGCTCGCGCGAAGGGACGGGCAACGGGGGCGGTTCCGGCGGCGGGGCTTCGCCTTCCGTGTCGTCGGGACCCGGCGTTTCGCGTGAAAAGAGCGTCGGATCGAGCAGTATGGCCACGACAAGTAGGCTAAATCCAAAGGGCAGCCCGAAGCCAACCGCAACCACCCCATAACCCAATAGGGCCAGTCCCATTAATGCGCCGACAAACAGGGTGAAGACCATCAGGCCCAACAGCGAGAAGCGCGTAAAACACAGGTATACCGTGAGCGTGTAGGCCGCCAGCATGCACGCCGTCAGCCCCAGCCCCACGCGCACCATCTGCATGCAAAGGAAATCCGGATCGGAGAGGCCAAGGAATTTGAACAGGAGCAGGCACGGCACGCATGCGCAGGCCAGGTAAAAGCCATACCAGGCCCAGCGCTTGATTCCGCGCACGACCCGGTAGGCCAGCTCGCGGCCGGGCGGCGCTTGAGGCGGCGGGAATTCCGGCGGCGCAACTTCGTCCAACGGTACAACGTCCGGGCCCGCGGGCGGCCGCCCAGGCTCATCCGAACCCTGGAGCGGCACGTGGCCCTTAAACAGCACGCGCGACGACTCCAGCTCTTTTTTCTCGACGAACGCCATACGCCGCTTTCCGTGTTACCGCGACTGCGCCAGCTTTTCCTTCGCCCGCGCGCGCCGGCCTTCAATGTCGAAGCACGCGCGCTGATTTTCCTGACAATACCACCGCGCCAATTCCAGCGCGTCTTTTTCGGTGAGAAAACCGGACTCAATTTCCGCGCTCAGGGCGCGTTCCAAGCCCCGGCGGCATTGCTCCGCATAGGCCACTGCCGCTCGAGGCCGGGCGATATCGCCGCCAAAAACAAAGAGCTTGTTGGACGGGACCGCGTGAATGTAATTTCGCACCATTTCAGTGGTCTTAAATGGATTGAGCGACCAGGCCCAGCACAGGTCCAGGTACACATTGCGATAGTGCTTGGCCAGCGCCACGATTTCATTTTCGTACGGGTAAGAAATATGCATGAGCACAAAGCGCGCTTCGCGGTACCTGGCCAACAGCGGAGACAAATGTGCGGCCGAAATCCGCTGCGGCTGCATGTAGCTATGCCCGGCAAGGTAGCCGGTGTGGATCTTAAAAGGCAGGTTGTGCTGAATGGCAAGTTCGACGCCGCGCGCGGTGCACCAATCGCCTAGCAGTATGCGCTCATCCTGGGAGATGTCCTTCGCGCCGGCGAGCGCGCGCTGGAGCACCGGAGCCGCTTCGGCGTCGCTGCGTTCCTGCCAGGCGATCGAACGCGTGTATGCATGCTGGCTTTTCACCGCGATGGCCATGTCCGCGTACTTTGTAAAGATCTTGGCCATGCCTTCGCGCAGGGTTTCCAGATCGCGGACCTGCACGCCGGTCTCTTTGAAAAGCTCCTCGGTCTTGAGTTCTCCGTAGCAGAAGTCCGCCCAGCGGATGTCATAGAAAAAGAAGTCCGGCCCTGATTCATCCGGCAGGCAGGGCCAGCAGAAATCGTCGACCTGGATGTGGTCTAAACGCGCTTCGTCGCGCAGCAGGCGCAGACGCTCCCCCGCCGGCCACGCCGCGGGGAGCTTCGCTTGCGCGTCACGTAAAGCGCGGACGCTGAACTCTTCGATGCCGAAGAAACGCTTCGCGATCTCGCGGGCCGCTTCGCCATATCCGGTAAAGCGGCAGGCCTTCCAGATTTCGGCCACGGGTGCGAAGCGCGCTTCGATATCCGGGTTCTCCGGATTGCGCAGCGCCTGGACCTGCGCTTCGGTGGCGCCGGCGACGCCGAAGTCGGCGAGCACGTAATTGTCGAAGATTTCGCACAGAATATCGGGCTTCTGCTTTCGATATTCCGCTTCCTTGAACATGTGCTCATGCGTGTCGCAGATGCGCACGTCGCGGATGAATTGGGAGAGGTCCGTAGGCGTGGCCACGCGGGGCGCTCCTTTTATGGGTCAGGTGCCGCCTGCATACGCCCGATACTTTAATCGCTGCGCGCGGGAGCGGAATCACATTCCGTGGGGTGAATTGGTGCAGGATGCGCCCCGCATGATGATTAATGAGGCGCGTTTCAAAGGACAAATAAAACGACACACCGCGCGCCAAGCGGCGGGAAGAGACGAACCTGTGCTTCCAGACCGGCGCTACTTCATAATGTCTTCGATGGAGAGCGCCGCGCCCGGCATTTCCTTGTTCGCGGCTTCCAATTTCTCGCGGCTCGAGACCACGCACACGCCGCCCTTACCCGTGTTCGCTTCGAGCAATTCGACCAGCGACGCCTTCACGTTCTTCGGCGTGGCTTCGAGCAGCCGGGCATGCCGCGCTTCGCGCGCTTCCGGAGAATCGCCCATCACGTGCCGGTTGAGCGCCTGGCCGGTCGCTTCGCCGGGGCGGATCGGGCGTTCGGCGCCCTTGGCCGTGCCGATGATCGCGCGGTCCACATCGGTCTTGCTCCACTTCGCGTTCCTGGCGTAATCAAGCGCGCGGCCGAAGGTATCGAGCGTCTTCTTGATCGACGGATCGCGGTACGAATAGAAGTACCAGTCGCGGTCGAAGCCGTTGTAGCCGCAGCCGCCACCGTACGCGCCGCCCTTGATGCGAATCTCTTCCCACAAAAAGCCGAGGCTGAGCAAGCGCGCGCCCACATTCAAAATTGGCGCGTCGGCATGCGTCACGTGCGGGGCGGGGAGCACCTGCGCGCAGAAAGCCACTTCCGCCGGCGTGGCAAGGCCGTCGCGTGGCGCGGCGCCCTTTTCGACCTTTGGCGTACGTTCCGGAATCGGCGCCGAACCCATTTCGCGGCACCAGCCGTCGAGCGCGCGCGTCACCTGCGTGTACGCGCCATCGGAGCCCGTGAAGCTGGCCGTCACGCGCTTTGAATTGCGGAAGAGCGCGCGCATTTGCTCGAGTTTCGCCACGGTCGCTTCGCGTTCGGCGGCGTAATGATCGGCGAGTTTTTCAACCAGCCGCGTTTGCGGCAGGCCGCCCAGCATTTCAGAGAGCTGGCCTTCGGGCGAGAGCCGCCGGCCGGCGTGGCGCATGGCCATGTCCAGCCCGCTCGAGACCAGCGCGCTGCGGTGCGCGGCCTTGGACTGGATCAGCACGTCTTTCAGGCGCGCTTCGTCGCGAAATTCGAGTTCGAAGAGCACGTCGCGGAAGACCTTCAGCGCGTCGCCGATCTTGCCGTCGAGCGCCTTAAGACTGAATCGCGCGCGGCGCAGGCAGCGCGAAGACGCCGCCGCGTGCGTGGAGACGCTCGTCCAGAATCCGATCCCGCCGGTGTTCGCGACGACGCGTTCGGCCATCTTCGTGTAATCCAGGCCCGCGGCGCCCATCTTATGCACGCAGTCGCCAAAGAGCGGCATGAACGGAAAGAGTTCGTCGGCGGCGTCGGCGATGTCGAAATCCAGGTGCAGATAATTGACGCCATTGGCGAAGACATCGTTGCGCAGCACTTCCACCCCGCTCGAAAGCTTTTCAATCACCGTCGGGATGTGCTTGGGCTTGGCCGGCAGGTCCTTGACCTTGAGCTGCGGCAGCGTCAGGAGCGCGGCGGGCGAGTTGGGCGTGTTCTGCAGCTTTTCCAGTTTGGCCGCTTCCTGCGCGATCTTCTTGAGCTGCGCCGGCTTCATGCCGGACTTGAGCTTCTTCATTTTGGCCGCGAATTTCGCGTCCTTCTTGCCCTGCATTTCGCGGTCCGGCGTGAAGACGCAGTCCAGGCGGTGCGGATTTTCCAGCAAGCGCAGCTTGATCAGCCGCGAGAAGAGCTGTTTGTCCGAGTGGTACTTGGCCTTCAACGCTTCGAGGTGCTCGTCGGCGCGCAAAAACGCGAGCGGGTCCGCGCCGTAAATCCACGTGCGATACGCGCGGTCCATCAACCAGAGCGGGAACATGCTTTGAATTTCGAAGAAGCGGTAGCCCAACTGGTGGAACGCGGCCTCGACTTTCTCTTCGGGAATGCCTTCGTCGGCGACCTTCTTGAGCGTGTCCATGACCAGCTTGACGATCTTGGCCTTGCGGTCGGCTTCGGTGCCCTTCAAGCCGACGTGGAAGGTGCCTTCCATCACGTAGGCGCTGTAGCCGGTGCGCGTCAGGTCGTCGCCCAGCTTTGAATCGATCAGCGCCTTCTTGAGCGGCGCGGCTTCGTTGCCCAGCAGGATCAGGTCGAGCAGGGTCAGCGCCATGACTTCCTGCGGATCGGTGCAGTCGCCGACCAGCCAGTTCATCGTGACGAACGTCTTGCCCTTGGTCTCGTCGTCCTTGCCGACGGGATACTGCTCCACGCGCTCCTTGGGTTCCTTCCAGCGTCGCTGGTGTGGGATCGAAGTATCGACCTCCTTGTGCTTAAACTGGTCGAGCTTGTCCTTTAGGAAACCCAGGTGCTCGGTCGTCGGAATATCGCCGAAGATGAAGATGAACGAGTTGCTGGGGTGGTAGAGCGTCTTGTGAAAACTCGTGAACGCGTCGTAGGTCAAGTCAGGGATCGCGTCCGGGTCGCCGCCGCTGTCCTTGCCGTAGGGCGAGTTGGGGAAGAGCCATAAGAAGGAAAGATTATCGACGTAGTCATCGGCGCTGGAGTATGCGCCCTTCATTTCGTTGAAGACGATGCCTTTGACGATCAGGTCGCTGGTGATGTCCCCCTTCTTGGCGAACTCGAGGTGGTGGCCTTCCTGCTCCAGCGTCTGGCGCGAGATCTTGGGGTGGAAAACCGCGTCGCAGTAGACTTCAGCCAGGTTGAAGAAGTCCTTCTTCACATTGCTCGCGACGGGGTAGACGGTCTTGTCCGGGTAGGTCATGGCATTGATGAACGTGGCCATGGACATGTTGACCATCTCTTTGAACGGATCCTTGACCGGGAATTTCTTCGAGCCGCCCAGCACGGAGTGCTCGAGGATGTGGGGCAGGCCGGTGTCGTCGCTGGGGGGCGTCTTGAAGGCGATGCAGAAGAGGTTCTCGCTGTCCTGCGCGTGGACATGCAAAAGCTTCGCGCCAGATTTCTCGTGCTCAAGCTGGTACGCCGTCGCGCGCAAATTTTTCAGCGGAGCCACGCCGCGCACGATATAGCCGTTGAGTTTTTGGCCGGGCACCAGCGACTGATTGGATGCATTGGACACGTAGACGCGCGCTCCCCAAGAGGTTGGCCAGCGGGACGGCTTGATGGGAGCAGTGTTAGATTTTAGAGCGGATTATCAAGTGGAGGGCGCGGATTTGGGGCGGGAAGGTGAGGATCAGGCGACGCGTTTTCGGTGGCCGATGCCTATTTCAGGACGGTTGGAACCAAGCATACCGTCAGGACAATAAATCCCGTCAGGCACACCGCGCTGAATGCGACGGCCAGCACCATCGACCACGCCTCATAAGCACTGTAGCGATTTTGCGAGACGCTTTCTTCTTTTTGCGAGAGTTGCATAGCCGGCCCCCTGTAAGTCGGTCTAAATTGCGAACATTCGGATGATTCGACCTTCAGTTAATTCAAGCGCACACCGCAGGCCAATCCCGCATTGTTTCGGATTGCGCGGTGCTTGGTTGATTCTGCTCCCTCCGGTTGCGGGCTTCCCCGCAGCGCATAAAACCGTTTTGCAGAGGAGCACCGCATGGCGAAGCGCCGGATTTTGGTCACCAACGACGACGGCCTGGCCGCGCCAGGCCTGGTTACCTTGGTGCGCGAACTGCACCGTACGGGCCTGTACGACCTGCGCGTTGCGGCGCCCGAAAAAGAGCAATCCGGCGTCGGGCATTGCATCACGATCTACACGCCGCTCTTCGCCGAAGCCGTCCAACTGCCCGACGAACTCGACGCGATTCCGACCTTCAAAGTCGCCGGCACACCGGCCGATTGCGTGAAGCTCGCGATCACGCACCTCTTCCCGGGCTTCAATCCGGAACTCGTGCTCTCGGGCATCAATCGCGGCCCGAACGTAGGCATCAACGTGTTTTATTCAGGCACCGTCGCCGGTGCGCTTGAAGCCTGCATTAACGGCATGCCCGCGCTGGCGCTCTCGCTCGATGTGCCCAGCAGCGGGCTCTGGCATTTCACGCTCGCCGCGGAGTTGGCCCTGCCGATTGTCGGGGCCACACTCGAGCAAGGCCTGCCGCCTTGGACGATCCTGAATTGCAACTTCCCCAACCGACCGCAGGACAAAATTCTGGGCACGAAGCTCTGCACCCAGGGCTTGAGCGGCTTTAAGGAATATTACGTCGAAGAGAAACCTGAAGGCGCGCGCCGGCGCTTCCGCCTCGAAGGCGACATGCGCTTCGTCGACACCGAGAAGGACAGTGAAGCGATCAAGCTGCGCGAAGGCTGGCTGACGGTCACGCCGTTGGGCTTGAACCTGCATCACGTGACCGCAGGCGACGCGCTGAAAGGCTGGAAGCTGTTTAAGACGTAAGTTGAGCGCGCGGCGCCAAGGTCAGGAACGTCTGCGCGCCGTTGTTTGGTCCCTGCGTCAGGTCGAGCACCTCGAAGCTGTATTCGCTGCCGCCTTCGAGCACCAATTCCCACAATTCAGTCAGCGCTTTGAGCGTGGTCTTCGACAGCGAGACGTCGAACACTCCGGGACTCGGCGCGCGCCACTTCATGATCGGGCAGACTTCGCAAAGTTCCACGCGCCAGGTCCGCACGTCACCGCCCGGATCGAGTTCCACGAGCGTGCGTCCGGCGCCGGTCTCGAGCAACTTTTCGAGGGCCGCGTGCGCGGCTTCGTCGCTGGGGGCATCGCCCAAGGCGAGTTTCCAGGCAGGCGGGAGGCCCTCGGTAGCGGGCGTGCGCGTCAGCAGCGGCATGCGGATAGTCTGCGCGGCCCGATTCGGCCCGCCAATAAAGAAACGTCTGGGATTCGAGGGGGTTACCGCGCGAAGGCTTCGGCCTGCGCTTCGTGCTCCAGGCCCATGCCGCTGCAATATTCGTAGAGCGCGCGGTGGTCTTCAGAATACTTCTTGGCCAGGTTGTAGACGTGGCGCGGAGAGAGCTTGGCCCACGCGACTTTCACGCCGCCCATGCCTTCCACTTCGGCGGTCAGTTCCTTATCGTCGGCGGCCGTGATGCGCGCGGGCGTGTCCTGCCCGTAAAGCGGCAGCGGCGCGAGTTCCTTCTTTCCAGCCGCGACGGATTTGATCACCAGCGCCTTCAGTTCCGCGAAACGTTTTTCGGCCAGCGCCTTGTCTTCAGCGCTGGGCTCGGCTTTGTGCGCAACCGGCACGGGCGCCGGCGTGCCGCCGCTTGAAGGACTGCCATTCGCGACCGGATCGCCGGACTTCACCGGCGGGAGTGGCTCGATCGCCACGCGGTTGGTCAGATCCACGCGCTGTCCGCCGATTTCAACCGAACCGCCCACGGAACCCGTCTTGAAGCGCACCACCGCGCCATTGACCTTCACCGTTACGGTGTCGCCTTCGAGCTTACCTTCGGCCAGCGGCGGGACGGCGTCCTTCACGTCGGAAGTCGTGAGCACATGCAGGAAGTAATCCGCGGCGGCGGGCGTCTTGGGGGAGATCTCGACGCGGCACTTGGGGCATTCTTCGCCTTCACTCTTGGGCGGGAAGCTGTGCCCGCCGTAGCTGTAGAGTTCCGCGCCGCTATTGAGTTTGGTTTCGACATCCGTCGGCAACACGGTCTGCACATGCAGACGGCCCTTGCCGTTGGTTACGACCAGCCGTTCGCCGTCCTTGGTCGGGATCTGCATCGCCTGCAGTAGCCAGGTCTTCTTGAAAGACGGATTCTTGGAGACCACGCGGTCGAAGATCACAAACGTGTTGGGCCGCAGGTACACGATCTGGCGCGTGCAACAGGCCATCTTTTGGGCGGCGTACGCGCGCGTGATATCAGTAGCGGTATAGAGGAACGATTTCTGGTCGTCGTAGGCCAGGATATCGGCGATGTCCATGAGCTGGCGATTCTTGTTCAAGTCGTCGAGGTCCAGCAGCCCGCCGTTGTGACCCATGGACGTATTGACCCAGGGAAACGCCTGGCCGCCATCGTTGACGATGGGCCCACAGGCGCGCATGCCATCGGGGGTTTTCTCCGACGGATCGAAAACCAGGAGCGTGTTGTGCGCAATGGAGCGGATGTAGTAATTGCCCGCGTGCTGGCCGCCGAAGTCGTCGTACACGCCGCCGTCCCCGGCGAGTTGCGCTTCCTTGTAGATCAGAAAGTGTCCCGCATCGAGGTGCTGGTGCGCGCCGTAACGCTTGCTCGAATGAAAGAAGAAGTAGGTCGCGTCGGGGTCCCATGAACTACGCGCGGCGACCCAGCCCGGCCCCAAGCTGCAATGCGAGAGCTTGAAGTTGTGCAGGTCGCCGGTGGGCAGGTCCTTCTCGTGCCAAAGAAAGTTCATCGACGAATACGCTTCGGGGATGCAGCACTCGGGGACGCGCTGGTTGTAGGCGTGCACGAAGGCGTCCTGTGGATCGTTCTTGTAATAGGTCGTGAGGATGCGGCGCGCGGCGAGCAACCGTTCGCTTACGCCGCCGTAGACACCGTAACCGCCGTCGCCCATCGGGACGGCGCGGTTCATTTCGTGCGGCAGCGTGCCGGGGAACATCAGAAACATGCTCGCGACACCGGCGTTGCGGAAGAATTTCGGCGACATTGCATAGTAGTCGACGCCTTCGCAGGTGCGCGCGACTTCGCAGAAGACCAGCCACTCATAGAGGAAGTAATGTTCGTAGTAGCCTTCGGCCCAGCCGCCGCCGTCGCCGGCGACATCCATGGCGGGCGCGGCGCGCGTCTTCACTTCGACCTGCAGTGCGCGAATGATGTCCGGCGCCTTGGGATTTTCGTAGTACGTCGCGTAGCCGCCGAGGCCGATGCCCCAATTCTTGTAGCCGTAATACCCATTGGCGAAGACATGGACTTCGGACTTCACGTTGGCTTCGACGGTTTTGTTGTAGTAGTCGATGTACTCCTTGCGCTCCGCATCGGTCCAGCATTCGTAGCACAGGTCGTAAACAATCGCGGCGTAGGCCAGATCGTGGCCGAAGGTCTCGTGGCCCACGCGGATCGGCCCGCGGGCCAGCTTCAACGCCATCTTCACGGCTTCCTTGCCAAGTGCCTGGTCTCCGTCGATCGCGCAGACCAGCGCCATCGGCAACATGCGCATGAGATCGCCGAGCTGCGCATTATGCGCGTTGGCGATGACTTCCTTGTAGGCGACGGGGCGCGAAGCTTTGAGCGCCTGCAGGCGCGCGCGCGAACCGAACAAGCGCGGATGTTCCTTGGGCACGTCCTGCGCCGCGGCAAAATTCGAGCACAGGCACAAGACGAGGGCGCTCAACAGGGCTCGGGAACGCATCCAGGTGCTCTCCGCTTTCCTTTATTGAGTTGGGAACGCACGCCGATCCTTTGACCGATTTTGGGGAACGCGCGCGACAGCCCTGTCTGGCTTTCGTGATTACAACGAGGCGGGCTGTGATTTCTTTCAGAAGTAATTGGCGGACCGAGGCAGAATCTGTTGGACGAAATTCAGGAGTGGGTGGCGAAAATTACTGCATGCCGTGAGGTCTATACGTAGGAATTTAAAGCCGATAGCGCTCAAGGCCCGGCGCTGGCTTAGGGAGGTCTAGTTTCAGGCCTTCAAGCGCCTTCACGATGATCTGCGATACAGCTAGATTACGAAACCATTTCTTATCGGACGGGATCACAAACCAAGGTGCGCGCTCGGTTGCGCACTTCGAAAGCGCGTCTTCAAAGGCCTGCTGGTACTTTTTCCAGAGGGGGCGTTCTTCGAAGTCCTGCGGGCTGAGCTTCCAGTTCTTCTCAGGATCGTTGATGCGGGCCTGGAGCCGCGCTTTTTGCTCTTCCTTGCTGAGATGTAAAAAGAATTTAAGCACCACCGTCCCAGATTCGGCGAGCAGTTTTTCAAACGAATTGATCTGCGCGAAGCGCGCCTTCCAGACTTCCTTCGGGACGAGCTTGTGCACGCGCACGACCAGCACGTCTTCGTAATGTGAGCGGTTGAAAATCCCGATCTCGCCCTTGCCCGGGACGGCCTTGTGAATGCGCCACAGAAAATCGTGGTCGAGTTCTTCGCTCGTCGGCTTTTTGAAGCTGGTGACCTTGCAGCCTTGAGGGTTGAGGCCTGTCATGACGTGGCGGATGGTGCCGTCCTTGCCGGCGGCGTCAATGCCCTGCAATACGATTAGGAGAGCGCGCGCCTTCGAGGCGTAAAGGCGATACTGAATTTCGCTCAGGCGTTTGAGGTTTTGTTCGAGGGCCTGCTGCGCGCGCGCGTCGTGCTCGACGCCCTGGGTGCCAGTTGGATTGAAATCCTTGAGGCGCGACTTGCCCGGCTTAAAGCGCAGCACCTCGGAGAAATCGGGTAGCGCTTTCACCGGTCAGCCTCCCTGAAAACCTAGTGAGCCGGATTGCCGCCGGGTTCGGGCGCGGCGGGGCCGGGGTACTTTTTATCGGGCCGCGCGACAGGTTCGGTCTTGTGCGGAATAACCACCGGCGTTTCCGTGGGCACAACCGGTGGTTTGACCACCGGTTCCGCGGGCTGCGGCTGCACATCGACCTTCGAGGCTTCCTTGCGCAAGCGGGCCAGTGGCTTGGCCAGGTTGTCGACGGCAATGCGTTCGATCTTCCAGACTTCGGGTCGTCCTGCGATGACCAGCACAGCTTTGTCAGCCAGTGCGTTGCCGATGGTCAGCTTGTATTCGGTGCCGTCCTTGAGTTTGACGCTGACTTTGGCGAAGGGTTTTTCCAGGCCGCGCGCGTTGGCTGGGATGTCGTCGGCATAGCCGGCAGCCGAAAGCCACGCCGCAGTGGTCAGGATGCCGAGGACTTCCTGGTCGTTGGCGTCTTCTTCCTTGGGCTGCGTGATGGCCCACTTGGAGCGCACGGGTTCCTTCTTCTTCGGGTCGGCCGGCGGCGGCGCAGGCGGGCGCTTGGCCAGGTGCACGAATTCGGCGTCGCGTTCGACGGTCAGTTCTTCGGCATCGTCGATCTTAAAGGAGAGCACTTTCAGGTCGTACCAAAGCTCGGTGGAGAGCACTTTCTTGTCGTTGGCCGTGGTGATCTGGACGGCGTCGCTGAAATTCTTATCGACCACCAGGATCTTCTTGTCGGCGGGCATCTGGATGAAGCTGCGGTTCCATTCGGGGCTGAAGCCGAGGAAGAAATCGGCGAGCGGCTTGCCCGCGGAATCAAAAAGCTGGACCTGCGTGCGCTGCGCGTCGTCGAGGCCGAAGCTTTCCAGCGAACCTTCGCGTTCGCTTTCGAGCTGTGCGAATTCAATGCTATCGAGAAGCTTGGCGACGAGGTCGACCTTGACGCGGCGTTCTTCGCGGCTGGCGAGAACCCAATCGGCATTCTTCTTCTTGAGCAGCACGCGTTCGCCGCCCTTGACGAGCTGAATCGAATCGACCCCGGCGCGATTAAAGGCGCCCCAGACGGCTTTGCCTTGGGCCTGCACTTTCTGCTGGTCGATCTGCGGTCGGTCGGAGCCCATGAGGAAATAGGCGGCGACGATCACGCCCAGGGCCAGCACGAGGACGATCAGTTGCTTGGGATTCATGCGTCGAACGCCGAGGGGCCGGTCGTCTCCGAGTATTGCCGTTCGTAGCGCACCTGGCTTTGGTGGCGCAGGAAGAACCAGATCGCACCCGCGACGGCGACCAACAGTCCCACCGAGCCGATCAGGGCCAGTTTAATCGCGTCGCGCTTAAAGTGCTGCTCCGGATTGCCCAGCTTTTCAATCGTGCGGACTTCCACGCGCTTGGTGCGAATCTTCACCAGGTCCGTGCCGTACGCGAAGTACTCAATCATGTGCGACATCAGGGAGCGGTTGCTTTTGAAAAGATCCGACTTGAGGAACTCGCCCTGAAAACTGTCCGGCGCGGTAAAAATGACCAGATGCCCCGGCAACTGCGCGATGGTTTCGGGCAGGGTCGGATCCGGGTCCTTGACGTCTTCCATGCCTTTGCGCTTGGGCCAGGGCGGCGGGACGACACCGCTCTTCCACGGAAACTGGCCTTTCAGGTGCAGCATGATCGGCTTCTCGCCTTCGTACTTATTTCGCGCAACGCTGATGGTCGTGGGATCGAAGACTTCGCTGTAGGGCTCGGACCAGCTCTTGCTGGAGGTCGTGATCAGGACTTCATTCTCAAGACCAGAAGCCTTGAGCTTATCAGTGTCGAGGAGTAGTGCCGTCGGGTTCATCGCATAGATGCTGTAGATGTCCTGCGTCAGCGGGGAGTCGCGCTTGACGTTCTCGGGCTGGATCTGGGCAAAGATCGGGACCTGCACCGAATAAAAGTCGCACAGAATTTCATGGCTCCAATTTACCCCAAAATCGCGGCAATAATCTTCGAGCCCGGTCTTGTACTGCTCGACGCGGCGCCCGGCGTTGTCCTGGATAAAACGCGAAGTCCCGGCGAGCAGGACCACGTGGCCGCCCTGGGCAAGATACTTCTGGATCTCGTAGCGCGCGCGGTCGCTGAGGTCCTTGGGCCGGATCAGCACAAGCAGGTTGGTGTCCTTGGGAACGCCACCGCTGACTTCGTCGATGCGAATGCTGCGCAGGTCGTATTCCTGCTGATTGTCTTCGCCCAACATCCATTCGAAACCTGTGGGCGAAGCGCCGCCGGTCAACGCGCTGCCAGCGTAGTCGGGGCGCGGGAGCATGATCGAGATCAGCGGTCGCTTTTCCCGCGTAAGGAACAGAATTTTGAGGGCCAAATCATATTCAAGGTCTTCTGCCGCCTGAACGAGCGGAATATATTGCGGCTCTACTTTGCTCGAATAGAGAATCTCAACCGCGGAGAAAAATTTCATCATCGTCATGCGGTCTTGTCCACGATCGGCGCCGCTGGTCATGAGGCCCTTTTCTTCAAGCTTCTTGGTGAGAGCCTTGTCGGGAGAGGGGTCAACAACCTTGAGTGTGATGCGGCCCTTGCCGGCGGTCTCGATCTCGCGCAGCTTGTCGAGGATATCGCGCTTGCCCTGCTCGAAGCTCAACGGGACCTGGTCGGAAACGTAGTACGTGACCGTGATGGGGTCCTTGAGCTTGCCCAGGATATTCATGAACGGTTCGCTGATCGTGAAGCGCTGCTCGGCGGTCAGATCCCAGCGCACGAAGCGCTTGTCCGAGAGCAGGTTGGCGAAGATTACCGCGCCCGCGGCCACGAAGACCGCGACCACCGACATCGTATCGCGCAGCTCTTTGTTAATAGCCATGCCCAGACTCCATCCGGCTTAGCGCCGGCGTTCGACGACCAGCACGTTCAGGTACAGGAAAAAAGCGGTCATCGTCAGCGCGTAAAGGATGTCGCGCGAATCGACGACGCCGCAGCAGATGCTGTCGAAATGATAATTCACGCCAAAGCGCTGGATCGTCGCGGCCACCGGGCCGCCCCAGTTGGGGCTCAGGTCGCGGACCATGCGCACGAAGGGTTCAAAGCCGATCAGGAAGAGCACGCTGTTCAGCGTCGCGCCGATCACGAAGGCCACGATCTGGTCGCTGGTCAGGCTGGAAGCAAACGCGCCGATGGCCATGTAGACCATGCCCAGCGCGATCGCGCCGAGGTAACCGCAGACAATCGGCCCCCAATCGGGGCCCGGCCCGGTGCCCTTTAAAAGCCACAAGGCCAGCGGCAGGTCGAGCGTCAGGATCAGCATGATCGCGAGGAAGCACATCCCCGCGAGGAACTTGCCCACCACCGCGTGCCACGAACGCACCGGGAAGGTCATCAACAGTTCCAGCGTGCCGAGTTTGCGCTCTTCCGCCCACAGGCGCATCGCAATCGCCGGGACGAAGATCAAAAATAGGATCGGCAGCCAGGAGAAGTACGAGCGCATCTCCGCGACGCCGTTAACGAAGAGCGAGAGCAGCACGAAGAACGATTTCGAAAGCAGCAGGAAGAACACCAGGAACACGTACCCGATGGGGGTATTGAAGTACGCGGCCAGCTCGCGGCGCATGATGGTGAAGGTCTGGGCCATCGTTCGTCAATCTTTCTTCGCCGCGGTTTCCGCGGGCGCTGCGGGCTTCGGTTCGGGCGTCTCTTTTTTGGGCTTCGGCGGCTCGGGGTTATACATGCCGCTGGCGAGCGTCGCCTGCAGGAAGGCGTCTTCCAGACTCTGGCCTTCATTGCGGACTTCGAGCACCTGCCAGCCCTTGTGGCGCGCGATGGACAGAAAGCGTTCGCCAGCTTCGTTGAGCAGCTTGGGATCGCTGGTGCCTTCGCCCGAGCCCACGCGCAGGGTGACTTCGACGAGGCCTTGCTCGCGCACCTCGTTGACGGTCAGGCCGCGCACGCCGCTCAAATCCTTAAGGCCCGCTTCGACGTCGGCCTTGGTGGCGCCGCGCACGCGCGCCATGACGCGGCCCTTTTCGGCGAACTTCTGCTTCAGGTCGAACGGCGAACCGTCCGCGACGAGTTGGCCCTTGGCAATGATCAGCGCGCGCGTACAGACGGCTTCGACTTCCTGCATGATGTGGGTCGAGAAGAAGACCGTCTTCGTCTTGCCGATGTCCATGATCAGGCGGCGAATCTCGATGAGCTGAATCGGGTCGAGGCCGCTGGTCGGTTCGTCGAGGATCAAGAGGTCGGGGTCGTGCAGGATCGCCTGCGCGATGCCGACGCGCTGGCGGAAGCCGCGAGAGAGCGTGCGGATCGGCGCGCGAAACTTTGGGGCCAGTCCGCAGGCTTCGACGGACCAGGCGATACGCTCGGCGGTTTTCTTGCCCAGGCCGCGCATGCGCCCAACGAATTCGAGAAACTCGCTGACTCGCATCTCGGTATACAGCGGCGCGTTTTCGGGCAGGTAGCCGATGTGCTTGCGGACTTCGAGCGGCTTCTCGTCAATGGAGAGGCCCGCGACCGTCGCCGTGCCTTTGTCCGCGACCAGGAAGCAGGTCAGCACCTTCATCAGTGTGGACTTGCCCGCGCCGTTGGCGCCCAGCAGTCCGACGATCTCACCTTTGCGCACCTGGAAGGTCAGATCGTTGACCGCACGCAGCGGACCGAAGGTCTTTACGAGCTGCTGGACATCGACGAGCACTTCGGCGGGCATGCCTGAACCTCGAACCTCTGGTCAAACCAATTGCGCGGCGCGCAAACCAATGCCCGCACCACAGCAGTGTCTCGAACGGGCAGGAATCCTACCCATTTCATGGATTGGCAATGCGCGAACCGGGTTTTACTTACTTACTGCCATTTCGACGGCTGGAGGCGGCAGTCCCTCAGCATCTTTCCGCGCGACTGCCTGCGCCAGCTCGGCTTCCTTCACGCGCTTGTGGTAGCGCACTTCCAGATACAGGTTGTATAGCGCCACGAACGCCGGGAAGAGGTTCTGGAACACGCCCACCGAATCGCGCTTGGGTGAGAAGACCCAGTAAGCCAGGCAGAGCAGGCTGCCGAAGAAGCTGATGATCCAGAACCACGCCGTCGTCACCGGCCGGCCTGCCTTGCGCGACGAATACATCTGCAAGAGCCAGCGCCCGGCGAAGATCACCGTGCCCACGTAGCCCAAAAGTTTCCACCACGTGATCGTGACGCCAAAACCCGAGATCACCACGCGGTCCATGCCGTGGTTGTGCGGCGGCGGGGGCGCGTCGAGACGCACCATGGCCATGATTACGTTTTCGGAGATGCCCGCCTGTTTGCATTGCTCGATGCGCGCGAGCGACATCTGGTAACCGTGCTCGGCGTTTTTGACTTCATCCAGCAGGTCCGCTTCGGACGCGCCGGCCTTGGCCTGCTCCAGGAGCTCCGCGTACTCGTCCGCGCACAGCGGCGCGCACGAACCTGCCAGGCATAGGCCCAGGCAAACCAGGAACTTCTGGAACAAAGTCATCTTGAGGCGGTCTCCGAATATGCGCATCATAGTTCCTTGGACCGGTACAGCAAGTGTCTGCTTTTCATCCAACGCACCGCAAACGCATCCCGCAGCGCGGTGAAGGTCCGGCCCAGGCCCAGCCCATACTTCGGCGTGCCCATTGGGCGCGGACGGTGGTTCACGTCGATCTCGACCACCGTACCGCCTTCCATGCGGATCAGGGTCGTCAAAAAACGGTGCATGCCCTTAAAGAACTTCACCCGCTTGATAAACTCCGCGCGGAACGCCTTCAGGCTGCACCCTGTGTCCTTGATCGGATCCTTTGTTAACCAGATGCGCACCGCGTTGGCGATCTTCGATGAAATTCTTCGAATGAAGTTGTCCTTGCGCTTGGCACGCCGGCCCGCCGCGCAGGCCGGTTTGTCGGGGGCTTCCAGGGCTTGGACCAGCTTTCCGATGTCCGCCGGATCGTTCTGCAAATCCGAATCGATAAACACGATGATCTCGCCGCGCGCGTGGAACACGCCGGCTTCGAACGCCGCCGATTGCCCGCTGTTGCGGTCGAGCCCGATTACGCGCAGCGCCGGGTAGGTCTTCTTAAAGTCCAGCATCTGCTCGCGGGTGCCGTCTTTGGACCCGTCATCGACGCACACGATCTCGTACGTGCGGCCCAGCTTGGCCAGCTCGGCGTCGGCTTCCTTAATGAAGTCCCCGATGCATTCCTTTTCGTTGTAGACCGCGGCCACCAAAGAGAGGAAAGGGACGGGCAGGTCCGAACCGACTTCGGGCATGGTCTATTTGTTCCAAGTCCAATGGAGGACTGAATATCGCTGATTTCATGCGCATGTGCAAGAGCTAACCCGTTCCTCTTCGATAAACCTACCAATACCCTAAAATATTCCTACTTTGTTAGGACAAAGTGCCCAATACGGGCGTTGAAAAGTGGCCCCTCAAGGGATAGAAAAGAGACCTGTTGGAATGACTTTCCTTTAATAGTCTGCGGAGGTGGCCCGGTCTGTTCGACGGGTATGTCTGAATGGGCGAAATCAGTGCTGGGTATCTGGTGCTGGCCGGCTTTCTGGTGCTGGTCAATGCCTTCTTCGTGGCCGTCGAATTCTCGCTGGTCAGCCTGCGCTCTACCAAAGTGGACGAGCTGGTCAACGCGGGGCGCCGCGGCGCGCTGCGCGTCAAGAAGATGGTCGGCAATCTCAACGAGTACCTCTCCGCCTGCCAGGTCGGGATTACCGTCGCGAGCCTCGGTTTGGGCTGGGTCGGCGAGAAAACCTTCGCGATCCTGTTTTACAATCTGCTCGCATTGATGATTTCGAACGAAGAGAACCTCGAATTCGCTTCGCATGCCGTGGCCATCCCACTGGCCATCGCTTCCATGACCGCGATTCATGTGGTTATCGGTGAGCAAGTCCCCAAGATGATCGCAATTCAGTTCCCCGAAACCATGGCGCTTTGGACGAGTTGGCCCATGCGCATGGTCAACCGCATCATGTACCCGATGGTCTGGGCCTTGAACGGCGCAACCAACGCGATCATCCGCACGATGGGCCTGAAGGTCTCCGGCGGGCATCACCGCGTGCACTCCGAAGAGGAGCTGGGCCTGATCCTCGACGAAAGCCACCGCGCCGGCGTGGTCAGCACCGATGCGCGCAAGATGCTCGAACGCGTCTTCCAGTTTCACGACAAGACCGTGCGCGAAATCATGATCCCGCGCCCCGACGTGACCGCGATCGACGTGCGCGCAGGCGAAGCCGAAATGAAGAAGGTCGTCTCCGAAGCGGGTTACTCGCGCATCCCGGTCTATGACGGGAACATCGACAAGATCGTGGGCGTGCTCTACGTGAAGGACCTGATCTACGCCCTCGCCCACCCCAACCTGATCCGGCTCGCGGACGTGATGCGCCCGGCCATGGACGTCCCGGAAACCAGCGCGGTCTCGCACCTGCTGCGCGAATTCCAGAAGCGCCGCCAGCATTTGGCCGTGGTGGTCGATGAATTCGGCGCCACCGCCGGCATCGTGACGCTGGAAGACATCGTCGAAGAGATCGTCGGCGAGATCCGCGACGAACACGACGTCGAGCCGGAAGACGTCGAGAAGCAGGCCGACGGCACCTACATTTTCGAAGGCAAGGCCAACCTGGACCGCTTCGCCGAGGCGTTCCCCGATGCGGTGTTGCCCGAAGGCGGCGGTTTCGAAACCGTGGGAGGGCTGGTGCTGCACCTGGCCGGCCGCGTGCCGCGCGAAGGCGATTCGGTCAAGCTGGGCGAGCTGTTCCTGCGCGTGGTCAAGCGCGACGGCCGCCGCATCCGCCGCGTCGCGGTCAAGCGCCTCGCCGCGGGAACGCCGGGCAGTTCCGGAAGCACGCCCAGCACCACCGGCACGACGATCATGCCGTCGCTGAACTCATCGGAATCACAGCGCAGTTCGGGTACGCCGTCTTCGGAATCGCAGTCCAAACCGGCGATCCCGCCAACGACCATCGCCCCCGCCGTCCCACCCGCTACGCAGGCCGAAATCTCCACCAAGCGCACCCAAGCACAGGCGGAGAAGTAAGCCAGTCATTACAACGCGCCTGAAGTCTTTTCAAAAGGTCATTTCGGCCCGCTACCTTTCATCCGAGCACACTTGTGCGATATTAAGTCGTGTAAACACCAGTATTTATCCTCATCAAAATCTGGCATGCACAGTGCTCATTCGCGCGTGGATTTTCGATCGAGTATGCCGGTAAGTTCGGGGAGATAGGGTATGAGCGAAAATTTCATTGATGCCGAGGAACGTTTGGTCTCAGCTGGACACGGTAAATGGTCCATACAGGGGGTTCCCCATAAAGGCTGGTCCTGTGTAGATATTCAAGATTTGGGGGAGCCACTTCAAACTTGTCAAATGTGCGAGAAAACAGCCATCCGCTATGTCCATTACATGCGGAATTCTGCATACGACGAGGTCTTGGAGGTTGGTTGTGTTTGTGCCGGCCATATGGAAGGGAACCTCCATGCAGCGCGAACCCGCGAATCGGGAATGAAGAGCCGCGCCAGTAAGCGGGCTCGTTGGTTAACCCGCCGTTGGCGAAGGTCTAAAAAAGGTAATCCTTGGATCAAAGCAGATGGTTACAGAGTGACAATCTATCCCAAGGGCAGTGGGTGGGGTGCGACGGTTTCAAAAGATATCCCGAATGCAATTCCAATTCATAGCCGACTTACCTATCGCACAGAGGCGGAAGTAAAGCTTGCGGCATTCGACCACATAACAAGATTAGAATCCAATTGTTAGGCGTGTCATTTTTTGAACGTTAGGAATTGGCCCCAGAGTGGGCGGGTGGTCCGTCCCGGAGCCGTAGCGAAGGCCGGGTTCATTGAGCGCAGCGAAAGGAACAGGAAGCCTTCCATAAGCGTTCCCTTCCATCCACCAAAGACATCTCAAACGCATGCATTACAGAGGCTGGTACACTCGCCCAAAAAATAGAAATGCTCGCAAATCCACACGGATGAATGTCTTATGAGATAGTTCGAAAATTCTTTGGGAAAAGATGGGCAATTCGGTCGTTTTCGACGCCTATATATAGGGGATGTTGTGTTTGCGGACCGCCCCCGTGTGGAAAGGAAGGCGCTGTTTGCTTCGCAGGCCGGCAAAATTTCGACCCCGCCCCATTCATATAACTCAACGCAAAACAGACCAATTGTGCACAAATTTTAAGAATTTCACGCCCGCGCAATTAACGAGACCAGAAGCATTTAAAGGAATGTACCGGCCTATCTCGGCGGATTTCGATAAATCGAGGTGCATAACCACTTACACGAGTGTGTGTACCACACAAAGCGCGCGGCAGGCGAGGCCAACGGCTTCCACTGGCTGCGAACGACGGCAGCCTGTGGCACAAAGACAGCGGCGCTTACTTCCCGCCCAGCGCGGTGATGTGCTTGGCCAGGGCCGCGCGGAAAGCAGTCCAGGCTTCGGGCTTCAGGTCGGCGGTGCTTTCGTCTTCGACGGTGATGCCCTTAAGCGTCTCGGCGAGGAAGCTTTCCGCGGCGGCAACTTCGGCGGCCTTCGCGCCACCGGCTTTCGCGGCTTTGATGCGGTGTTCGAGCGTCACCAGGTAGCGCAGGTCGTTGATCCCCTGCGCGGTGCGTTCCCAATCGATGCTCGCCGTGATGCCGCGCTTACTCGGGTAGACCTGCGCCCATGAAGCTTCGACGTCGGAGAAATCGTAGTAGGGGTCCGAGTTCACGTACTGGTAGCCGTTACGCAGGAAGCCCTTCAGGCCTTTCTGCTTGAGCACGTAGCACCAGCGCCCAATGTCGTAGCGCGCGCCGCCGCCGGAGTAATTCCAGGCTTCCTTGCCCGCATCGACGCACATTTTGAGCGACGCGGCGGTGTGGTGCGCGACGGTGACAGGCATCACGGGGAAGTACGCGTCGCGGCCGTCGCCCGGCGAGTAGTAACCGCTGAACTTGGTGTTGGGCGCGGCCTTGACGTGCTGCTTGGTGTATTCGAGCGCCGATTCGATGTTGCGGTTTTCCGGGCGCGGTTCGTCGAGCAGGTAGAAGTTGCGCGGCGGCCAGTTCTTCTCCTTGGCGTGGCGTTCGACTTCGGCGTACGCAATGCGCAGCAGTTCATCGTACTTCACGCCAAAGGCCGCCTGCGCGGCGGCATCATTTTTCTGCGGGCCGTCGGGCTGGTAGCTCTGGTTGAAGCCCACGTTCAGATCAAAGCCCTGGTACGCATCACCGCGCAGGGTCAGGCCGTACTTCACGGCCAGTTCCATCCAGCGGTCGGCGTCGGTGAAGTCGATTTCGGCTTTGCCGTCCTTGATCGCCTTGAGCGTGAACCCGGGGCCGCCGGTCAGCGCGTTCAGGCCGTGTTCGGCCTGGTCGCGGATCACGTCTTCGGCGACCTGCCACCAGCGCGCTTCGAATTCCGGATACCAGCCGCGCCAATGGCCCGCGGTCGTGCCAGTGCAGGAGACCGTCATGTCGTCAATCTTGTCGAGGGTGAAGCCATTGACCGTCAGCGTCACCGGAATGCTGGCTTGGACGCCGCCGGCTTCAAGCGTGACCTGGCCCTTGTATTCGCCGGCGGGAATTCCATCGGGCACCTTGAACGTGAGCCAAAGCGCGCGGGTCAGGCCCGGCGCCAGGTCGAGCGCGTCAAAAGGCTGCAGGAAGCGCGCGGTCAGGTCCATCCCGAACATGCCGCCTTCGCGGGCCCAAAAGTTGCGCAGCTTGTGGATCTGCACGCTTGCCGCGGGCACTTTCCCGCCGCCGGGGCCGCTTAAGTCACTGATCGAGACTTTCAGGCCGTCGACTTTGCGCAGCGGGAAGAGCCCAAGCTGCGCGGCTTCGCGTTCGCCGGGACAGGCGCTGAGGGTAAGCCCGGCGGCGCGTTCGGCGTCGGAGGGCGTCGAGGTCGCGTTGATGTTCTGCGACGTGTGCCGCACGAAAACCACGTAGCCCCGCTTTTCATCGTCGGCGCTGGGTTTGGGCGCGGGGTTCTCGGCCTTGGGCAGCTTCAGGACGACGCGGTTGTTGAAGGCTTCCTTGCGGACCTTGTCCAACTCGTCCAAAAACTTGTGGCCTTCGGCAGCCTTGGCTTTGGGAAAGGCGACCAGGAAGCAGATCAGATCGCCCGAACTGCCGCCGCCATGGACCTGGACTTCCAGGTGGCCGTCGGCGCCGACTTCGGTCTCAAACGCACGGATGGGCGTGGAAACCTTGATGCGTTTCTCCCAAAGGTCTTCGCCCGGCGTGTCTTCATCGTCTTCAAAGCGCAGGTAGCGCTGCTTGAGGAACTCCGCGCCGGTCAGCTTTTCGTCGAGGACCACTTTTCCATTAATGGTGACGGTGCGCTGCGTGAACATCTGCGGCGTATGCCACTGCTGGAAGGCATCGATACACATATGGACTTCGTAGGCCCCGGCCGGTACGTCCGCGAGAAAGGCATTGCCCGCGCTGTAGTCGCCGCCCAAGTCATCGGGGTTGCCGGTCTGGCGCGTCCAAGCGGGGTTCGGGCCTTTCCAGCCGAATCCGCCGGCCTGGTACAGCGTCTTCTCCGACACCGCCTGAAAGCCCGGGAAGACCGGGCTGGTGGACGGCCCGAAATCGAACGCGTGCAAGCCGTCGAATTTGGGCAGACGGTCGGCTTCGAGCCGGATGTTGTCTATATAGAGGAGCAGCGGCTCCTTCTTATTGTGCGGATGCAGGAAGATCACGAAGAAGGCGAGTTGTTTGACGTTGACCGGACGCTTCTGCGGATCGGAGCAGCGCAGGCCGGTCAGATTGATCTGGAGTTTGGACCAGCCCGGCGGGGCAATCAGGCCGTCTTCGTTGTAGCGCGAGCCGTAATCCTTGCTCAGGTTGTCGCCGGCCGACGCGCCCATATTCACGGGGAAGTCCTGCGGATTGAAGATGTCCATCGTGAAGAGCGGGGTCTTTTCGTAATTATCGTGGAAAATTCTGAGCTGCGCACCGTCATCGAAGCGCACGCCCGGGTAGCCTTCGCCTTTGTGGGTGACCTTGAGCGCGTTCTTGCCGCCCTTGGCGTGCTCGGGGACGATCTTTTCGAACTCATTTTCGAAGTGCTTATCGGCGTCGGTTTCGAAATCGGCGAGCAGTACCGTTTCCATCGCGCGGACAGGGCTCATTAAAAAGGCAAGCCCCAGCAATAGACCCAAAAGCACGCGCTTCGACATGATCTGTACCTCGAAAAGTGGGAAGTGAAGGCAGCTACGCAGCCTGCATACACCACAAAAAAAATGCGCCCTTGTTTTCAATTCAGTTGCGCGATTTCTCTCGTTGTATATTCTTCAGGCATGTCGAGACCACCGGCCACAGGCTTGGGCGAATTTTACGAATCCGCCCAGCCACTGCAGATTCTCTTCAGCGAAGATCGCGCGTGGGATCCGCTGCGCACGATCGACGCGCACGAACACGATTTCTTCCAGCTCGATTATTTTTACGCGGGTACCGGC
>Ga0265314_10001054_pt1 | contig 32063 bp, 35 predicted proteins | sample 4126metaG_FD_203106 | JGI IMG/M metagenome (GOLD analysis project Ga0265314, IMG submission 203106) | Rhizosphere microbial communities from Carex aquatilis grown in University of Washington, Seatle, WA, United States - 4-1-26 metaG | ecosystem: Host-associated > Plants > Roots > Rhizosphere >... | reverse complement strand
ACGGCAGCGGCAATCCGCTCAACAAACTTGCCGACTTCGTCAACTGCACGTGCCCTAAATGCGGCAAGCCGGCCAAGCGCGAAACCGACACGATGGATACGTTCGTCGATTCGTCGTGGTACTACATTCGCTTCGCGTGCGCCGGTCAGAACAAGACGATGGTCGACCAGCGCGTGAACTACTGGCTGCCGGTCGACCAGTACATCGGCGGTATCGAACACGCGATATTGCATCTGCTCTATTCGCGCTTCTGGACGAAGGCGATGCGCGACCTGGGACTGGTCAAGTTCGACGAGCCGTTCGCGAAACTCCTGACGCAGGGCATGGTGCTGAACGAAATTTTTTTCCGCAAGCCCGATGCGGGCCGCATCACCTATTACAATCCCGCGGAAGTCGAAATCGCGGTCGATGCGAACGGAAAGCGCACCGGCGCGAAACTCAAGGCCGACGGCCAGCCGGTCGAATCCGGCGGCATCGGCACGATGTCGAAATCGAAAAACAACGGCGTCGACCCGCAATCGCTGATCGAAGAATACGGCGCCGATACCGCGCGGCTCTTCATGATGTTCGCGAGTTCGCCTGAAGACACGCTGTTGTGGAACGACGCCGGTGTCGAAGGCGCATCGCGGTTCTTGAAGCGCCTGTGGATATATGCATTCGACCATCATGCAGCGATAGGTGCCAGCCACGGGCTCAACATGGACTGGTCCAAGGTGCCGGAAGAGCTCAAGCGGTCGCGCCGCGAAATTCACGCCGCTTTGAAGCAGGCGGTGTTCGATTTCGCCAAGTTCCAGTTCAATACCGTGGTCTCGGCAGCGATGAAAATCCTCAACGCGCTCGAAAGCGTTCCGGAGGCGAAGAGTGCATCCCCGCAGTCCGCCGCGCATGCGATAGCGGAAGAAGGCACGGGCATACTGCTGCGCCTCCTGGCGCCGATCACGCCGCACGTCGCGCACGCTTTGTGGAGCGAGCTCGGCTACGGCAAGGATATCCTGACCGCGCCGTGGCCGGAACCCGATGCACAGGCGCTCGTCGCCGACGAAATCGAACTCGTGCTGCAGGTCAACGGCAAGCTGCGCGGCAACATGCGCGTCGCGAAGGATGCCGACCGCGCGCAAATCGAAGCGCTTGCCATGCAGAACGCCAACGTGCAGAAGCACATCGGCGGCCAGCCGGTGAAAAAAGTCGTGGTGGTGCCGGGCCGCCTGGTAAACGTGGTAGTGTGATTGCAATATAAGGATGAAGGCGGAAGGATGAAGGATGAAAACTAAAGCCGAGCTACAGTCGTCCGGGAAACAGGGTCTTAGCTTCATCCTTCATCCTTCATCCTTCATCCTTGTTGTCGCGTCCCTGCTGCTCGCCTCCTGCGGCTTCCACCTGCGCGGGCAGGCCGATCTGCCGTTCGAATCGATGTACATTGCCGGTTCGACCGCTTTTGCCACGCCGCTCGCGCGCGCGATAAAAGCCGGCAGCAAAACGCGCATCATGACCAATCCCAAGGAGGCAGACGTCACTTTGCAGATTCTGGCCGAAGTGCGCGAGCGCTCGATCCTGTCGCTGTCGGCGGCCGGGCGCGTGCAGGAACTGCAGCTGCGCTATCGCGTCAATTTCCGCCTCACGACCAAGACCGGCAAGGAGTTGATCGGGCCCAACGAAATCCTGCTTAAACGCGATTTGCTCTACAGCGATACCGACGTGCTCGGCAAAGAGCAGGAGGAAGCGCTGCTCTACCGCGACATGCAGACCGACGCCGTCCAGCAGGTCGTGCGCCGCCTGCAGGTGGCGCGGCCGGACGCAGATACGCCGGATACGCGCTAAGCCGGAATTGCGGATTCCGCGCGACCTCACCCTACCGTGCGCATAACCACCGAACAACTCGCGCAAAATCTTAAGCGTGCGCTTGCGCCGCTGTACATCGTGTACGGCGACGAACCGCTGCTGGCACTCGAAGCCGCCGACCGCATCCGCACGCGTGCGCGCGAGGAAGGCCACGCCGAACGCGAAGTGCTGACCGCGGAGCAACACTTCGATTGGTCGCAACTCAGAATCAGCGGGCACTCGCAGTCGCTGTTCGCAACCAAGCGCCTCCTGGAAATCCGCATTCCAAGCGGCAAGCCCGGCAACGATGGCAGCCAGGCGCTGCAGGAATACGCCGCGGACCTGCCGCCGGACACGGTCACCTTGATCGCGCTGCCCGTCGTCGACTGGCGCGCGCAAAAAGGCGCGTGGTTCGGCGCGCTCGAGGCGGCCGGCGTGATGGTCGAGGCCGCCCAGGTCAAGCGTGACAAACTGCCCGCGTGGCTCGCGACGCGTCTGAAAGCGCAGGAACAAACCGCGGACGGCGAAACACTCGAGTTCATCGCCGACAAAGTCGAAGGCAACCTGCTCGCCGCGTATCAGGAAGTGCAGAAACTGGCCCTGCTGTTCCCGCCCGGCGCGCTGTCATTCGATCAGATCAAGGACTCGGTGCTGGACGTCGCGCGGTTCGACGTGTTCGATCTCGGCGGCATCGTGCTGTCGGGCGATGCGTTGCATCTCGCGCGCGTGCTCGACGGACTTCAAGGCGAGGGTGCCGCGCCGCCGTTGATACTGTGGTCGATCACCGAAGAAATCCGCGCCGTCGGCCGCGTGCTCGCGGGACTCGCGGGCGGACGTCCGTTGCAACAGGCGCTGCGCGACGCGCGCATCTGGGGCCCGCGCCAGCAAGTCGTCGAGCGCAATGTCGGGCGCTACACCGCCACGCAGGTCGAAACAGCGCTCGTCCACGCCGCGCGGATCGACCGCATGATCAAGGGGCTCGCGCGCGGCGACGTGTGGGATGAATTGCTGCAGCTGGGCCTGCGCTTTTCCCGCAAGCGCGCCAAGGCCGCCTAGTTTCGCGATATATTTGGCCCATGGACATCCAGAGCTACATGGTCACCGTCGGCAAACAGGCCCGGGACGCCTCGCGTCTCGTGGCGAAAGCCGACACCGCGACCAAGAACCGGGCGTTGACGCTGACCGCGCAGGCGATCGAGCGCGACGTCGAGCGCCTGCTCGCCGCGAACGCGCTGGATCTCAACGCCGCGCGCGCAAAAAAACTGGACGCGCCGTTGATCGACCGCCTGACGCTGACCGCGAAAAGCATCGCCGACATGGCCGACGGCCTGCGCCAGATCGCGGACCTGCCCGATCCGATCGGTGCAATCAGCGAATTGAAAGTGCAGCCGTCCGGCATCAAGGTCGGCCGCATGCGCGTGCCGCTCGGCGTGATCGCTATCATTTACGAATCGCGCCCCAACGTCACGGCGGATGCCGCGGGACTTTGCCTGAAGGCGGGCAATGCGTGCATTCTGCGCGGCGGCTCGGAAGCGCTGCACTCCAATCAGGCCATCGCCGCCTGCGTGCATGCGGGTCTTAAGGCCGCCGGCCTGCCCGAAACCGCGGTGCAGATCATCGAAACCACCGACCGCGCCGCGGTCGGCGAACTGCTGCGCATGAACGACTATGTCGACATCGTCGTGCCGCGCGGCGGCAAAAGCCTGATCGAGCGCGTGATGCAGGAGTCGCGCATCCCGATGATCAAGCATCTGGATGGCGTGTGTCACGTCTATATCGACGACAAGGCGGACATCGACAAGGCGGTCCGCATCGCGGACAACGCCAAGACGCAGCGCCTGGGTACCTGCAACACGATGGAAACGCTGCTCGTCGCGCGCGGCATCGCCGATCGCGTGCTGCCGCGGCTCGCACAAATCTACCGGGACAAGGGCATCGAATTGCGCGGGGACGACGCAACGCGCAAGCTCGTGCCGGGCATCAAGGCGGCGACCGAGGAAGATTGGTATACCGAGTACCTCGCGCCCATCCTCGCCGTGCGCGTGGTCGACGGCATCGAGCAGGCGATGGACCACATCGCGCGCTACGGCTCGCAGCACACCGACGCGATCGTGACCGAAGACGCGACGCGCGCAAGCCGCTTTCTGCGCGAAGTCGACTCGAGTTCCGTGATCGTCAACGCGTCGACGCGCTTCGCCGACGGTTACGAATACGGGCTGGGCGCCGAAATCGGCATTTCGACCGACAAGCTGCACGCGCGCGGGCCGGTCGGCCTCGAAGGACTGACTTCGTTGAAATGGGTCGTCTACGGCGAAGGCCAGGTCAGAACATAAATGCGCCGGCGCGCGGCGTCATTGTCGCTTCACTTTACATACTCGGAATTTTTCTGCGCTCAGGCGTGCCCGCGGCTTAAAGGATTCCTGCAATGAGCAACATCGTTGAAGTCAAAGTCCCCGATATCGGGGAGTTCAAAAATATTCCGGTCATCGAAATCCTGGTCAAGCCCGGCGACCTCGTACAGCCGGAAGATCCGCTGCTCGCGCTCGAATCCGACAAGGCGACGATGGAAGTGCCGTCGCCGGCCGCCGGCGTCGTCAAAGAGATCAAGGTCAAAGTCGGCGACAAGGTTTCCCAGGGCACGCTCGTGTTGACTCTTGATGCCGCGGCATCATCCGAGCCGGCGCCGGCACCCGCTGCAGCGAAGCCCGCCGAGCTGCCACCCTTCGCACCGGCCGCGGTTGCGCCAGCGGCCTCCACGTTCGCGGGCGTGGCCGACATCGAATGCGATGTGTTGGTGCTTGGCGCGGGACCTGGCGGCTATTCCGCCGCGTTTCGCGCGGCCGATCTCGGGATGCAGACGGTTTTGGTCGAACGTTACACAGCGCTCGGCGGCGTGTGCCTCAACGTGGGCTGCATTCCATCGAAGGCGCTGTTGCATGTCGCTGCGGTCGTGGACGAAGCGGCACATTTCGCCGACCTGGGTGTTGCCTTCGGCAAGCCGGCGGTCGATCTCGCCAAATTGCGCGCGCACAAAACGAAAGTCGTGGGCAAACTCACCGGCGGGCTGGCCGCGATGGCCAAGGCGCGCAAAGTCAACGTCGTGCGCGGGTATGGGCACTTTCTCGACCCGCACCATCTCGAAGTCGAAGTCACCCAGGGCGACGGCCAGGACAAGACGGGCAAAAAAGCCGTCGTGCGATTCAAGCAGGCGATCATTGCGGCGGGCTCCATGCCGGTACGGCTGCCGTTCGTACCCGACGATCCGCGCATCGTCGATTCGACCGGCGCGCTCACGTTGCCCGCCATTCCGAAACGCATGCTGGTCATCGGCGGCGGCATCATCGGGCTTGAAATGGCGACCGTTTACTCAACGCTCGGCAGCCGCATCGAGGTCGTCGAAATGCTCGACGGCCTGATGCAGGGCGCCGACCGCGATCTCGTAAACGTCTGGCGCAAGTTCAATGCCGCGCGCTTCGACAAGGTCATGCTCAAAACCAAAACCGTCGCGGTCGAAGCGACCCCCGAGGGCATCAAGGTCAAATTCGAAGGCGAGCAGGCGCCGGCCGAACCGCAGTTGTACGACCTGGTGCTGGTCGGCGTCGGCCGCGGCCCGAACGGCCGGAAAATCGGCGCCGAGACGGCGGGCATTGCGGTCGATCAGCGCGGCTATATCGCCGTCGACAAGCAGATGCGCACCAGCGTGCCGCACATCTACGCGATCGGCGACATCGTCGGCCAGCCCATGCTCGCGCACAAAGCGGTGCACGAAGGTCACGTCGCCGCCGAGGCGGCGGCAGGCCAGAAGTCGTTTTTCGACGCGCGCGTGATTCCATCCGTGGCCTACACGGACCCCGAAGTCGCCTGGGTAGGACTGACCGAGGACGACGCCAAGAAGCAGGGCGTCAAAATCGGCGTCGGCAAATTTCCGTGGGCAGCGAGCGGCCGCGCGATCGCGAACGGGCGCGACGAAGGCTTCACCAAGCTGATCTTCGACCACGCCACGCATCGCCTGCTCGGCGGCGGCATTGTCGGCACGCATGCGGGCGACCTGATCGGCGAACTGGCGCTGGCCGTCGAAATGGGCGCCGACGCCGTCGATATCGGCAAGACCATACATCCGCACCCGACGCTCGGCGAATCGATGGGCATGGCCGCGGAAGTCTACGAAGGCGTGTGCACGGACCTCATGCCGGCCAAAAAATAACCCGGCGGCGCAGGCGCCCTTTTCCGGGTCTGTGTGCCGGCGCGCGCGTTACAAACAGACACAATCCTTAACCGCGCTGCAATAGCTTTTCGCGGCGGTCGTGCGTTAATGAGGGTGCGTGGATTGCACGCATTTGAGTCTCGGCCTTCGCAAGAGGGCAGGCACATGAGGAGAAAAATCATGAAACGCATTCTGGGAATTGCCGCACTGACAGGTTTGCTTGCAGCCGCACCGGCATTCGCCGGCGTTGACGTGTTCTTCGAGTTCGGTACGCCCGCCCCGGTGTATGTCGCGCCGGCGCCCGTATATGCTTCACCCGTCGTCTATCGCCACGGCGACCCGCGCTGGTTTGAACGGCATGAACGCTTCGACCGTCATTTCTACCGCGACCATCACGAATTTCGCGAGCATCGCGGATATCGCGACTATCGCGATCGTCACTGACCGGCGCGACAGCAACGACTTATCGTATCGGCATGGCGGGCCGCGGCGTCTAAGTCGCGGCCCGCTTCCGTTTCACGCGTCCGGTTCCGGGTTGTCTGCGATAATGCGGCCATGCGAATCTGGGTCGACGCCGACGCCTGTCCGAACCCGATCAAGGAAATTCTGTTCCGCGCCGCCGAGCGGACGAAGGTCGCGTTGACCCTCGTTGCCAACAAGCCGTTGCGCACGCCGCCGTCGGCGTACATCAACACGATCCAGGTGGCGGCCGGCTTCGACGCGGCCGACAACAAAATAGCCGGGGAATTGCGCGCCGGCGACATTGTCATTACCGCCGACATTCCGCTCGCCGCGGCCGCGATCGACAAGGGGGGGCGCGTCATCGATCCGCGCGGCGAGATTTATACCAAGGACAATATCGAAGCACGGCTGACCCTGCGCAAATTCATGGATGAACTGCGTACGAGCGGCGTCGACACCGGCGGACCTCCGCCGCTCAACCACGGCGACCGCCAGGCATTTGCCCGGCAACTTGAACGTCTGCTATCGCAACCTGTAACTGCCGATTTTGCTCCCCAACCGCCGCCGGGGGGCGCATAATTGCCAAACTCCCTTACATAAGGACAAACCATTGGCCAAACCCAACTATCAGTTTGAAAAGCGTCAGAAAGAGCTGGCGAAGAAGAAAAAGAAAGAGGAAAAACGCCTGCGCAAGCTCGCCGAGAATCCCGCCGAGCCGCAAACCACTCCGGATGCCCCTGTCGCCCCCCCACCGGCCGAGGGCGAAACTCCGTAATTGCGCGCACGTTTGCGTTAGCCCATGGCAGTCACCAAAACAAAACTGGCGAAGTGCATCCACCACCGTGTCAGGCTGCGGCCGCCCGCGCGGCGCTTTCGCGGCGTGACCGAATTGAGGATCATGGATGACGACTGGCTCGTGCAGGAAGTCGAAGACCAGCAGGTGCGAATCCGGAATATCCGCACCGATCACGTCGCAGTGCTCGACTTCAAGCAAATCGGCGACTATGTCACCGACCCCAAGCGCGAGTTCGACGGCTTGCGCCACGGCTTTCTCGAATTGAAAGTCCAGGTATTTCTGCGCGGGCCCGAGCTCGTCATCGAGCCGCGGCCATCGTCCGCAAAAACTCCGGCGCCGCGAAAATCCGCGCGCAAGCGCAAAGCCGTATAGCAGATTGATTGCCGGACCCGGTTTCCGTTTTGATCCGTTCGTCCCGCCTTCAACTTACCCGCCGGCCGCGTTTCAGCAGCTTGTAAAAACCTTCAACATCGCGGGTCTGGCGCAGCTTGCTCGCGCGCAATTCGAGCCTGATCTTCAACAAGTCCGCGCACAATGCCCAGCCCTGCGGGGTAGCGAGCGTTTCGAACATCGCGGGAATCTCGTCGGAAAACTGCGCGTCGGCCGGTCCGTCGCCGACCAGATAACCGATCGCGCTCGCCACGTGAGTTTCGGGCACCGCAAATGCGAGCTGGATGCCGCGTTGCAAATCTTCGATATCGTTGGCGGCGCGCATCATGTCGCCCACCGCTGTGAACCGTCGACGCATCGACACGCCGCCGAAATGCCGTCGGATATCCACGTGGGTGTGCGTTGAAAGTCGCGCATGCAAGCATGCGATTGCAATTCCCGTGCCTGCGATCGGCTGCGAGATTGCATTGCAGAGAACTCGCCTGGCTTCGTCCCACGGGCAACAGGCGGGACAAGCAAACCGCGGAAGCGCGGGTGCGATGGGCGCCGAAGTAACTACATTGCCGGACTACATGCCCTTGGCGAGCGCGACGACGACGTTGCCGTCGCGGCTTTCGACTTCGATCTCATACTGGCGCTTCGGATCCGCATCTTCGACGCCGCGATGACCCTGTGCGGTCTGCTCTTTTTTCGGCCACACCAGAAATCCGCGCACCGGCACACCGCGTTCGATGGCCTCGCTCACGTTTGCATGATGGCGCGCTCCGGTCGAACGCTCAAGGTCCTTGTCTTCGCACAGCGTGTAACGATAGACGCCGCTGCTGACGCGCTTCAACTGGTCGGACCACAAGGTGACCCACAGCGTGGAGCGGTCTTCGGTCCATTTCGATGAGTCGTAGCGAGTGCCGCCGACCGTGCCCAGATGTTCCCACGCGACGGTGATTTTTGGTTTCATGCTTGACCTTCAATATCAGGATGACTGCCTATTTTAAACCCCTATCGGCGCGAGGGGCGGATTAGTTTGCCTTTTTCATTTGTAAATTAGAGATTTACCTCGACCGCTGCGGGCAACGTGTCGGCGCGATGCCCCGGCGCCGGCCGGCGCCCAGCACAATTGCCGGCACGCCGCCAGCACTTTTATCACTAGTGCTTGAAATTGCAGTGCTTTTCAGCAGCTATCCACAAGCGTAAACTATTGGCCACCCGATATAGTCGCCATGCACCCGTTTCACGGCTCATGCGTTTTACGTCTTATTACCAATTGCTGAGCAGCGAAGAACGATAAGGCGTAACGAGGAGACGTTTTTGAAGCCGACCGATATTCATCATCCCGACTATTTTCACAAAGTTGTCGATTGCCAATGGGCGTGTCCCGCCCACACGCCGGTTCCCGAATACATCCGTTTGATCGCCGCCGGCCGCTACAGCGATGCATACATGGTCAACTGGGAATCGAACGTATTTCCCGGCATCCTCGGTCGCACCTGCGATCGCCCCTGCGAACCGGCATGCCGCCGCGGCCGCGTCGAAGAGAACAACGGCGAGAAACCGGAACCGGTCGCGATCTGCCGCTTGAAGCGCGTCGCGGCCGACTACAAAGACGACATCACTGCGCGGCTGCCGAAAGCGCCGCCGAAAAAAAACGGCAAGCGCATCGCACTGATCGGCGCCGGCCCCGCCTCGCTCACCGTCGCCCGCGATCTTGCGCCGCACGGTTACGAAGTCATCGTATTCGACGGCGACAAACAGGCGGGCGGCATGATCCGCACACAGATCCCGAAATTCCGTCTGCCTGAATCGGTGATCGACGAAGAGGTGAATTACATACTTAACATCGGCGTCGAATTCCGCGGCGGCAAACATGTCGACAGTCTGAAGGCCGTGCTCGCCGAAAAGTACGACGCGATATTCATCGGCACCGGCGCACCGCGCGGGCGCGACCTTGAAATCCCCGGCCGCAAGGAAGCGGCAAAGCACATCCACATCGGCATCGACTGGCTGTCCAGCGTGTCGTTCGGTCACATCGACAAAATCGGCAAACGCGTGATCGTGTTGGGCGGCGGCAATACCGCGATGGACTGCTGCCGGTCAAGCAAGCGTCTGGGGGGCGAAGACGTCAAGGTGATCGTCCGCTCTGGCTTCGAGGAAATGAAAGCGAGCCCGTGGGAAAAAGAAGACGCGCAGCACGAAGGCATTCCCATCCTCAATTACCTCGTGCCCAAATCGTTCAAGCACGACAACGGCAGGTTGACCGGCATGGTCTTCGAAAAAGTGAAGGCCGAGTACGACGCAAAAGGCCGCCGCAACCTGGTGCCGACCGGCGAACCCGACCAGCATCTCGAATGCGACGACGTGCTGGTTGCCGTCGGTCAGGAGAACGCTTTCCCGTGGATCGAGCGCGACATCGGGCTCGAATTCGACAAGTGGGGCATGCCTGTCGTCGACAAGGTCACGATGCAATCGACGATTCCCAACGTGTTCTTCGGCGGCGACTCGGCATTCGGCCCGAAGAACATCATCTGGGCGGTCGCCCACGGTCACGAAGCCGCGATCTCAATCGACAAGCTGTGCAACGGCGAAGACATGACGGAGCGCCCGGCGCCGATGGTGCACCTGATGTCGCAAAAAATGGGTATCCACGAGTGGAGTTACGACAACGCAATCTCGAACGATCAGCGTTTCAAGGTGCCGCTGAAGGACCAGAAAATCGCGTTGAAGAACATCAAGGTCGAAGTCGAACTCGGTTTTGATCCGAAGCTCGCGTTCAGCGAGGCGGAGCGCTGCCTGAACTGCGACGCGCAGACCGTGTTCAGCGAGAAGCTGTGCATCGAGTGCGACGCCTGCGTCGACATCTGCCCGATGGATTGCATCACTTTCACCGAGGATGGCGAAGAAAAGGAATTGCGCGCTCGCCTGAAAGCGCCCGCTGTCAACCTGACGCAGGACATCTATGTGTCCACCACCCTCAAAACCGGCCGCATCATGGCAAAGGACGAGGACGTGTGCCTGCACTGCGGCCTCTGCGCCGAACGCTGCCCGACCGGCGCATGGGACATGCAGAAATTCCTACTCGAAATGACGCACGCCGGCCCCGGTTGCCGCAACAAACCGCAACGCAAAGCCGCCTGAGGACGCGATGAAACAGATAACTGCAGTCAACGATTTCGTAATCAAATTCGCGAACGTCAACGGCTCCGGCTCGGCATCGGCGAACGAACTCTTCGCGCGCTCGATCCTGCGCATGGGTGTGCCGGTGGCGCCGCGCAACATTTTCCCGTCGAACATTCAGGGGCTTCCAACGTGGTACGAGGTGCGCGTCACGGAAAGCGGATATCAGGGCCGGCGCGGCGGCGTCGACCTGATGGTCGCGATGAACCCGCAAACATGGGACGCCGACATCAAGGAAATCGAAGAAGGCGGCTACCTCTTCTACGACAACACCAAGCCGCTGCCGCAATCCAAATTCCGCTCCGACATCAACGTGATCGGCATGCCGTTGACCGAGATCTGCAATACGACCTATACCGATCCGCGCCAGCGCCAGTTGTTCAAGAACATCGTCTACGTCGGCGCGCTGTCCGCGCTGCTCGACATCGATCCGAACGAAATCGAACGCCTGTTCTCGGAGCAGTACAAGGGCAAGGAAGCCCTGCTGCAATCGAACGTGAAAGCGCTGCGGCTCGGGCGTGATTACGCGCAGCAGCATCTGGGCGGCCCCATCGGGCTCAAGGTCAAGCGCGCCGACAACGTCGGCAACAAGATTTTCATCGACGGCAACAGCGCTGCGGCATTGGGCGCCGTATATGGCGGCGCCACGGTCTGCGCGTGGTATCCGATCACGCCGTCGTCATCGCTCGCCGAAGCGTTCATCAAGTACTGCCAGAAACTCCGTGTTGATCCCGCCAACGGCAGAAACAAATTCGCGATCGTGCAGGCCGAAGACGAACTCGCCTCGATTGGCATGGTCATCGGCGCGAGCTGGAACGGCGCGCGCGCGTTTACCGCGACGTCCGGCCCCGGTATTTCGCTGATGACCGAATTCATCGGGCTCGCCTATTTCGCCGAAATTCCCGCGGTAATCGTCAACGTGCAGCGCGGCGGCCCGTCGACCGGCATGCCGACCCGCACTCAGCAGTCCGACATCATCGCTTGCGCCTATGCGTCGCACGGCGACACCAAGCACGTCTTGCTGTTCCCGGAAGATCCGACCGAGTGTTTCGAGTTCACGGCCAAGGCGTTCGATCTCGCCGAGCGGCTGCAGACGCCGATTTTCATGATGACCGATCTCGACATCGGCATGAACACGCGCCTGTGCGCCCCGTTCCAATGGGACGACAAGGCGGTCTACGACCGCGGCAAGATCATGACTGCCGCAATGCTCGACACCGGCCGCGACTTCGGGCGCTACCTCGATGTCGACGGCGACGGCATCGCCTACCGCACTTACCCCGGCACCCACGCGACGCGCGGCGGCTACTTTACGCGCGGCACGACCAAGAACCGCTACGCGGGCTACAGCGAAACCGGCCCGGATTACATCGACAACGTGCAGCGTCTCTTGCGCAAGTTCGACACCGCGAAAAAACTGGTGCCCGCGCCGCTGCTCTACCCGGCGGAAAAACCGGCACGCTTCGGCGCGATCTTCTACGGCTCGACCAGCCCCGCGATGCAGGAAGCTCTCGACGTGCTCGCGTCGCGCGGCATTCACGTCAACGCACTGCGCGTGCGGGCGTTCCCGTTCCAGGATGAGATCAACGATTTCGTCGCTTCGCATCCGTGGGTGTTCGTGATCGAGCAGAACCGCGACGCGCAGTTGAAAACGCTGCTCGTCAACGAGGCCAAGATCAATCCGTCGCGCCTCCTGTCCGTGCTGCATTACGACGGCACGCCGATTACCGCACGCTTCATCGTCGACCAGATTTCGCAGCACGCCGCTGCGCGCACGGTCGTTCCGCTCAAGAAGGTGGTGTCATGACATATCTCGCCAAACCGAAGCTCCATCATCCGGACCTGCCGAAGAACACCGTCGGCCATACGCGACGCGACTACGAGGGCCGGATTTCGACGCTGTGCGCGGGCTGCGGGCACGATTCGATTTCGGCAGCGATCATCCAGGCATGCTGGGAAACCAACATCGAGCCGCACAAGGTCGCCAAGCTGTCCGGCATCGGCTGCTCGTCGAAAACGCCCGACTACTTCCTCGGCAATTCGCACGGCTTCAACAGCGTGCACGGCCGCATGCCGTCGGTGGCCACCGGCGCCAACCTCGCCAACCGCGAGCTGCTGTATCTCGGCGTGTCGGGCGACGGCGATTCCGCGTCGATCGGGCTGGGCCAGTTCGCGCATTGCATGCGCCGCGGCGTCAACATGGTTTACATCGTCGAAAACAACGGCGTCTACGGCCTCACCAAGGGCCAGTTCTCCGCCACCGCCGACAAGGGGTCGAAATCCAAGCGCGGCATCGCCAACAGCGACGAACCGATCGACATGGTCGGGCTCGCGCTGCAGTTGGGTGCGAGCTTCGTCGCGCGGAGTTTCTCCGGCGACAAGCACCAGCTCGTTCCGCTCATCAAAGCGGCCATCGAACACAAGGGCGCCGCATTCATCGACGTCGTGTCGCCGTGCGTCGCGTTCAACAATCATTCCGGCTCGACCAAGAGCTATGACTACGTGCGTGAACATAACGAAGCGGTGAACCGGCTCGACTTCATCACCGGCCGCGAAGAAATCACGACCGATTACGCGCCGGGCACGGTGACCACCGTCACCCAGCACGATGGCAGCGTGCTACGGCTCAGAAAACTGCATCCGGAATACGACGCCACCGACCGCTTGAAAGCGATGGATTATATCCAGCAGCATCACGCGCGCGGCGAGGTCGTGACCGGGCTGCTGTACGTCGATCCCAATTCATCGGATCTGCACGAACATCTGAATACGGTAGACGCGCCGTTGAATCGCCTGTCCGAGCGCGAATTGTGCCCCGGCTCGGTCGCGCTGGAAAAAATCAACGCATCACTGCGTTAAACTATCTAACGCGCCATTGCGCTAGCGCCTGACGCCCGGCGTTTCGATCGGCAGGTTGCCCGCGCGCCACGCGAGGTACAACTCGAGGTCGAGGAATTCGGGTGACCCCTGCGGCATGAGTTCGGCGCGCACGCCCGAGAGACAGCTGCGGAAGCGCCGGTGCAGCGACCCCATCGTCTGCCATTCGAGCCGGTAAATCGGATACGCGACCCCGTGCCCCTGGCTGATGGTCTCGGGTCCGAGCTTCCTGCCCCAATTGTCTTGGTGGCACTGCGCGCAGGATAGGTTCATCTGTCCCATGCGGCGGTAGTACATCGCACGCCCGGCTTCGAAATTGTGGCGATTCTGCCAGTCGATGGCCACGCTCATCGGCATGCCGCGCGATTGCTGCGCCACATAAGCGGTAAGCGCCAGCAGTTCCGCCGACTCATACTTGAACGGCTCCGCCTGCTGGCGGCTCTCGCGGCATTGCTGGATGCGGCCCTCGAGGTTGATCAGGCGCGCGCTGCCCTCATCGATGCGCGGATAGCGCGTGGCGACACCTTGCATGCCGGTCTTCGCCTCGCCGTGACAACCGGCGCACGACTTGCGGCCGGGACCGGCGGCTTCCTGCCACAGCGCTTCACCACGAGAAATCCACAACATGCCGGGATTGGCGAAATCGTCGTGCTGCAATTCGCGCACCTCGGGACCCGTGAAATCGAGCCCGGATTTGAGCGGCTGCGGCCTGACCGCCTGTTGGGCGTGGCCGGCGGCGCAATGCAATGCGAACGCCGTGACGAGCGCGCCGCGCAGCAGCCACCGCACCATCATCCGGTCACCGTGAGCGCCGCGCGCTCCGAGCCGGTCTGGCCCTGGTCGTCAACCCAATCGAAAACGAGTTCGCCGCTCGCCTCCGCCACCGTGAAGAAATCCAGAAACGGATTGGCGGCGATGCCCGAGCCCATCTCGGCGCGGAATATCTCGACGCCGTTGTAGCGGCATACGAGCTGGTTGACGACGTTTTTCGGAATCGCGCGTCCGCCGTCGTCGAAGCGGAAGCCCGTTTCCATCGGATGCTGGATCGCGATGCGAATCTCGATGACCTCGCCGCGTTTGGCCTTGGCCGGAACCTGGATGCGCGCAGTCATGCTTCAGGTCGCGTCGTAACAGGCGGACAAAGTCACCACCACGTCGGCGCTTGCCGACCAGAACGTGCCGTCCGACAACGCCGCCACCGCCAACACGCGCTGACTGCCGCCGAGCCTCACGCGAGTGCTGACCTGCGCTCGGCCAGCGCGCGGCCCGAGGTAAAAATTCGCGATATTGGGGCGCGGATTGCGCGGGCCGTAGAGATGGATGCTCTTGACGTAATTCTGCGGTGTCATCGGGCTGTCAATGCTGACTTTGAGACTGACCGAGTTGCCGTTGTCCGCGAGCAGCGGCAGCTCGAGCTTGACCCGTCCTGCTTCCACCCTGGCGCCGCCCGTAACTTTCAAAAGCATGACCTCGACCGATTCGGCCGGCGCGTCGGCGGCACGCGTCTGCGTAAACGGCCACGCGAAGACGGTCAGCAGGCGGGCAAGAAAGTTGCGGCGGGTAAAATTCTTAAGCACGGGACTAATTGCGCAGCGTCAGCAAATAAGCGATCACGTCTTCCACCTGCTGCGCGGTGAGCAGCGGCTTGCCGGCATACGCGGGCGCGACGCGCTGCAGGCCTTTTACCCGGTAATAAGCAGGCATCACGCTCGCGCGGTTAAGGCGCGTTGAATCGACAAGCCGCATCCGCAACTGTGCGGCGGACAGCCGTTTGCCCACTCCGGCCAGCGGCGGGCCGATATTGCCGAGGGGCGTTTCGCCTGCGTCGGGTACGGTGTGGCACAGAAAACAATTACCGCCGTCGCGGCTCAACACCGCCGCCTTGCCGCGGGCAGCGTCGCCTGCGTCACGGGTTAGCGGCGCACGGATCTCGCCGTTCTCGACACGATATGGAACCAGCGCGGATTCGGCCGCGCACGCGATTGAACCAGCGATGCAACCGAGCATTACTGCGCATGCAGCCGGCGGGGTGAGTTTGATCACAGCTCCTCTCGTTAATTTGCGTCCGCGCTACAGCGCAATTTCGCGCGCGTGGATACCCGACGGAGATTATTCCGCCGGCCACTCATGGTCAAGTCATGCAACGTGCGCGCGCAAAAATCACGATGCGCGGTGGCGCACGATACAATTCAGGCTTCTCCCCACCGGTCATCCCGACATGAATATTTCCGGCATTCCGTTTGGCGTCACCGAATGGTCGAAAGTCGACCCCGTCGAATATCCGGGAACCACCGGCAAAGCGTACTGGCGCACGCGGGAATTCGGCGGCATGCGCGTGCGCATGGTCGAATATTCGCCCGGCTATCTTGCCGACCACTGGTGCAGCAAGGGCCATATCGTGCTCGTGCTCGAAGGGGAATTTGAATCGGAACTGCAGGACGGCCGCAAATTCCGGCTGACTCCGGGCATGAGTTACCAGGTCGCCGACAACGCCGAAGCTCACCGTTCTTACACCGCGACCGGCGTGAAGCTCTTCATCGTCGACTAATCGCGCACTGTTGCGGGCGCCATCAGCAAACCAAGCAGCGGCGGAATCGCTGCATCGGCGAGCGCGGCGAGTTCGGCGGGCGTGCGGTTCTGAATGGGATGCGACACCCACACGATGGCCGGCTCGAAACCGAGCGCCTGTGCCTGCGCAGCGGCGGCGTCGCGAAACTCCGTAGTCACCACGTTGACGCCGGGTATGCCGCGACTGTCGAGATCCACGAGGTCGTGCAAACTGCACGACGTGCAGGACCCTCAGTCGGAAAGCCCGATGACGACGACCGCGGCTTCGGCCGCGATTTTCTGCAGGAGTTCGAGCGGCGCAGTCTTCGCATTTGTCGGCTTTTTATAACGCCGCGTCACAAGCCCGCGCTCGCCCAGCCGCATTTCGACGCGGTCGAGAAATTCATCGCTGCGCGTCTTGCCGATATCGAGCAGCCCTACCGTGATGCCGGCGAGCGTCGCCGGCGGTGCGCGTCGCGCGCGCCGCAGCGGCGCCGTCTCCGCGGTCGGATCACGCAGCAATTCGTTTTTCATTCTCGTATCTCCGTCGTAACCGGTTGCGATTCGTCGCGAAAACGCCCGCCCGTCCAGCCGGCGAGTATGGCGGAAAAGAGGCCGGCCGCGCCGCCCGCACGCACGATCAAGAGCCCGTCAGGCCAGAACTTGGGGACCATTTCGCCCGCGCGTGCCGGCGCAATACCCTCGCCCACACCCTGCGCGCCGTGCACCAGGTCCTTGCCCGGCCTTGTCAGCGCTCGGTGCAATTCGCTTTCGATGCGCGCGCGATTCCAGCCGGCCGCACGGAAAATTGCGTAATGCTCGGGCGACAGCACCAGCATCGCATTGGTGAACTGCGCAAGCTTGGGATGCGCCACGGCGACGAGCGACATCGCAAGCGAGCGCGTGAGCTCTTCCGGCGTGCGCGAACGCTGGTCGACAAAACCCTGGATGCCGTCGCCCTGAAACAAAGTCACGGCGGATTTGCCGCGCGCAATTCCGCGCGCAACCGCGAGCGGCGTCCAGGCGGGATCGGTCTCGTCTTCCGCAAAACAGAACGTGTACTTGCCGGGCCCGCCGAGCGTCGCGCGATCGAGTTCGCCGGGCCTGCCGCCGCCGACATTGCGGATGATCAATTGCAGCGCACGGCCGATCGTAGCATTCGCGCGATTGCCCTGCCCGAGCGCATTGATGCCCCAGTTCATGCCGATTCGTTTCGCGATTGGACCGTTTACCACGATGACCGGCCCCGAAAAACATGTCGTGCACAACAAACCGTGCATCGTGAAAATCGGCTTTAGCGCCGCTTCCAGCGCGGCCAGCACGACCGGCAGATATTCGGGTTTGCAGCCCGCCATTACGGCATTGATCGCGGCCTTTTCCACCGTGCATTCGGCAAGGTTGGGCGGCACCTTGCCGACGATTTCGTCAGGCTGGCGGCGGGTGCCGGCAAGCATGCGCAAGATGCGCGCATCGGTCGGCGGCGTCACGGGCAATCCGTCGCTCCAGCCGCGCTCGAAGCAAGCCTCGACGGGATCGTCCCACTCGCCGATTTCAACGGGCCGCGCGAGCAGGCCCGTATCGCCGAAGCGCGCGCGCAAATGTTCCGCCACGCCGGGTTCGACGCTTTTCGAGCCGCAACCGGGGCGGAACACGGGCAAGCCGGCGCCGAGTTCGGCGATGCCCGTTATGCGCCGCCATTCGGCGCGGTCCCAGCCGTCGGTGCGCGCGACTTCGCAGCCGTCTTCATAGCGGATCAGCGTCGGAACCGTCTCGATGCCCGCACGAAACGATTGCTCGAGATCGGCGTCGTAAACCGCGCCGAGGGCGCCGAGAAATTCCGGATCGTCCTGCACGTAGAACCGCGCCGGCGCATCATTGCTGCGCGCGAGCGCGCCGAACAGTGACTCCAGCATCGTACAGGTCTGGCATTCGCGCTTGGCGAACACGATCAATGCGGAGGCGCTCATGGCACGGCGGCCGCGTTCATGCGCGACAAAATTATTTCGGTGCGCCTTTGCAGGTACGGCGTATCGCTGCCGCGGCCGTAGCGACGCGGGCTCGGCACCATCGCCGCGAGTTGCGCCGACTGCTCGGCGGACAGGGTCGCCGCGCTCGTCTCGAAATGATAATGCGCGGCCGCTTCGGCGCCGAACACGCCGTTACCCCATTCGATCACGTTCAGATAAATTTCGAGGATGCGGCGTTTCGTCATGATGGTTTCAATCATGACGGTAATGACCGCCTCCTGCGCCTTGCGCCACCACGCGCGCTCCCCGGAGAGGAACAGGTTTTTCGCGAGCTGCTGGCTGATGGTCGAACCGCCCGATACGATTTTGCCTTTCTTCAGGTTTTTTTCGTACGCCTTCTGAATGCCTTCCCAATCGAAACCCTCATGATCGAGGAACTTGGCATCCTCGGCCGCGACGATTGCGCGCTTGAGACTAAGGGCGATGCGGTTGTACGGCACCCACTGATGTTGCAGCACCGCGCCCGGGTTTTTCTCCCGGATATGCTCCAGGCGCGAGTGCATGAAGGCTGTGGTCCCCGGATCATGATCGACCCAGTACCAGATGTGTATCAGGAACCAGAACTGGACGAGCACCAGCGCGATGACCGCGAACAGCAGCGGGTACCAGATGGATCGCCACAGAAATTTCAGCATGACGCCGGCGAATTCAGGAACGCAGGTATTGACATGGCCCTTACCGAACTCGAATGTTTAAGTCCGGATCCGCAATTTTTCGACCACCGGCCGCGTGTCCGGCCGCACCCCGCGCCAGATCGAAAACGCTTCCGCCGCCTGCTCGACCAGCATGCCGAGACCATCCGAAGTGCGCGCCCCGCGATTTTGCGCGAACGCCATGAATGGCGTCGCTTTACCATAAACCATATCGTACGCCAGCGCGCCGGCGGCAAAGACACCTTCCGGCAATGGCGGCATTTCGTCGCGCAATCCGGCGGATGTCGCGTTGATCACGAGATCGAATTGCATTCCACCAAGTGCCGGATAGAACACGGCCGATATATCGCCGCCTGAAAATTTCCGCTTTGCACTCTCCACGAGACTGCGAGCCTTTTCCACGGTTCGGTTCGCGACGACCAGTAATTTCGGCTGCGCCTTAAGTATCGGATGCATGACGCCGTACGTCGCGCCGCCCGCGCCCATGATCAGCACGCGCTTGTCGCGAATCGCAAATCCGAGATTGCGTTCGAGGTCGGTGACCAAACCGATCCCGTCGGTGTTGTAACCGAGTATTTCTCCATCGCGAAAATCGAGCGTGTTGACCGCTCCGGCGTCGATCGCGGAAGCCCTGGGTTCGCAAAAACGGAATGCGTCGAACTTGAACGGAACGGTCACGTTCACGCCCTTGCCGCCGTCGCCGCGAAATTTATCGATCGTGGCGGCGAATCCGCCGAGCGGCACAAGCAGTTTGCCGTATTCGATGTCCTGCCCCGTCTGGCGCGCGAACGCGGCGTGGATTACAGGCGAGAGGCTGTGGGCGACGGGATTGCCCACCACGGCGTAGCGGTCAGTCATAGACTGCGATTGTACCCGTTACTCTGCGGATACTTGATCGGAACGCGTAAAGGTCCAGGTGCGGGTAATGCTCAGGATGTCAGTGTCTTTAGCAATGTCAGGTGGAAATGGTTCATACGGCGCCGCGAGATGAACTGTGCGAATGGCTGCGTCGTCCAGAATCTTATGCCCCGAAGACCTGTTGATCTCGACGCTATCGACCGCGCCGTCGGCCCTGATCGAGACCGTGAGTTGCAGGCTACCGTAGAGGCCCTGGTCGCGCGCTGCCGGCGGAAAATTAAGCGTACCGACGCGCTCAATCTTCTGACGCCAATCTTCCATATAGCGTGCAAAGCGATACTCTTGCGAGCGGGCGCCGACAAAGCGCCGGCGCGGGTATTTTTGGTAGACCTCCCAATCCTTATTGATTTGCGCTTCGAGCCGCGCAATTTCTAGACTCTGGCGTTCAATCTCAGTCGCGTCCGGGGCAGTCTTGGTCTGCGCGGGCGGTGCAACGGCGGCGCAACCCGCCATCATGCCCGTCAAAATTAACCACCCCAATGGGCAATTAACCCGCCCCGCACTCATTCCGTCGTTAATCGGTCGGAGATCGTAAAGGTCCAAGTCTTGGTGATACCGAGAATATCAGTATCTTTGGAGATGTCGGCGGGGAAAGCCGCATAAGGCGCGGCAAGATTGACAATGCGGATCGCCGCATCGTCGAGTATTTTTTTGCCCGAGGATTTGTCGATCTCGACCTTATCAACCGAACCATCGGACCGGATCGACACCGTGAGTCGCAAACTTCCGTAAATCTTCTGGCTTTTGGCCGCTTCCGGATAATTGAAGGTGCCGATGCGCTCTATCTTCTGGCGCCAGTCCTCGATGTACTGCGCGAAGCGAAACTCCTGTGTACGCCCGCCGAGAAACTTTCGGCGCGGCCGTTTTTGATAGGCTTCGTGGTCTTTGGCTATCTGCGCTTCGAGCCGAATTGATTCCAGACTATTGTTCATGATGTTGGCGGCATTGGGCGCAATCTTGATGTCCGTTTGCGACTCGGGTTGAGTCACTGCGGTCTCGACCTTCGCCGGGGACTGAACTTGCGTCAACAGCTTTTTCGCCTCCACTTCGAGTTGCTGGACGCGCCGCGATGCCACCGACAATTCGTTGGCTTGCTGATCGCTGCGCATTACGGGCAGCGGCGTCTTGGCCTGGCGGTCGAGATCGGTATTGCCGCCGCCGTCGAGATTGTGCTGGGCAATCGCGTCGGCGTGCTCCGGCCGCGTCATCGATCGCGAGTTGACGAGTACCACTTCGAGCGCCGGCGCGACGCTGTCGAGCTTCGACAGATCGGGGGGGCGGAACGTGACGCCGAACAATACGATGGCATGCACTACGAACGACGCGACGACCGCGTATTGGAAACGTGACAAATCATCCATATCAAGCAAGGCACGCTTGAACGCAGAAAGTTTTGCCGCGAATGGCAGATCCAGTGGGATCAAAGTTCTCCCCAACGGCATCAATCGGTTCGAGCTGGTAAGGCTCATAGCGGCCTATTTTACGCAAGATTGGCGATAGTGTATATAAATACCTTATTTGACAGGTATTTGCAATCTTTATTTAAGGTCAATTATAGCTAAGGCCGGCACGCCTTATGATGTTAGCAGGCACTCACCACAGACTCGTATTCGGCGTGCAGGGTGAGTTCCCAGGGGTCCAAGCGAGAAACCGTGAGCCGCACCGTGTCGCCGGTGCGCACGTCGTGCAGGGACGGCACGCGCAATACCAACGGCAAACGGTCGCACCGCACAAGCGTGTCGCGCAGCACGGTCGCATCCAGAGTGTTCGCGTTTTCCTGCTCGATCCAGCGCAGGCACCAGTAGCGTTCCATGTTGCGCTGGAACTCCGCATACGCGTCGTAGGCGAGTTCGAACTCGCGCAATGCCGCGAGCAAGGCTTCGTCGCCGGCCTTGTACGGCGCGGGCCGGCCCGCGAACAGGGCGAGCAACTGGCGCTGGTTGATGAGGTCGACATAACGCCGCAGGGGCGAACTCGCCCAGGCGTACTGCGCGACCCCGAGCCCGTCGTGGCGCGACGCGACCGTCGTCATGCGCGCAACGCCGCCGCTCTGCGCGCGGTAAATCGCCACGTAGCCGGCGCGCGCCAGCTGGCCGCCCCACTCGGCGTTCGCGTAGATCATGAGTTCGGACACGACTTTGTCCACCGGCGAGCCGCGTTTGCGCTCGACGATGCGCACGCGCCCGTCATCGACGTAAAAATTGTATTCGACGCGCTGGATTTCGCCTTCGATGTCGGCTTTGCCGCGCGCGGCCTGCAGATGCTGCGCGAAGTGCCACAGGTATTTGAGTTCGACGCCGAACTCGTGGGCAATCGTGTCAGCTGCCATGGCCTCGACGTTGAATACCGCCTCCAGCGTGCCATGCCGCAGGTTGGTGGCGATCGGCACCAACTCGCAACGGCTGCGCGTATTCACCACCGCGCCGTCCGCGCCGACTTCCGCGTATAGCGACAGCGCGCACCGCTCGCCGTCGCCCGCGAGCGTAAACGCATCAATCGCAGCCTCCGGCAGCATGGTGATTTTCCGGCCGGGAAAGTAGACCGTCGAAAGCCGCTCCCGCGCGATCGCTTCGATCGGAGAATCGGGTGAAATGCCGAGCGCCGGCACCGCAATATGGATGCCGACCTCCCGGTTGCCGTTGGGCAACGGCGTCACTGAAAACGCATCGTCGATTTCGGTCGTCGTCTCGTCGTCGATGCTGAACGCGCGCACGTTCGCGCGCGGGAGATCGGCAGGCAGCGCGACCGGGGGCACTGCGCTGAAACCGGCGCCGCGCGGAAAGTATTCGAACAAAAACCGGTTCAGATGATAATCATGCGGCGAGGCGAGCGCGCCGCAATTGGCCATCACGCGCGCGGGCGACAGCTTCAGTTGCTCGCACGCGGCCTCGAGCGCTTTCCATTCGATCGTGTTCTTGTCCGGCGCATACAGCAGCTTCGACACCAGCGGCTGGAACTCGGGCGGCAACCGGCCCGCGACGAGTTCGTCGGCCCAGCGCAGTTTCTGCTCCGCCTGCAGGCGTTTTTTCTCGACGCTCGCGAGCGCGGCTTTCAACGATTCGGCGGGCGCGGCTTTATAGCGGCCCCTGCCCTTCTTGTAAAAATACATCGGCGCGCCGTGCAGCTTGTACAACAATCCGGCGGATTCGAGCGCGCTCGGCGGATGGCCGAAATAATCCCTGCCGAGAGCGTCGAACGAAAACTCGTCGGCGCCGCAGCATTGCCACAGAAAATCGATGTCGACTTCTTCGGCGACGCGTTGCGCCGCGTCGGTAAACGCATTCAACGCCGGCTGTTCGAAACGCAACAGCACCGCCGACGCCTTGATCTTGCTGCGCTTGCCGTGCGCCGCCTCGACCTGCAGCGACGCGTCGTTGTCAGCGAGAACGGCACCGACTTTGAAAGTGCCTTCTTCTTCGTAAAAGACGTTCATGCGGGGCGCAGGGAGGGTGCCGCGCGACGCGCGGATTTGGGCGAGGCGCGGATTATAAAGCCTATCGTGCGGGGCCGTCGCAAAAATCCATTACCGCGTCGACGTGAGCGGCAAAGTCGCTGAACCCGTGGTCGCCGCCTTCGATTATCAGCTGCCGCGCGCCGCGGTATTTTTCGACCGCCCGGCGGTAATCGAGGACTTCGTCGCCGGTTTCCACCATCAGCAGATAGCGTTTCGGGTCGATTGCATTGACTTCAAGCGCGCGCAATTCGGTAATGTGCTCGAGCGTGAAATCGTATTCCTCGCCGCTGTGGAAATTCTGCTGGCGCCCGACGTGGCCCGCCAGCAATTCATACGGCCGCACGGCGGGATTGACGAGCACCGCGCGCAACGCGAAGCGTTCGGCGAGCCACGTCGCATAAAAACCGCCGAGCGAACTGCCGACCAATGCAGCGTGCGGATGTTGGCGCGCGAGCCCTTCCAGCACGTGTACGGCAGCGGCCGGCGAATGCGGCAGCACCGGCGCCACGAATTCATGCGCTCGCTTGCGTGCTGCAAGACGGTCGTGCAGAACTTTCGCCTTGAATGACGCAGGCGAGCTGTTGAAGCCGTGGATATAAATGAGCACTGTGCGCTTCAGGCGGAAATGCGGTGCACGAGATCGAGCAACAGCGTGTCGTTGCCGCGCGCCGCGACGAGCGACAGTCCGAGCGGACAACCATCGAATTCTGCGAGCGGCAAACTGATTTGCGGCAGGCGCGCGAGGCCGGCGATGCACAGGAGGCTCATCGCGCGGCTGCGGAAATCGTCGAGCTCGGCCGCCGGCGTGTTGCGGCGCGGCGCAATCGTGTGCACGGTTGGCAGCACGAGCACCGCATTGTCCCCCAGCAGTTCGGCCATCCGGCCGGTGATGACTTCACGTTGCGCCTTGAGCGGTGCGACTTCATCCGCGGTCAGGGTCGCAGCCCATTCGAAGCGCTCGCGCACGCCCGGGCCAAACCGGGGTTTTACCTTCGCGATCCACGCGCCGTGTTGCGCCCATGCTTCGGCGCCCTGCAGCTTGCGAAAAACCTGGAACCACTGCGGCAATCCTTCGGTCGACACGGTGACTTTGCGCGGCGCGCCCAGCACTGCAATGACGCGCGCGACGGCAGACTCGAACAGCGGTTTCACCGCGGGATCGACCAGCGCGAACGCATCTTCCGCGTACAACAACGCGCCGGGTGTGGCGGCGGGTTTGTCGTCTTGCAGCAACACGCGGCCGACGCGTTCGAGCAGCGCGGCGTCGCGCGCAAACGGGCCGGCGACATCGAAGCTCGGCGCCAGCGCACACGCACCTTCCATCGGGATACGGTCATGCGTGGGCCGCAGCCCGTAGATGCCGCAAAAACTCGCAGGCGCGCGTACCGAGCCGCCGGTATCGGAGCCCAGTGCAAAATCGACGAGACCCGCCGCCACCGACGCCGCCGATCCGCTCGACGACCCTCCCGGAATGCGGCCCGGTGCATTGACGTTGACCGGCGTGCCGTAATGCGGATTCTCGCCGTTCAAGCTGTAGGCCATTTCATCGGTGTGCGTCTTGCCGACGATGCGCGCGCCGGCGTCGAGCAACCGCTGGACGGCGGGCGCGGTGGCCGCGGCCGGCGCGTGCGTTTCGAACCACGCGGGGCTGCCGAAACCCGTCTTATGCCCGGCGATATCGTAGAGGTCCTTGATGCCGCACGCGAGGCCCGCGAGCGGCCCGCCCGCGGCGCCCGCAACCTCTACATGAGTGTGGCGGCAGAATGCGCCGACCGTATCGCGCTCAAGTATGTTCTTCATGCGCGCATTGTAGCGTTCCAGGCGGGCACCCGACGCGCGTGTGCTAACATTTCCCCCTTGCCCGTTTCCGCCTGCGCGCGTCCTGGTATGAAAACCGAAACCGAACAGTTGCTGGGTTATATCGAACGCAACATCGCGCGCACGCTCGCCGATTGCACGACCTGCGGCAAATGCTTCGAAGCCTGCCCGATGACGCAATACTCGGACAAGCTGAAGGGCAAAAGCGGCAGCGAAGTCGTCGCCGGCATCCGCGGCATCCTGGAAGGCACGGGCGGCACGCCGGAGGCGCTGGAATGGACGCGTCTCTGCACGCAATCGGCGCGCTGCATTCCGGCGTGTCCCGAAAACGTGAACCCGATGCTGATGATGCGGCTCTCGCGCATCACCTCGCTCGGCTCGACCGGCGGCCCGGCGATGCTGGCGGACGGCAAGCGCGATCCCAATTTCTTCCGCCGCATCAATGCATTTTCCGCGCTGCAGTTTTCGGACGCGGAAATCGCGGAGTGGCAGCGCTAATGGGAACATTGCGCGAGCGCGTCATTTTCTGGTACGGCTGCAACGCAGTGCGCCACGGCGACATCATCCACAGCGCGATCGAGCTCCTGCGCGCGGTGGGCATCGATTCAGATCCTGCCGGCGGTCCCGCGTACTGCTGCGGCACCGCGAAAGACGGCAATCTCGCCGCGGCGGCCGGCATGGCGGCACGCACCGTGGAAAAATTCAACGCGTCCGGACGCGATAAAGTCGTGACGTGGTGCCCGTCGTGCCACCGCCATGCGGGCACTTTCATGGAAGGCGTCAATCCCGCAAAATTCGAAGTGTCGCACATCATCGAGATGCTGCACGCGCGCCGCCACTTGCTCGCGCCGCGGCTCACGCATGCGGTCGAGCGCCGCGTCGTTCTCCACGTGCATAGCGGATTCCACGAAGTCGACGCGTATCCGCTGGTCGCCGATCTGCTGCGACTGATTCCGGGACTCGAACTCGTCGTCGCCGATTTTGCGGCGCCCGGGCATATGTGCTCGGCGCTGGCTGCGGTGCCGGCCGCGCTCAAAGATGTCCAGCGCCAGTCGGTCGCTTTTTGCGCGACGCACGGCAGCGACACGCTCGTGACGGCGTTCCACGCGTGCCAGCGTCTCCTGTGCGGCCTCGCGACGACCGACGGGATCAAGGTCGTCAATTACGTGAACCTGCTCGTCGAGGCGATGGGCCTCACCCCGCCGCCCGACGAATACGCCGAATGGAAGAACGCCGGTTCCGAAGCCGCGATCATGGAAAAGATCGGCGCCGAGCGCATCGCGAAAATCGGCCCGGAATTTTTCGCGAAGCAGATGCTGCCGGAATTGCGCAAGCTGCCTGAAAAGCAGTGATGGGTGGTGAGTGGTAGGTCATGGGTGATTAAGTGATTTGGTAATTACTCAATCACCCAATTGCTCAATCACCCATCCCCAATCACCGATCACCCACCGGTCCCGATGTCAATCAACTCGACATACGCCACCCTTGGCATGGTCGTCGCGCCGCATGCGCTCGCCGCGCAATCGGGCCTCGCGGTCCTGCGCGACGGCGGCAATGCGCTCGAAGCGATGGTCGCGGCGGCGGCCGCGATATCGGTCGTGTATCCGCACATGAACGGCATCGGCGGCGACAGCTTCTGGCTCGTGCATGAGCCGGGCAAAGACGTGGTCACGATAGACGCCTGCGGCCGCGCCGCCGGCCGCGCGACTGTCGATTTTTATCGCGGCCACGACGTAGACTCGATTCCGATGCGCGGGCCGCTCGCGGCCAACACCGTCGCCGGCACGATTTCCGGGTGGGCGCTCGCGCTCGACTACAGCGCGCAACAATGGGCGGGCCGCATGCCGCTCGCGCGCCTGCTCGACGACGCAATCCACTACGCGGAGCACGGCATCGTCGTCACGCGCAGCCAATCCGTCAACACGGAGTCGAAACTTGCCGAGTTGAAGGACATCGCGGGCTTTGCTATGCGCTTCCTCGTCGACGGCAAAACGCCCGCCGCCGGTTCGGTGATGAAGCAGCCGGCGGTAGCGGCGACGCTGCGCCAGCTTGCGAAGTGCGGCCTGTCCGATTTTTACGAAGGCGAACTCGCGCGCTCGATCGCGGGCGACCTGGCCGAACTCGGCAGCCCGCTCGCGCTCGCGGACTTCGACGGCCACGCGGCCGAACTGCGCGCGCCCGTCACGCTGAAACACACCCTCGGCACGCTCTACAACATGGCGCCGCCGACGCAGGGCACGGTGTCGCTGATGATCCTCGGCATCCTCGACCGCCTGCAACTCGACCGGGTTGCAGCCGACAGCGCGGACTACGTGCACTGGTGCGTCGAAGCAACCAAGCGGGCGTTCCGGGTGCGCGACCGCCACATCACCGATCCCGCGTTCATGACGGTCGATCCGCAACAACTGCTCGAACCGGATGCGATCGACAAACTGGCGGCGGCGATTCATCGCGATGCCGCGTTGCCGTGGGGCGCGCAAGCGCAGCGCGGCGACACGGTGTGGATGGGCGCGATCGACGGCGAAGGGCGCGCGGTGAGTTTCATCCAGAGCATTTATCACGAGTTCGGCAGCGGCATCGTATTGAAAAACAGCGGGATCAACTGGCAGAACCGCGGCTGCAGTTTCTCGCTCGACGCGCGCGCGCTCAATGCATTGAAGCCGCGGCGCAAACCGTTTCACACGCTGAATCCCGCGCTGGCGCGATTGAACGACGGTCGCACCGTGGTCTACGGCGCGATGGGCGGCGACGGCCAGCCGCAAACCCAGGCCGCGGTGTTCACGCGCTACGCGACGTTCGGCCAGGGCATGCAACAGGCGATTGCGGCGCCGCGCTGGCTGCTCGGACGAACATGGGGTCAGGCGACGGATACGCTGAAGCTCGAAGCGCGCTTCGCACCGGCGCTGATCGAGGAACTCAAGCGCCGCGGCCACGATGTGGAAGTCATCGGCGCGCTTGATGAAACCGTCGGCCACGCCGGCGGCATCGCGCGACACCCGAACGGCGCGCTCGAAGCGGGTTACGATCCGCGCAGCGACGGCGCCGCGGCGGGCTTTTAGCCCGTCACGCGCGCGCATAGTAAAAAAAACCGGCTTTCCAACGAGGAGAATACGATGAGACAGCTGCTCACGATTGCGTTCATTGCAGCGGCGTGCGTCCTGCCGCTCCGCGGCGAAGCCCAGGAGACCAAGCGCTTCCCGGAATTCCGCCCTGAGCAGTTGACGCCCGAACAGAAAAAATGGGCGGAGAGCATCGCGCTGCCGCCGCGCAATGCGAAATACACCAATTTTCCCTACCGCGCGTACATCCACAGCCCCGAACTCGCGCCGCGCCTGCAGGCATTGTCCGATTACGGGCGCTGGAATACGCAGCACCCCGCGCGCCTCTCCGAATTCGCGATCCTCATCACCGCGCGCCAGTGGTCGTCGCAATGGATCTGGCGCGGACATTACACGCTGGCCGTCAAGGGCGGCCTCGATCCCAGGGTCGCGCTCGATCTCGCCGCGGGCAAACGCCCCGCCGGCATGAAGGAAGATGAAGCGATCCTGTACGATCTCGCGACGCAAATCTATCGCGACAAGGCGGTGACCGACGAGATGTACGCAAAAGCGCAGATAAAATTCGGCGAGCGCGGCATCCTCGATCTGCTCGGCATCATGGGTTACTACGATACGGTGGCGATGATACTCATTACCGCCAAGGCAATACCCCCGTTCGACGACATACCGCAGCTGCAGCCGCTGGCGGCCGCAAAATAACGATGCGGCCCGCGGCCGAATGCCGCAGGCTTTTTTCCCTGCACTGAGTGCGTGTGCCAGCGCACATACGAAACAACCGATCTGCGTTACAAAGGCGGTGCTGATGGAACGGCGGGACTGCGCTGCTCGGTCCGCGCAAACACGGCGGGGTTATGTGTCGATTCGATCATTATCCGGCTGACCGATAGTCTCTTTTTGGTAGTTGCCGAAATTGTCCAGGAGGACATATGAAAATTCTTGCTATATTTCTGCTGGTCGTGAGCACTTTCCTGACCGGATGTGTCGTTGCCGAACCCGGGTATCGAGGAGACAGTCGTGGCGACCGCGACGGCGCACGTTATGAACGGGAACGTGACGGCGCGCGCAATGATCGTGACGGCGACGGCGTGCCCAATCGTCAGGACCGCCGCCCGGATGACCCTCGCCGTTACTAGAGTCCGCGCAGCAAACAGGGAGCGCAGTCATGATTGACGCGGTGGAGTGGCAAAAGCTGGCGAACGTCCTGCGCGAGTTGCACCGGACCCTGATCGAGCACGCGCGCCGGGATTACGAGCGCGACCTGGTCGTCACCTTGAATCCCGGCGAATTTCTGCAGTTGCTTACGACGAACGCCGACTTCGCGTGGTTGCGCAACCTGTCGGAGCTGATGGTCGATATCGATCTCGTCCAAGATGCCGAACCGGGTCAGCGGGACGAAATTGCGAGTGCCGTACGCGCCGCGGTCGAACAGCTCATATCGAATGCGCGCGATCCGATCAACCTGTTCGCCCAGCGCTATTGGCCGTATGTTCACGACGATCCGAACGTTGCGATGGCGCACGCGGCGGTGAAACAGGCGATCAATGCGTGGCCGCGGCCGGGAAAAAGCGACACCGCGAGCCTGCTCCATGACCGCCACCGCCTCGCCGAAAAAGCGCGTCATCTCACGAAGCGAAAATAGCGCAGCCCGTTTGCCGCATCCTCGCACGTGTGCTACGGTGCGCCTTCTTTCGTAACCCGGGAGGGGGAACGCGATGAGAACCAGATATCTGTGGGCGGCGCTTGGACTAGTCCTTATAGCAAACGCGCATGGCGCGGAACTCGCGGTGCCGCCGGCACCCTGGCGCGGCGCCGGCCCCACGCCGTGCGTGGGTTCGGACGGCGGCATTCAGCAATGCGTCGCGGCGTCTCCGCTCACCGCGGTGCGCGCCGGGCGCCTGTTCGACAGCAAGAGCGGCAAAATGCTGGAGAAGCAGGTCGTGCTGCTCGAGGGCGAGCGAATTACCGGCGTCGGCCCCGAGGGCAAAATAAAAATTCCCGCCGGCGCGCGGGTCATCGATCTTCGCCATGCGACGGTGCTGCCCGGGTTGATCGATGCGCACACGCACATGTTCAACAATCCGAAGCCGGGCATGTCGCGCGAGGCATCGACGCTGATCGCCGTCCAGAATCTGCAAGCCGATTTGCGCGCCGGCTTCACCACGGCGCGCGATATGACGTCGCACGGCAACGGCTACGCCGACGTCGACATCCGCAACGCGATCAATGAAGGCCGTCTCGACGGCCCGCGCTACCAGGTGGCCGGCCGCGGTATCGGTTGGAGCAGCGCGCCGCCGCCCGCGAAGCCGGAAAACCCGCTGGATCGAATGACCGTGCGCTCGGTCGACGAAGCGCGCGCCGCCGTGCGCGAACAGGTCGAGCACGGCGTCGACCTGATCAAGCTGTATCCGACCGGGGCCTACTCGTTCGCTCCCAACGGGGAAGCCCAGTACGTGCTGACCTATCCGATGCCCGTACTCCAGGCGCTGATCGATGAAGCGCATCGCCTTGGCAAGAAAACCGGCTGCCACGTTTACGGCGGCGAAGGACAGAAAAACTCGATCATCGCGGGCTGCGACACCATCGAGCACGCGTTCGGACTGAACCAGGAACAAGCCGACATGATCGTGCAGAAGGGTCTCTACTACGACCCGACCATCGTGCGCTACACCGAGCCGTACATGGACGACGACGACAGCAGGAATACGGGGGGCAAGTACCGCATCATTCCCGTTTTTGAAAAAGCGGTGACGATGGCGGCGGCGACCAAGGGCATGAAAGTCATGGTCGGCAGCGGCGCCGACGGTGCGACTTTCGCGCACGGCACGCAGGCCATCGAGTTTGAGTGGCTGGTCAAGCACGCGGGCATGACGCCGGCGCGGGTGATCCAGTCCGGGACGATCGTCAACGCCGAGGCGATGGGCTGGGCCGACCGCATCGGCTCCGTCGACAAGGGCAAGTTCGCCGATCTGGTCGCGGTGGCCGGCGACCCGACGGCCGACATTACCGAGCTGCAGCGCGTAAAATTCGTGATGAAGGGCGGCAAGGTCATCCGCAACGACCTGCCGCCGGGCACGCCCAAGTAATCCGTCGCATTCGGTACAGAAATCCCGGGCGGCTTGCAGTAAGCCGGGACGTCGCGCCGCCGGTTGGCGGCGCGCATGGGAGCTCGTAATCGCGGTTCAGGAAAGGTCCATGCTTACTCGCATCGGCAAATACGAATTGAAGAACGTGCTCGGCAAGGGTGCGTCCGCGACCGTCTATCGCGCGATCGACACGTTCACCAACGCGGAAGTCGCGCTGAAAGTCATCGATCCGGAGGCGCTGAAGGACCCGGTGCAGGGCAGGATCATACGCACCCAGTTCCTGAACGAAGCATCGCTCGCCGGCCGGCTCATTCATCCGCATATCGCGGCAATTCTCGACGCCGTGGTCGGCACCGACAGCGGGCATATCGCGATCGAGTACGTACCCGGCGGCGATCTTTCACAGCGCAACAAGTCGGGTGCGCTGTTTTCCGTCGAGGACGCCATCCAGGTCGGCTTCAAGTGCTGCGGCGCCCTCGATTATGCATTCCGGCAGGGCGTCGTGCATCGCGACATCAAGCCCGCCAATATCATGGTGGTCAAGAACACCGACGTGAAAATCACGGATTTCGGCGCGGCGCTGCTGCGCCGCAGTGATGCCACGAGCATCACCAACGTCGGCTCGCCCGCGTACATGTCGCCCGAGCAAATCTCGGGTGCGACCCTCACCCATCAGAGCGATATGTTCTCGCTCGGGATCGTGCTCTACGAGTTGCTCACGGGGAAGCGCCCCTTCAATGCCACGAACGTGCCCGCGCTGCTCGAGAACATCATGACCGACACCCCGGT
>Ga0265314_10001052_pt1 | contig 32112 bp, 30 predicted proteins | sample 4126metaG_FD_203106 | JGI IMG/M metagenome (GOLD analysis project Ga0265314, IMG submission 203106) | Rhizosphere microbial communities from Carex aquatilis grown in University of Washington, Seatle, WA, United States - 4-1-26 metaG | ecosystem: Host-associated > Plants > Roots > Rhizosphere >... | reverse complement strand
GAAAAGGACTCTCGACAGAATTGATGATCTTGCCTGCCGACATGGTTACCGCCCTGTCGCAAATGTCGCAGTTGGCGTAGCGATGTCACAGTTCGCTCCCGTCAGAACAATTCCAATCGGTTTGCCGGAAATCACGAGTTTCCCTGCAAGCAGCGCTGCCAGAGCGGCGGCACCGCTTGGTTCTACAATCAACTTCAGAGTGTGTGCCGCATAGAACACGGCAGATGTCAGGTCGGTGTCACGCACCGCGAGAGCATCGCGGAGATGACGTTTTGCAAGTGCGAAGGGGATTTCGCCGGGAATCGGCGCCATAAGCGCATCGGCGATGGAAGGGCTTCCGCCTGGCGCCGCCAAGCGTGCCCCTGCGGCAAGCGATCGCCGCATGCCATCATAATTCTCCGGCTCGACGCTGCCGACGCGCGTCGCAGGGCTAGCGACCGATAACGCCAGCGCGATTCCGCTCACCAACCCACCGCCGCTGCACGGCGCCAGCACCGTATCGAGCGCGATACCTTTCTGGGCGGCAGCGCGCGCCATCTCAAGACCGATCGTACCCTGCCCCGCCACGATGTCGGTATCGTCGAACGGCCGAACCAAAGTGGCGCCGCGCCGATTGGCGAGCGCCAGAGCGATCGCCTCGCGGTCGTCGCGGAGCCGGTCATAAAAGACGATTTCGGCACCGTAAGCCCGCGTGCCTTCCAATTTCGGCGCCGGCGCATCCTTCGGCATAACGATCACCGCCGGAATGCCGAACAGCTTGGCCCCGGCAGCGACGCCTTGCGCATGATTGCCGGAGGAGAACGCCACAACGCCTTTGGCGCGGTCGGCGGCCGGGATCATACGGATGCGGTTGATCGCACCGCGGAATTTGAACGAACCGGTCCGCTGGAAGGTCTCGAGCTTCAGCAACACGCGCGCACCGATCCGCTCGTTGAGGTCCGCATGTTCCACCAGCGGCGTTTCAATCGTGTAGGGCGCAAGCGCCGCCGCCGCGGCTTCGACATCGGCAAAGGTGGGAAGCATCATTTGGCAATCCGTCGGTAGCGGCTCTAATCTAGGATGATTTTAGAATTGGCGAGATGTGTAAAGCGGTCCTACCCTCCCCTTGAGGGACGGTGAAGACTATTGCGTTGCTAGTCCACAGAGAAAAGCGACCGAACGAAATGCAAAATCCAAGAATATTCATCGCCGCGCTCGCCCTGTTGCTCGGGACGATGCCGGCGGCTGCCGCACCTTCGGTACTGACGACGATCAAGCCGGTGCATTCATTGGCGGCCGCCGTGATGCAGGGCGTGGGGGATCCCGTGCTGCTGATCGGCGGCGCCCTGTCCGAACATTCCTATGCTCTCAAGCCGTCCGACGCCCGCAAGATCGAAACCGCGGATGTGATCTTCGAGATTGGGCCGGATCTGGAGACCTACCTGACCGCTCCGCTTGCCACACTTGGCGCCCATGCACAGGTCATCGTGCTGGAGCGCACGCCGGGCGTGCGCCTTTTGCCAGCCCGGCATGGTGGCATGTGGGAGGACGGTGACGAACACGATCACGGCCCGACCGATCCGCACATCTGGCTGGACCCGCAGAACGCCATCGCAATGACGCGCGCCATCGCTGCGGCGCTGGCTAAAATCGACCCTGCTCATGCGGCGGCCTATCGGGCGAATGCCGTACGCGAAATCGCCGCGCTCGCCGCCCTCGACAAGGAACTCGCGGCAAAACTCGCGCCGGTACGCGACAAGCCCTACCTCGTTTTCCACGATGCCTACCATTACTTCGAGGCGCGCTACGGCCTGAAGCCGGCTGGCGCCGTGACGGTCGCTCCGGACCGCCCCATCAGCCCACGACGGGTGGAGAGCCTGCGCGACGCCGTCGCGGCAGGCCGCGTCGTCTGCATTTTCCGGGAACCGCAATTCTCCCCCAAGCTGATCGAGACGCTGGATGAGGGCACGCCGGTGCGCGTCGGCGTGCTCGACCCGCTCGGTGCCGACCGGACGCCCGGACCGGGGCTTTATCCCGCCCTGCTGCGTACCCTGGCGCAGTCGCTGACGAAGTGCCTTGGTACCGCCAAAAACCGTTAGCGCCGGAAAAGGCGGGAGGCTATGGTCGCCGCGCCTGGACGGCCCGCGCGAGCCGATTCCGAGCCCAATCCGGATTGCGTTCCATGATGAAAACGTATTTGCCGCAGAACGGCGGCCTCAGAGTGTTACCGGACGCCGACGGCGGAGTCGTCGCGCCCGACGCGCTGTGGATCGACCTGTTCGATCCGACCGCAGAAGAGCGCCAGGCGGTGAACAACGCGCTCGGCATGGACCTGCCGACGCGGGCGGACATGGAAGAGATCGAGATATCGAGTCGGCTCTATTCCGAGGATGGCGGCTTGTTTATGACCGCGCTGGTGATGTCGAACAGCGGGACGGAAAAGCCTCTGGCCAGCGTCGTGACCTTCGTGCTGGCGCGCGAGAAGCTCATCACGATCCGTTACACCGAGCCGCAACCCTTCCACACCTTTGCGGCGCGCTGCGGCCGCAGCATGATCGGCGCCAACAAGGCGGAAAACGTCCTGCTGGCGCTGATCGACGTAATCGTGGACCGCCTTGCCGACATTCTGGAACACGCCGGCGGCGAGATCGAGACCATTTCGCACGCGATTTTCGATCAGGAACACAGCGAGCGCCCCCTCGCCTCGGGCGATTTCAAGGAAGTGCTGCGCGCGCTGGGCCGCAAGCACGATCTCAGCGGCAAGGTGCGCGAGAGCCTGCTTTCCTTCAGCCGCATTCTGGCATTTCTCGCGCAGGCGATGGACACCACGTCCAACAAGGATGTGCTGCCGCACGTCAAGACTCTGACGCGCGACGTTCAATCGCTGCAGGATCATCTGGCCTATCTCGCGAGCAAACTTAGCTATCTGCTCGACGCCACGCTGGGCCTCATCAACATCGACCAGAACAACATCATCAAGATCATGTCGGTGGCAGCCATGGTGTTCCTGCCGCCGACGCTGATCGCCTCGATTTACGGCATGAACTTCACGATCCTGCCGGAAAAGGATTGGACGTACGGTTATCCTCTTTCGCTGCTGGCGATGGTGATCTCCATGGTCCTGCCCTACCTTTGGTTCAGGCGCAAAGGCTGGCTTTGAGAAACGTCTCGCTTGCCATCACGCTGAAGATCGCACAGACGCTTGCTTTCTCTCTCATGTACGCCGCGATCAAGCTGGCCGGCGACGTTCCGATCGGGCAAGTCGTTTTTTTCCGCGGCTTCTTCGCCTTGGTGCCGTTGCTTATCTGGACCTTTTTCACGGTGGGACCGTTGGCCGCGATCAGGACGGAGCGACCCTCCTACCATATCGTTCGCTCGGTCGTCGGCGTCTCCTCGATGTTCGCCAATTTCACCGCGCTCAAACTTCTGGCGCTGGCGACGGTGACGGCGTTCGGCTTCCTGCAGCCGATTTTTGCGGTCATGCTGGCGGCGCTGTTCCTGCGCGAACGGGTGGGGCGCTACCGCTGGGGCGCGGTCGCCGTTGGCTTCGCGGGCGTCCTCTTGATGATCGAGCCGCATGGCGGGCTGACGTCGTTGCTCGGCCTGAACCTGTCGCGCGGCGTGGGTTACGCGTTGCTGTTTTCGTTCCTCTCGGCGGTGGTGGTCGTTTGGATCCGTCAAATGAGCACGACGGAACGCAGCGAAGCGATCGTGTTCTATTTCATGGCGGCCTGCGCGACGGTGGGCGCGGTGGTCATGATCTGGGATCACGTGCCGCTGAACTACGGCCAGGTCTTCTGGCTGGTCGTATGTGGCCTTGTCGGAGGACTGGGGCAGTTGTTGATGACCTACAGTTACCGTTATGCCGAGCCGTCGCTGCTGGCCTCGTTCGATTACATCTCGATGGTGTGGGCGACCTTGCTGGGCTATTTCGTGTTTGCTGAGGTGCCGGACGCGATGGTCTTCGCGGGCGCGGGCGTGGTGATCGCAGCCGGCCTGTTCATCGCCTGGCGCGAACACCACCTGCGCGTGGAACTACCCGTCGAGCCATTGACGTAGGCTCTTGCCTCTGCACCCCCTTCCCGGAGTGCCCGAAGGGCACGACGGTCCGTAAATACGTGCGCCATCAGCGAATTCGGGTCCGGAAAGCCGTGAAATCCTCTCGGTCCGAACCGCCCGGAACCCTTGAACCGCCACCCATCGGAGACCCACGCGCCGGCTAATCTGGCCGCCCGATAAAATAGGGACTTGCCGAATATCGATATGTATGTTATTGTTTATCGATAATACGATCCATTGGAGTGCCCACTCGATGCCCCGCCCTGTCCCCGCAACGTTGGCTGTCTCGCAATTAGCCCTGCAAATCCTCATTATTCTCAATTGGTTCTATGGCGCGGTCGTCTTCGCGATCCTCGTCGGCATGTTCGTTGCCGGGCGCTGGATGATGACAGCCCTTGGCTTTCATGCCTCGGCAGAATTCGAGCCGGTGATTCTGGGCATGCGAGCCATAGCAGTTCTCGGACTTGTGGGAGTTCCGCTGAACTTCATCGTTTTCAGCCGACTCCTCGCCATGGTTCACACGGTCCGCGGGCGTGATCCGTTCGTCGCGAAAAATGCCGTGCGGCTGCAGACCATTGCCTGGGCCGTTCTGGGCCAACAACTGCTCCAGCTCGCGGTCGGCACGATCGCCAGGAGTGTTTCGACGCCGGCGCATCCGCTGCACATCAGCGCTTTCTCCATGGGCGGCTGGCTCGCCGTGATCCTGCTGTTCGTACTCGCCCGTGTTTTCGCGGAAGGCAGCCGCATGCGCGACGAGCTCGAAGGGACGGTCTGATGGCTATCGTCGTTACGCTCGACGACGTGCTGCACGACCGGCGCATGACGTTGACCGAGCTCGCCGAACGCATCGACATCACGCTCGCAAACCTGTCGGTCCTTAAGACTAGCAAGGCGCGCGCGATCCGCTTCTCGACGCTCGAGGCGATCTGTCGGGTGCTCGCTTGCCAGCCCGGCGACCTGCTCAAATTCGAACCGGACTCCGGCGCTCAAGAGGCGCCCGAGTCCAAGCATGCGGCTTTCTAGATCAGGAGATTCGACATGGCCTCGACTACTGCGCCTACTTCAACGGCCGCTCCGGACTCGGTCGAGCACGAAGTCTCGCTCGTACGGCTGTACGTGCTGCGCGCCACCTATCTGCTGCTGGTCGTCGGACTCGGCGCCATGATTCTGCCGCCGCTGCTTGCTCACGAGCCCACGGCACGCGGGGTGATCCCAAGTCTGCTCGGCGCCCTGTGGCTCTTGGCGTTCTTCGGCCTGCGCTACCCGCTGCAGATGCTCCCGCTGCTGATGTTCGAGTTTGCGTGGAAAACGATGTGGCTGATCGACTACGGCATGCCGCAATGGTTCTCGGGACAGCGCCCGCCGACTTTTACCGAAGACTTCCCGGCCATTGCGGCGGGCGTCATTCTGATGCCGCTCGTGATTCCGTGGGGCTACGTCTATCGCCGCTACGTCAAACAGCATGGGAACCGCTGGCGGTGATCAGCACGCGCGCGCAACGATGGGCCGCTATCGCGCGGTGCGTGAGCCGACGGCAGGGTGGAATTCTTCGCGAACCGTCGACATGAGCACGTCGAGCGCCGCAACCAGTTCGCCGCCGAAATAATGGGTGACTTCGTCCCGCACGCCGTCATAGATGCTCGGGCCGTCGCCGCTGCAGACCAGGCTGCCGTCCACGGCCTCCGGCGAGGGCACCAGCACGCCGTGCTCGAAGGTGAGCGGGAATAGGGTGCTCACCATCGGTTTGTAGAGGTGATAATCGAGGCCGTGCTCCAGACAATAGGCATGAATCCGGCAGCCGCGGCCATGGCGGTCCGCAAAGACGCATTTGCCGTCCACTGCGCGGGTGCGCGCATGTGTGCCGGAGGGAAATTCCGCGTCCACGACGATCTCGGACGTGAACCATTCCGAGGATGGCAGGCCTGCAAACGTCTCGAACGAAGGCCCAAGCGAACGCAGCCGCTCCATATTGGAGAAATCGATGTCGACGCCATAATTGCAGCACTGGTCGTTGCAGAAGCCGCACGCCATGCAGCGCGTGAAATAGCGCAGCGTGAAAATCCCGGTGTCCACCGCGCGGATGACCGGAGCCGCGAAAATCGACGGATAGTCCCGCTCCAGTGCGATCACGCTCATGGCAGCGCCGCCAGGACGATGCGCTCGATCAACTCGGCATAGGAAAGGCCCGCTTGCGCGCCCGCCGCCGCGAAGCCCGCGTCGGGCGCGATGCCGGGGTTGGGGTTGATCTCGAGGATCATCGGCTCGCCCGCCGGCGTGACGCGAAAATCGATCCGCACATAACCCGTCAGGTCGAACAACGCCCAGGTCCGGCGGCACAGATCGGTGAGGGCAGCGGCCAATTTCGGCTCATCTGACTCTACACCAAAGCGGCGGATCGTCTTGGTGTAGTCGAAAGAGCCGTCCGCCCATTTCGCCGTATAGCCGACGATCCGTGGCCTGTCCGGTGGCCATTCCTCGAAAGTCATCTCGGCCATGGGAAGGACGCGCGGACCGTCCTTTTCCTGTAGCACGCCGATATTGAATTCGCGGCCATCGACATAGCTTTCGGCGAACCAGCGACCGCCGTGACGCTTGACGCTGTCCTCGGCGCGGGCCCGCACCTCGGCGCCTTTCACGACGCAGGCATCGTCGAGACCGACGGAGGAATCCTCGTCGGCCGCCTTGACGATATAGGTACGATCCTGTTCCAGCCCCGCCCAGACAGGCGGCGCCGACCAGTCCGGCGTCGGCAGGCCCCCGGCCCGCAAGATGGTCTTGGCGAACGGCTTGTCCGTCGTGGCGCAGAAATGAGCCGCCGAGCCGCCCGTGAAGTTCACGCTGAGGCGCGCCAGCATGGCGGGCGCCAGAGACGAATAGATGCCCGCGCCGAATACCGACTCCACCAGATTGAACACCACGTCGGGGCGTTCGCGGCCGAGCATCTTCTTGAGCGCCCTGACATCCGGCCGGAACGGCGCCGTCACCACCTCATGCCCGCGGCTTTGGAGCGCCTCGGTCACCGCCTCGGCGGCGATCAGCGTGTCCTGCTCGTCGGCGGTCGCGTCCGGTGGCACGTCGGAATGAAGAAGAAGGATGTGCATCAGGCCGCCGCGCGGGCGCGCACGGCAAGTTCAGGGTGGCGCTTGAAGAACGAGGCCATGATCCGGCCGATCAACTCCTGATAACTGAGACCGGCGAACTTCGCGATGAAGCAAAGATCGGAATGTTCGGGACGCAGACCCGCCAACGGATTGACCTCGATGAAATGCGGCAGGCCGTTTGCGTCGCAGCGCGTATCGATGCGCCCGCCGTCGCGGCAGCGCAGCGCCCGCCAGGCGCCGAGCGCCACGTCGCCCGCAGCCATCGCCTCGGGCCCGCGGGCCGATACGATGTCGACCTTCTCTTCCCAGCCGGCCTCCTTGTTCTCGAAGCCGTAGCCCGCGCCGACGAACTTTTCTTTCGGTACGATTTCGGTGACGCCGAGGACTTCGGCGTCCTGGCCGGTACCGACGATCCCGACGGTGAACTCGCGCCCGGGCAGGAAGGTCTCCACCAGCACCGGCTGGGCGAAGCGTGCCAACAAGTCGGCCGCCACGGCCCTGAGAGACTTCGCGTCGCCGACCTTCGAACGGTTGTTGACGCCCTTGCCCGAGCCCTCCGCCACCGGCTTGAGGAACAGCGGGAACGGCAGGGCGATCTTGGCCACGTCCTCGATGCGCTCGATGACGGCAAAATCGGCGGTCGGCACGCCGGCGTCCCGCACCACGCGCTTGGCCATTGCCTTGTCGAGCGACAGTGCCAGGGTCAGCGCGTCGGAGAACACATAGGGGATGTCATAGGCCTCCAGCAGGGCCGGCGCCTGCGCCTCGCGCGCCACGCCCTTCAGGCCTTCGCAGAAATTGAACACCGCGTCCCAGCGCTCACCCGCGACCAGCCGCTCGGCCAGCTTGCGGATGCCCCCGATGCGCACCGGTTCGAGACCCAGGCCTGCCAGCGCCTCGCAGATCGCCGCAATGGTGATCTCGCTGTCGAACTCGGCCGTCTCCTCCATGCTGTAGCCCATGGCGAGATAGTCGGCCCTGAGGTCGTAGGTGACCCCGATGCGCATGGGATTACTCCGCTGCCAGGCGCTTCTTGCCACGCCCCAGCGTGCCGCCCGGATCGGGATAGCGATAGACCTTGCCCTCGAAATTGCGCAGCAGCAGATCGTCGCCGTCGCGGCCGACCACCGTATCCGGGGCGAGTTGAATCTTGCCGCCGCCCCCCGGCGCATCGACGCAGAACATCGGCGTCGCGTAGCCCGTGGTGTGGCCGCGCAGGCTGGTGATGATCTCCAGGCCCTTTTCGACGGTGGTGCGGAAATGGGAGGAGCCGCGAATCGGATCGCACTGGTAGAGGTAATAGGGCTTCACCCGGCGCTTCAGCAGCCCCTGCATCAGGGGAACCATCACCGCCGGACTGTCGTTGATGTCCTTCAGCAGCACCGTCTGGGAGCCGAGCGGGACGCCCGCGTCGGCCAGGCGCGCGAAAGATTCCGTCACCTCGTCGGTCAACTCGGCCGGATGGGTAACATGGATGCTCATCCAAAGCGGATGATGCTTCTTGAGCATCTTGACGAAGTCCTTGGTGATGCGCTGCGGCAACACCACAGGGATCTTCGTACCGATGCGGAGGAACTCGATGTGCTTCATCGCCCTGAGCCGGGTGAGCAGCCAGTCGAGCTTGTCGTCGCTGAGGGTGAGCGGATCGCCGCCCGAGAGCAGCACGTCGCGCACCTCGGTATGGGCTTCGAGGTAACCCAGCGCCTTTTCCCATTGGCGAGTCGAAAACTGGTATTCGCCGCCCGGATTGCCGACCACGCGCGCACGCGTGCAATAGCGGCAATAGGTCGAGCAGGTGCCCGTCGTCAGGAACAACACCCGGTCCGGATAGCGATGGACCAGCCCGGGCACCACCGTGTCGTGGTCCTCATCGAGCGGGTCGTCGGCTTCGCCGGCGCTGCGGGTGTATTCGCCGCCGGTCATAATGTGCGTTCGCCGCAGCGGTTCGCTGGGGTCGTTCAGGCCCATCAGGCTGGCGTAATAAGGGGTGATTCCCACCGGCAGTGCGCCTTCGTGGCGCTCGACGGCGGAGCGCTCGTCGGCCGACAGGGCGAAGATCCGCGCCAGTTCGTCGAGGGCGCGGATGCGGGTGCGCATCTGCCAGCGCCAATCGTTCCACTCGATCGTGGACGTGCCTGGATAGAAGTGGCGGTAGAAGTCGCGGGTTTCGGAATTGACAGGGAAGCGAAGCGGAGCCCTGGTTTTGGCCGCTGCGATACTTGCTACCTGGTTCGCTTCCTGGAGCGGGGACGCTAGGGCCGGTCTGGTTCGGACGGGCCGTAACGGAGGCTTCAGTTCGCGCCTCCGTAAAACTTGGAGACTCATCGTCGTCTCATGACGCTCCGAAGGTTGCTACCGGCGCGAAAGCCCCAACGACTCCCCATCAACAGGTGCAACAGACGAGTCGATCATTAGTAGCTTCTAACGGTTCGTCAAGAGAAACAGCGCGAGTACTTGTCTAGTCGGCGGACCTCGCAGACCAATGGCAGGGCGGCATTCCCCCATCATTGAAGACGGGCGAAGGGCTCGAGACCGAGATCGTCGGTGTTCAAGAGAGGCCCCAAGCAATCGGACGAATGTTTTTGGAGAACAGACGTTTGGCGATCCTTGCGCGAACTTCGTCAGACTTCGTCGGGGTTGCCGGATGCGTTCGAGCAGCGCGTGCGCCTTTCGCTCAGCATGACGAGGACTAGCCGGGGGCGAGCCTATCGTCGCACGGCCGATTGTTGTGGACAGCGGTCCCGCCACGCTTCGGCGCATCATTCGGACGGCGGCGAGATCTCGTCATGCACCGGCGCGACCCGATAGATTCGGATGTGGACGCGCCGGCCGCGGGAGTAATTGAAGCCCGACACCTCGCCCACTTCGGTCGCATCCGCCTCAAGTTCGGCCAGCCGCGCCTGGAACGCAGAGCGCTCGCGGTCTTCGACCAGCGCCAGTCCACCCAGCGCCGCACCGACTTCGGCAGCGCCTCGGCCGTCGGTCTGAAGGGTCTCCGTGCCCAGGAGGAACACCAAGCTAGGCTCGACATAACCTGCCAATGCAGTCGGTGGATCGCCGGGCTTGGCCAGCGCCTTCGCAGCTTCGGCGGCGCGCGGACTGACCCAAAGTTGGTCCAGGCGCGGCGCCACGCCGACTGTCAGTGTGGGATAGAGGATGAGGGCCGAGGCCAATGCGAACGCGCCGGCCACGAGATTTGCCCGCCGCAGGAACGCGATCAACGCACCGATTCCCAGGATGGCGAAGACCGCGAGAAGTGCGATCAGCCACCACCCCGCTCCCCCTCCGTAGAGCGTGGAGAGATAGGCCGGTCCGGCCGCGAGGACGACGACGCCCAGCGCGAACTGCACCGCAGCCGCATAAATCGTCACGCGTTCCCAGCGAGACGCCTGGCTTTCGCCGAGCGCCCAGACCGCGGCCAGCATCGCCAGCACCGGATAGACCGGCAGGACGTAATGCGGCAGCTTGGTCGGCACCAGTTCGAACATGATCCAGCACGTCCCGGCCCACACCAGCAGAAAGCGGAATGCGGGTTCCGCGTGCTTGCGGATCCCAGCCACAAGGCCCGGTAGCAGGAACAGCGTCGCCGGCCAGAAAGTCAGGTTGACCAGCAGCAGGAAATAGCCAGGCGGCGCGCCATGCGATTCCTGGCCGCCCTGAAGCTTGGTCGCGAAATCGTGTCCCAGCGATTGTTCGAAGAAATGGCCATGGCTTTGCACCCAGATGGCGACGAACCAGGGCAGTATCATCGCCAAGGTGAGCGCCAGCCCCAGGCGCGGACGCGTGCGCCCGAGCCAGCGCCATTCGCGATCCCAAGCCGAAAGGACAACGGCCATCAGGGCGGCGACGGCGATGATGACCGGGCCCTTGATCAGGATTCCGACCGCCAAAGCTGCCCAGCCCGCAAGCAGGAGTTTGCGGCTCGGTCCTTCTGTTCCGGTCCGCACAGCCACATAGAGGCGCAGCAGCACGCCTTGCATCCCCAGCATGCAGGCCAGCAGCACGGCGTCGGTCGTGGCGATGGTCGCTTCCGCCGAGAGCAACAGCGTGGCTCCCAGAAGCGCTGCGCCGAGAAGAGCGGCTTCGGAACTGGCGAAAGCCAGCGCGCACCAATAGGCGAGCCACACCGCCAAGGCCGCGCCGATCAACGACGGCAGGCGATAGGTCCAGATGTGCCCCCTCTCGCCCAGACCGGCCACTTCGGTGGCCGCCGCTTGCAGCCAGTAGATGCCGACAGGTTTCTTGTAGCGAGGCTCGGCGCCGAAGCGGATGTCTATCAGATTGCCGCTCTCCAGCATCTGCTTGCTGGCTTGGGCGTAGCGGCTTTCATCGCGATCGAGGGGCGGCAGCGACAAGACGCCGGGAGTCCAGAGCACCAGGCAAAGCAGAAACAGCGTCAGCCGCGGCCGCTTGGCAAGACGGCTTAACAGCCCGTTCAATCTCCCTGGCGGGGTCGCTTCGCTCATCTGGAACGCCTTTTGTATCGCACAGCTCTGAGGGCCATGGATTGAAGGGGACGGGACGGCGAATGGGTCATTCCGGCACAAGCCTGTTTCTTGACGGCGCGGACCTGTATAACGCCCGCGCCCTTTTTGGCCGCCTGAGGATTCCGCGCAGGCGGCAGAAACGGTCGCCGCCAACACTAATCTATGACGGAATCGAACGGAACCTTATCATGCCGATGTCGCTGTCCGTTGTCGTGCCGGTCAAAGACGAAACCGACAATGTCGGGCCCCTGGCGCGCGAAATCGTCACCGCGATCGCCGGCGAACCCGATTCGGAGATCATCTTCATCGACGACGGTTCGTCCGACGGCACGGCCGAGGCGCTGGCGGCCCTCAAATCCGAAATCCCCTCGCTGCGAGTGCTCCGGCATGCCGTCAATCTGGGGCAGAGCCGCGCCATCCGGACGGGCGTGCGTGCCGCGCGCGCCGACATTATCGTCACGCTCGACGGCGACGGTCAGAACGACCCCGCGGACATTCCCAAGTTGCTGACGGAGCTGCGCCGCGAACCGCATATCGGCATGGTCTCGGGCGTGCGCGCACGCCGGCAGGACAAGTTCAGCCGCAAGCTGGCGTCGCGGGCGGCAAATTCGATCCGCCAATGGCTGCTCAAAGACAACGCCACCGACACCGGCTGCGGCCTGAAGGCCTTCCGGCGCGACGCGTTCCTGGCGTTGCCCTATTTCGATCATATCCACCGCTTCCTCATCACCTTGATGATCCGCGAGGGCTACGCCGTCCATTTCGTGGATGTGAACCACCGTCCGCGCTTGCGCGGAGTTTCGAAGTACAACAACTTCAATCGCATGCTGGTCGGCATCGACGATCTGCTTGGTGTCAGATGGCTGCAACGCCGCTTCCGCGGCCGGGCAGAAGCGAAGGAATTGTGACGATGACGCAAATGCTATCGTGGATCACCGTGGATCACGTCTGGCTGCTGATCGGCTTCATGGGCCAGGCGCTGTTTACGTCGCGCTTCATCGTCCAATGGTTCAAGAGCGAGATCGTGGGCAAAAGCGTCATCCCGCTTGCGTTTTGGTGGTTCAGCGTAGGCGGCGGCATCGTTCTTCTCGCCTATGCGGTCCACAAGATGGATCCCGTCTTCATCGCCGGACAGGCGGGCGGCCTCGTCGTCTATGCCCGGAATCTCTACCTGATCCAGCGCGAAAAGGCCGAGGCGCGCAGTCCCGCCCCCTAGGCTCTTAACCATAACTGTCACGCGTCTGCCCTATACGAGCCGCAGATTCGCCCTATTATGGTACAGACTACTCGGGGCCATCTATCCGATGTCGGGAGGAAATCCATGCTTCGTCTGTTTCCGCTGCTGCTTATTCCGCTGGTTATCTACAACCTGTTTGCCTTGGGCGGGGGTGTCGTCGCCCATCACGATGTCCAGGAGCTTCTGCTGCGCACCACGTCGATTCCGATGTTCTCGGGCGACCGCTGGCTGGTGAGCTTCTCCGATTTCTTGATTCTGCTGACGCTGGCGCTGCTGTTCATCGAAGTCATCAAGGCGACGCACACGACATCGCTGGAGCTGATCAACCACGGCCTGTCGATGCTCGTCTTTGTGGTGGCGTTGATCGAGTTCATCACGATGCACGGCTTCGCGACGTCATGCTTCTTCTTCATCATGATCATGGCGCTGTTCGACACGATCGCGGGCTACACGGTCTCCATCGTGGCGGCCGAGCACGATCTGGGTCTGGGCAAGGCCGGTACGGACTGAACGCAGGGCCCATCCCCTGCGCCTTTTTGGCAAACGGGCGGCCTCGGCTGGCCGCCCGGCTTGCTTTGCGGGCCAGTTCCTTTAAATGCCTGCGCCGACGCGGACAGGTGGCCGAGTGGCTGAAGGCGCACGCCTGGAAAGTGTGTGAACGGTGATGAGCCGTTCCGAGGGTTCGAATCCCTCCCTGTCCGCCAGTAAAAAGGGGCCCTGACGGCCCCTTTTTACTGGCGCATCGGGGAGCGGTGAACGAACCCTGGTTCGACAAGAGCGCCGCCAGGCGGTCTTGGGCGCCGAGGCTTTGAGCGACAGCGAGAAGCGCGAGGCGATCCGAGGGCAACGCCCGAGGATGAAAATGCGCCACAGCGCATTTTCACAATCCCTCCCTGTCCGCCACCCTTCGCCCTGACGGGCTTCGGGTGGCAGGCCACCCATATTGACCCTTCGCGTAACTACTTTTGATGCATCCGCGTGGCCTTTCGGACCGCTGACTTGTTCACCGGCGCGGTGCCGCGTTCGGCCTGTGCGTTCAACGCAGAGCAGTTGGCGTCGTTCGCCAGGCCGGGATCCACGAAAGCCAGCAGCCCCGCCAGAGGGGTGACAAGAACGCCCAGCGCGATCGCGGCGCCGCCCTGCACCAATGCCGCTTTCGCGTTTACGCCGATGGCGGGATCGGCAAGCGGGCCTTTGACCGTGATGGGCGCACGCAGCCGCACGAAGCGAAATTCCTTTTGCTTGCCCCGAACGGACATGTCGAGCGTTTCGTGGCCCAGATCGATCGTTCCGCCCCCCACGATCAGGACCGAGTCGGTATCGACGACGAGCGGCTGGGCTCGCAGGAAGCCGCTGCGCACATCGAAATGCGCGACGGCACAGCGCACGCCCGTATCGCTCTTGTCGTTGGTCAGGAGCAAGCCGAGTCCGTTCAAGACGTTGATGCCGGTAAGCTCGGCGAACAGCTTGCGCAACTTGCCGCCCGGGACCACGAGTGTAACGGCGCCGTTTGCCGTCGAGGCTGCCTTGTGCACGCTGTTGCCCGTGCCTTGAACGACGACGCGCGCTTCCATCGTTCCTTCGAGGGGCGGGGGATTGCCGCTCACAAACTGTTCCAGGCGCAAACCGGTGAATCGCGCGTCCATATTTGTGACGGGGATCTCGTTGCGCGCATCGATCTTCAGCGATCCTGCCAGCCGGCCGCGCGCGAAATCGAACGCAACCGGATTGAGAGTCAGGACGCCTTTGTCGGCGACGGCGTGGAGGTGCAGGCCGCGCAGCGGAAAATCGACGGATTTCACCGCATCGACATCGTACTGGACGTCGGCATCGGTCTGGGAAATGCGTTCCACGTGCAGCAGCGTGTCGGGCAGCATATAGGCGCGCTGCCCGCCCGGCGGCGACTGGCCGTCAGAACGCGTCGAGCCCGCTCCAATCAAGGCGCCAAGGTCGGTGAGACGCAGTTGGTGCGAAGTCAACACGGCGCTGACGAAGCTCGGATTGGCTGCGGTTTCCACCGACAGATTGCCGCGCAAATCCGTCTGGCCCACGACGCCCGAAAAATTCGCGAATTTGTAGAGCGAACCGTCGCGCGTAAGCGTTCCCGACAGGTGATAGGGCGGCGTTCCCGGAAATGCCACGCCTGTCAGGTAATAGAGGTCGGAGAGATTCGCCCCGCTGAAGGTCGCCGTCGCCCAGAAACGGCCCAGATGGAAGGGCTGCGGAAACTCGCCGTCGCCCACGATATGGGTGGCCCCCGAGTGTATATCCGCACTGAACTTATAAGGCTTGCTTTCATCGACATTGATCAGCGGACCGCCATGAATTTCGGCAAGAAAACTGTTCTTGTTGAGCGTTCCCTGCCCGGTCAGCTGGAATGCGTTTTGGCCGCTGCCGGCCTGCTCCTGCGAGGACACCGTTCCGGTGAACATCATCTTGCGCAGATGATCGTCGATTTCGAGATGTCCGTCCCGCACCACGAAGCGGTGGATCGGGGGCAGACCCCAGCCACTGTTGCCGTGGCCGAAGTCCCAGTTCGTGCGCCCGTCGCGCTGCCGTACGATCTGGATGTTCGGGTGGTCGAGTTCCACGCTCGGAAGAATGATCTTACCGACCAGTAGAGGCAGCAGGTGGACGGATATGCTGAGGCGGCCAATATCGGCGGCGAATGGCGCCCCGACCCAGGACGGATTGGTCAGCCTCAGGCCGGATACGGATGCGCGCGGTGTAAAGCTGAACAGGTGGACCTCGAGAGGTCCATCGATGCGAACCTCACGGCCCAGCCGTTCCGACGCGTAACGGGCCAGCGGTCCGCGCATCGTGTTCCAGTCCAGAAAATACAGCCAGAGAATGGCAGCCGTGAGAACGGCGCCAAGCGCGGCGGCGGCCCATAGCGCCGGATGCACGCGCGCGGGCCATCGCGGCCAAGTCAGTGCCGCAAAGGAGCGCCTGAGCCGTTCGCGGGCGGCGCGGAGCCTGTCTTTTATGCGGAATTCGAGAGAAGGGGTCATTTCGCCAACACCATGTGATAGGAAATGCCGCGGGACGCGCTTGGCACCCTCCGACCTTGGGAAACGGCTGTCAATCTCGCGCGTTCCCTTATACGGCACACGGGTCGAATCGATGGCCGGACGCATATGGCAGTTGTTACGTGAAGCGATCGACGCCTTCGTTCGCGACGAAGCCCTGACACGCGGCGCCGCGATAGCCTTTTATGCCGTCACGTCGATCGCACCGATCCTATACATTGCGGTGACCATCGCAGGTATGGCGTTCGGGCGCCACGCCGCCCAGGATGCCATCGCAGCTGGGCTGGGCCGAATGATGACCCAGGAAAGTGTGGATCTTCTGCAATTGGCGATCCGCGGCGCGCGCGGCACACCGTCGGGTATCGGTGGTGCCGTCCTGGGCGTTGTGGTTTTGGTTATCACCGCCTCCGGCGTCTTCGGCGAAATGGAGGATGCGCTCAATGTGATTTGGAATGCGCCGCGCCAAGGTGCCGTTCTGCCGCGCTTGCTGCGGGGCCGGGCGATCAGTCTGATATTGGTGATCGGATTGGGGTTCCTGCTCCTGGCGTCCATGAGCATTGCCGCCGCCATCACCGCCCTGGGTCATACCATCGCCACGCAAACGCCTTACAGCCAATTCGGACTCGCTCTGCTGAATCTCGGCGTCTCTTTTGTGTTGATGTCGGTCCTGTTTGCCGCGATCTACAAAGTATTGCCCAACAAGGAGTTGGAATGGCGCGACGTTGCGGTGGGTGCAGTTGTCACCGCGCTGCTGTTCCTCGTCGGACAATTTCTGCTGGGATACTATTTTGGCAGCAGCGGGATCGCCCGGCCGTACGGCGCGGCGGGCGGCCTGATCGTGCTGTTGATATGGGTCTACTATTCCGCGCAGGTCTTTTTGCTCGGCGCAGAAATCACCAAGGTCTACACCGTGCATCACGGCAGTCGGCAAAGTAGAACGGAAGTGGACGAACCTCTCGCCGGTTAGGCGATCTTGGGCGCCGAGCAATCGTGGTGCGCGCGACGTCTAACTTCCGGCCTTCGCCTTGAAGAAGTCCGCAGCCGCGCCCGCTTCGTCGCCCAGCCTGCGCTTGACCTCGGCGCGGCGGGAATAGGCATCGGCTAGTTTGGGGTTGAGCCGCAGCGCCGTATCGAAATCGCGAAGCGCCAGATCGTCGTAGCCCTTGCCGGCATAGATCCGCCCGCGCACGGAATAGGTCAAAGCCAGCGTGGAATCGAGCGAAACGGCAAGGTTGCAATCGGCGACGGCTTCCCCGTCCTGCCCGTCCGCGAGATAGGCCGCGGCGCGCCTCACATAAACTGCCGCGCGGCTGGCGGCGGGCGCAAAGCGCACCGCGTTCGTGTAGTCCGCGACGGCAAGCGCATCTTTGCCTTGGTTCACCCGCGCGACGGCACGATTGTTGTAAGCCATCCAGTCGGAGGGATTGAGCGTCAGCGCGCGCGTGTAATCGGCGACGGCCGCATCTACTTCTCCCCTGACGTCCAGGAAATCGGCACGGCTGCGAAAATGTTCCGCTGTTGGCTCGGTCTCGACGGAAGCGTCATAGTCCGCCCGCGCCAACTCGAACTTGCCCATACCCGCGAACAGGCTCGCCCGATTGGCAAAGACGGTCCCGTCCTTGGGGTTCCGCTTTAACGCCTCGGCAAAATCGGCCAGAGCCAGATCGTGTTTGCCTTGGCGGCCATAGACGAGTGCGCGGTTGTTGAAAAGCGCGCCGTCGGCCGGTGCGAACTTGAGCGCAGCGGCGTAATCAGCGAGCGCCTTTGCATAATCGCCCTTATCGCCATAGGCGTCGGCGCGGCGGCGCAACGTATTCTCGGCTTTGGGGTTCTGCGCGAGAACCCGGCTGTAATCCGCGATAGCATGCTCGTAATCGCCGAGACGCGCGTAGATTTGTCCGCGGTTGTCGATCGCCAACGTATAGTCCGGGTCGAGTTTAACTGCCTGATTGAAAGCGATCAGCGCATTTTGGTTGTCACCGTCGTTATCGTATGCGCAGCCGAGATTGTTGTAAGCGACGGAATCGTTCGGCGCGAGCTGGATCGCCTGCAGATAATCGGCAATGGCGCGATCATACTGTTTCAAATTGTCATAGGCGTCGCCCCGATCCCGATAGGCGATCGCATAGGTGGGATTGAGCGCAATGGCCTGACTGTAATCGGCGACGGCGTGATCGTCGTCACCCTTGTTGTGCCAGGCCTCGCCGCGGTTCTCGTAATGAACCGCGCTGCGCGGCATGAGCTTAATCGCCTGGCTGCCGTCGGCGACGGCGCGGTCGTATTTGCCGAGCCGGTTGTAGGCGTAGCCACGATTGTTGAACGCGGTATCGTCGCTGGGATCGAGCGCCACGGCGCGGTCGTAATCGTGCACGGCGCTATCGTCCTGGTCTTTGTCGTCGTAATAGTCCCCGCGCGACACATAGGCCGTCTCGTTCGTCGGATCGAGCGCGATGGCTTGCGTGAGGTCAGCGATGGCTTCGTCGATCTTGCCCTGCCGCCTGAGCGCACCAGCGCGCTGCTGGTAAAGCCCGGAGCGGCCGCCGGCCGCCGGGTCCGCCAGCAAGTCGGAACAGGCCGAGATCTGTTGGTTGAGGGCGACGCCTTTGCCGCCCTTGCAGACCGTCTCGGTCAGCGACCGAGGCACTGGCGCGTGGAAATACGACGTGGCCGCGATCACGCTGACAGCCACGAGCCCCCACGCCACATACACGCGCATGTTACCCCCCAACCCCGTCGATCCGATGCTAGCATGGAAGCCGTTCCGCGTCCCGCTCCGCATCCTGGGGCGGATTTTCCCTTGATTGCCGCGCCGCTCGATTTGGCTTGGGCGGCGCCCGACTGTTAACGAAGGATCGTCATGAAACGGCTCGCAATCGCTCTCGGTATTCTGCTCGCGTCCGCCCCAGCCCTGGCGGCAGCGCCGCAGCGCGTGATCCTGCCCGACGCGGTGACGCCGCTGCACTACGATATTTCCGTCACGCCGGGAGCCAAGACCTTCACCGGGTCGGTCAAGATCGACGTCGAGGTACGCCGGACGACCTCCGAAATAAAGTTGAATGCCGCCGACATGACGATCTCCCGCGTGATGCTGTCGGCGGTCGCGGGTGCTCCGACGGTTGCTTTCGACCCCGAGCAGGAAACCGCAACATTCACCTTCGCCGCACCGATTGCGCCCGGCCGCTATGTGCTGTCGATCGATTATGCGGGCAAGATCAACGACAACGCCGCCGGGTTTTTCGCGCTCGATTACGACACGGCGGCCGGCAAGAAGCGCGCGCTGTTCACACAGTTCGAGAATTCCGACGCGCGGCGCTTCCTGCCCTGCTGGGACGAACCCGCGCTCAAAGCGACCTTCACCCTCACCGCGACCGTGCCGGGCAGCGATATGGCGATCTCCAACATGCCCATAGCCGCACAAGAAACGCTGGCGGGCGGACTCAAACGCGTGCAGTTCGCCGAAAGCCCGAAAATGTCGTCATACCTGCTGTTCTTCGGGGCGGGCGATTTCGAGCGCGTTTCACGCGTGGTGGACGGCGTGGACGTCGGCGTCGTCGTCAAGCGCGGCGATACTTCTCAGGCGCAATATGCCCTCGATGCCGCGGCGCACATCCTGCCCTATTACGAGAATTATTTCGGCACGAAATATCCGCTGCCGAAGCTCGATCTGGTCGCCGGCCCGGGCCAGAGCCAGTTCTTCGGCGCCATGGAAAACTGGGGCGCCATCTTTTACTTCGAGCGGGACTTGCTGATCGATCCCCAAATTTCGACGGAAACGGACAAGCGCAACATCTATATCACGGTGGCCCACGAGATGGCGCACCAGTGGTTCGGCGATCTCGTCACCATGGCATGGTGGGACGATTTGTGGCTGAACGAAGGCTTCGCCTCGTGGATGGAATACAAGACCACCGACCATTTCAATCCAAAATGGAACGTATGGCTCAGGGCCCAAGGCGCCAAGGAAGCTGCGATGCAGATCGACGCGCGCGCCGGCACGCATCCTATCATCCAGCCCATCGCCGACGTGCTGCAGGCGAACGAAGCCTTCAACACCATCACCTATTCCAAGGGTCAGTCGGTAATTCGGATGCTGGAAAATTATGTCGGCGAGGATGCGTTCCGCGCCGGCGTTCGCGCCTACATGAGGGCGCATGCCTACGGCAATACGATGACCGACGATCTGTGGGCCGAACTCGACAAAACATCGGCGACACCGGTTTCGGAGGTGGCGCACGATTTCACGTTGCAGGCTGGCATTCCGCTGATCCGCGTCAGTTCCACGCCGCGCGGCATCCGTCTGGCGCAGGGCCGTTTCACAACCGACGATACGGGCAATGCGTCCGCCACCTGGCGCGTTCCAGTGATCGAAATGGCGCTGGGCACCAAGGCCGTGTGGCGCGGCGTAGTCAGCCGCGACAAGCCGGCCGACATCGCTCTGCCAAATGGTGCGGTGCCGATCGTCAATGCCGGGCAGGCGGGATATTTCCGCACGCTCTATGACAAGCCGCTCTTGGCGAAACTTGCCGCCCGCTTCCGCGTGCTGACGCCCGCCGACCAGCTCGGGCTTCTCAGCGACGGCAGGGCGCTGGGTTTTTCCGGCTATCAGCCGATGTCCAATGCGCTGGTGCTGATGGCACAAGCGCGCGCCGGCCTGCACCCTTACGTGCTCGCGAACATCACAGGCCAGATCGGCGCCCTGGACTCGCTGTATCGCGACCTGCCCGGCCGAGCCGCATTCCGCGCCTACGGCCTGCACGTGCTGCGGCCGCTCTTCGCCAAAGTCGGGTGGACAGCTCGACCGGCAGAAGATTCAAATATCTCCCAGTTGCGCAGCCAGCTTCTCGATACGTTGAGCGAGCTCGATGATCCGGCGGTGATAGGCGCGGCACGCAAGCGCTTCGCGGTCTATCTGAAGAATCCCAACGGTCTGACCGGCGATCTGAGGGACAGCGTGCTCTCCATTGTCGCCGCACACGCAGATGCCGCCACCTGGGACCAGCTGCACGCCCTCGCACGGAATGCAAAAAGCTCGCTGGAAAAACATCAGTTCTACGCTCTGCTGGGTAGCGCGCATGACCGTGCCCTCGCCCAGCGCGCCCTCGATCTCGTGCTGACCGACGAAGCCCCTGTCACGCTGCGGCCTGCAATCGCCGCTGCGGTCTCGGACTATTACCCCGACATGGCGTTCGACTATGTGGCGGCACATGCCGATGCGATCAACGCCATGCTGGAACCGGACAGCCGAAACGAATTCGCGCCGCAGCTGGCAGCGGGATCGTACGATCCCGCTATGGCCGCCAAGCTGAACGCCTATGCCGACGTTCATATTCCGCCAACCGCACGCCAGTCGACGGTCAAAGCCGTAGCCGCCATCACCTATTCCGCAATGGTGCGCAGCAAACGCCTGCCGGAGGTCGACCGCTGGCTGAAAGAACATCGCCGCCGCTAAATCTTAGAGCGGCGGCGCGTTCTCCCGCACGTTCAGCCGGTCCACGGTCAATTCGCCGATATGGACCTTGCGCAGACGCACCTTGCCCGCCGACAGACGGCCGATCGACAGCCGTCCGATGGCGAGCGCGCCGATCGCCAACGCGCCCAGCGCCAGTGCGCCAAGCGCGATGGCACCGATCGGCAGCGCGCCGAGTGCGAACGGCCGGCGATGCCTCATCTCGTGCTTCATTTGGCTTTGGCGTGCAGCGGCTTGCGGAACTTCAAGATGAACTGATCGGTGTGGCCGCGAATTGACTTGTCGAACACCAGCACTGTGCGCGGATCGGCCTTGTTGCGCAGGGCGTTGCTCATGCCGACCGGTACGAAGCCCGCCGCCATAACCTCTTCCTTGACCGCCGCCTCGTCGATGCGATGCAGCGCTTCTGTGTCGCGCAGGCCGGAGCCTTTTTCCGCCGAATGATCGAGTACGATGTAGAGGCCGCCCGGCTTGAGCGCGGCATAAATCGCCTTGTTCACCGCCGTGACATCGGCCGGACCCATGAACTTGTCGTGCAGGTCGTGGTAATTCTGCGATGTCCACACGACGTCGAGCGCTTCCGGGGCCGCCAGTTTGTTGATGGGCGCGATGATGGCGCTCGCGTTCGGATATTGCGCCGCTACGGCGACAATCGCCACGGGCTTTCCCTTGTCCGTAGCGAACTTTGCCATTTCGCTGGGTTCATAGGCATACACATACCCCTTGGGTCCGACCGACTTGGCGAACAGGCGCGTGAAGTATCCGCCGCCCGGCATCAAGTCCATCACATGCATGCCCGGCTTGACCCCGATGAACGTGAGCATCTCGGCCGGCTTACGGTCCGCGTCGCGTTTGGTGTCGTCCTCGGGCCTGGCCGGATCGCTGATGGCGGCCTTGACGTAAGACGGGACCGGCGCGGCTGTGGCGCTGGCTCCCAGTACGGCCGTCGCGAAAGCGGCCAATATCCAATTGCGCTTCATGATTCCTCCCAGATTGTTTTGGTGGCGGAGTATGGCACGGAGCGCGCGGATGTGTCTAAATAACCCCATCACATGAACTTGAACACCGACCCTTCTGACATCGCGGCCGCAATCTGCGGCATGGGACTGATCGCAAAGGACGAACCCTGCGAGATCAGGGCTTTGCCGGGCGGCGTGTCCTGCGATGTCTACGCCGTTCGCACGGTTTCGCGAACGTTTTGCGTCAAGCGCGCCCTTGCCAGACTTCGGGTGGCGGTTGATTGGCGCGCGCCGGCCGAACGCAACCGCGCCGAAGTCGCCTGGATGCGGCTGGTCGCGGGCATCGATCCCAGATGGGTGCCCGAAATCCTGGGCGAAGACCGCGCCCGCAATCTGTTTGCGATGGAATACCTTCCGCCCGAGACCTTTCCGGTGTGGAAATCGCTGCTGGCGGACGGCAAGACCGATACTGCGTTCGCCGCGCGCGTCGGCGAGACGCTGGGACGGATCCACGCCGCGACGGCCGGGCGGGACGATGTCGCGCACGACTTTGCCAATCAGGTGCAGTTCCGTGCTCTCAGGATCGATGCCTATCTGCTCCATACCGCCGAGAAGCATCCCGATGTCGCCAAGCCGATCAAGGCGATAGCGCAAGGCGTCACGCAGGCGCGGATCGCGCTGATGCACGGCGACGTCAGCCCCAAGAACATTCTCAGCGGGCCGGAAGGGCCGGTCTTCCTGGATGCCGAAACCTGCTGCTATGGCGATCCCGCGTTCGATCTGGCGTTCTGTCTCAATCACCTGTTACTCAAGGGCGTCTGGCATCCCGAGCATGGGGCATTGTACGCAGCATCATTTGCTGCCTTGAAAGATGCGTATTTCGCGGAGGCGGATTGGGAGGAGCCGGCGGCGCTGGAGGGGCGCACCGCGCGGCTTCTGGCGGCGTTCCTGCTGGCGCGCATCGACGGCAAATCGCCTGTCGAATACATCACGTGTGATGAGGACAAGGCGTTCGTACGGGCAATGGCGAAAGAGCTCTTGAACAACCCTGCGAAAACCTTGGACGAAATGCTTGAGCGGTGGGTTCAAGCAAGAAAACCACCCTCCCCTTGAGGGAGGGTCGAAATTTGCACAGCAAATTTCGGGGAGGGGTGCGCGCGCCAGCGCGCCACTCTCTTCTGCGCTGCGCCAGTAGTTGCCATCCAGTCAGGCGTCGGCTTCGGAGTTCTCTGTACTCAGGTTTGCCAAACCCATCCGAATTAACAGCACGCCCACGAGTGCAACCCAAATCCAAGCGGGTGTCCCGATAAGCCACACAAGGACTGTTTCAGCGAACGCCCAATGCAAATGCGGCAGCATGGGGAATAACCGGCTCAGCGGTACCGTTTCCCAAATGCCGGTCTGACTCCATCGCAATACCTGTCTGCCAAGATGAAAAAGGGCCGCGCCAATTTCCACGGCACCGCCGACGATGAAGAACAGCCCCAGCAGCCGCTCGTAGGCAACCCCAATGCGCTTGATGGGCTCGGGCCATTTGATGCCACCAAACCCGAGCCATAACGACAGGAATGCTCCCACGAGCACGGCGGCAAGCACCGTTTGAACCACTGCGGAAATCCAATCGAAAACGGTATGTGGAGCGTCGGGCAGCGTACCACGCATCGCCTTTATGATTCCGACGACGACAATCACGCCAAGAACCGCCGCTGCGCAGTATATAGTACGTTTCAGAAATGCCTGCATTTGCCCTCCCGACTGCACAATAACATCGGTTCGTCTGAGACGTGAAGGCACAGGTATTGACGCGTTTTGGAATTAGATCGAATTGCCGAAAGTGGCGCGAAGGAGAAACAGGCTGCGCGCTGTCGCGCGCACCCCTCCCCGAAATTTGCTGCGCAAATTTCGACCCTCCCTCAAGGCGAGGGTTGAGATCATTACTTGATTCCGTCGATTCCAAATCGGCTCTAAAAGTAAACCCGCGCCAGAAGCTGAAGCTGGCGCTCGGTATTGTGCGCCGGATCGCCGACGACGGTACGTTGCGGCCGCGTCGAATCCAGCACAATGACTTCGCCGGTCAGTTGCAGCCAGGAACGCGCCCACCAGGTCGCGTCGAGCGTCACGGCGCTGCCGTCCTCGCTGAGCAGCGATGGGAACGTCGCGTTGGTGTGTGTGCGGAACACGTCGAACCGCGCCGCCAGCCGCCAGGGATCGAGGTCCAATCCCGCCAACACATAAGCAGCGCTGAAATTCGTGGCGGCCCGAAATGTCGGGCGCGGTTGGATGACGGTGCTGCCGGTCATCGCCTGCGCCAGCAAAGTTAGATTGTCGAACTGCGCGCGATAGCCGGCGTTCCAGTAGCTCGTATGCCAGGCAATCTGGCCGCCGCCCAGAACCGTGGGATCGGCATTGTTGTCGTAGCGCGTGATCTCGAAGCGGCCGATGGCGGCGGACTCCCAGGACAGATCGAGATACCAGCCCGGGCGATTGTCCATTTCGCGGAATTCCTCGGCCTGGAGCGGCGGCGTCCTGTGCTGTGCAATGGCTGACGCATCCGGAATGCGTTCATGCTCGAAGATGCCGCTGATGCGATCGTCCAGGCTCCAGCCGCGGTCGGCGATCAGCACGCCCGCCGGATCGTTCCAGCCGAACAGTGCGCCGGTGAGTGCCAGCGTGCCGTCGTCGCGCCGCCATTCGAGCTTACCTTCGGCGCCGATGGTGCGCAGTTCGTAGCCGATCCAGCTGTTGATCGCGGAGGGCGTGATGGTCCAGGCGCTGGTCCAGCCGAGCTGGTCGTTCTCCAGTGAGCCGGGTGGAAAAAACGCGCCCACTTTCACCGACCAGCGCCACGCGTTCGTCGAGACCGGCCGGTAGCGGACATAGGCTTCGATGAGGTCCAGCGCCGGGCCGTAATGCGGATTGATGCGTCCGGTCGCAACCGCCATCAGTTCGGGCAGGATCTGCACGCGGCCTTCGCCGACGATGTCGCTGAGCTGGGCGGCCGTCGTTCCGTCGTCATAGCCAAATCGCAGCTTGCCGAGATCGCCATAGCTGTAGGAGCCCTGGGTGGACGGTACGATCAGGCGCAGATCGGCGTAGCCGTTGAAATGGAAATCGGCGCCGTCGGCGCCGGTCAAACCCGCAGCAAATCCCAGAGCGACGAAGAGGCACGTTTTCATGCGGCGGCCTCCACCGGCTTTTGGTGAAGGGGGAGCGCAATCTCAACCGTCGTGCCGATGCCCTCCGTGCTCGTAATCGTCAAGCTCCCGCCGTGCAGCTCAACGATGGCATTGGCATAGGGAAGTCCAAGGCCCGCGCCTTGATGCCGGCCGTCGAAGGCATGGCCCAGACGATGGAACGGACGCGTGACCAGCGCGATGTCCTCGCTGCGCATCCCCACGCCGGTGTCCTGGATGCATACGATGAGCCTGCCGTTCGCGGCTTCCGTCGAAACCGTCACGCGGCCTCCGGCCGGCGTGAACTTCACGGCGTTGTGCAGGATGTTGTTGAACGCCTGGCGTAACCTGGCGGCATCGCCCTCCAACGGCCATTTTTCGATTTTGGAAACGAGCAACAGCTCGACGTTCGCCGTCTCCGCCAGGCGTCTCAGCGATGCTATGCTATTGGAAAGAACCTCGCCCGCTGCCACGTCGTTGCGCGCGATCTCCAAGCGCCCCGCTTCGACGTCGGCCAAATCGAGCATGCGCGCCACCATGCCGAGCAGAGCGTGGCCGCTTTGGCAGATGTCGCGTGCGTACTCGACATAGCGCGGCACCCCCAGAGGCCCCAGCACCTGCTGGTGCAGCATCTCGCCGAAGCCGACCACCGCGTTGAGCGGCGTGCGCAATTCATGGCTCATGTTGGCGAGGAATTGGGATTTGGCCTCGCTGGCCGACACGGCTTCGTGCCGCGCAATCTCCAGCGAGTCGATCGCCGAGGTCAGCGCGGCTTCGCGCTCGGCGATCGACTGCGTCATGACGGCGAGCGCTTGCGAAAGTTGGCCGATCTCGTCTTGCTGCTTGAGCCGCGGCGGCGGCGTGTAATCGCCCTGGGCGATCCGGCGTGCGGTGGCCGCCAACTCTTCGAGCGGCTGTGAGGCGCGGCGCACGACGAAGAACGCGCCGGCCACCGCCGCGAGCAGCGCCAGCGCGAGCACGACCAGCACCGGCCAGATGATTGAACGGTAAGCCGCGAACGCCTCGGATAGCGGCGTGGCGAGCACCGCGAGCACGGGCGCGCTGTCGGTTGCCGCCGGCAGTCTAGTGGACACCGTCAGATATTGACCGCTATCGGCCTCGGCGGCGCTCGTTTCATTGGAGATTGTGGCTCCCGTTGCAGGCAGCGGGATGAGCTTGGGACCGTTTGCCGTTCGGCCGACCACCTTCCAGTGTCCGGCGCGGTCTGGTGTGGCGAGCGCGATGGAGCGCGATACGGTCGAAAGCGTCCGCAGCTTTTCCAGCAGAGCATCGTCAACGGGAATACAGGCAGCAATGAAGGCGATCGACACCGGCGCGCGCACCGGAACGACGACGATCCAATAGACGCTGCCGCCCAGGTTCGCGAGTGCAGTGCTTTCACCTGTGGCCGCTGCATTGCCCAGGATGTCCGAATAAGGAAATCCGTGTCCCGCCGCATTCGTCGAACCGGTGTCCGCCGAGATTACGCCGTCGAGCCCGACCAGCATCATGCGCGTGGCGCCAACACGCCGTCCGTGGTTGCGCAGAGCGGACATTTCGGTGCCGTAATCGTGCTGGGCGATGGCCTGCCTGAGCGCGTAGTCCAGCGAAAGGATTTCCACGTCGCTGGTGACGCGCTCGGACAAGACGTCGAGCTGGTGCGTGAATTTGTTCGTCGCTGCGACGAGTTCCCGCTTGGCGCCTTCGACCAGATTGGCCCGCAGATAGGTGTAGGCGATGACGGCCGTCAGCACCTGCACGGCGGCCAGCATCACAACCAGGAACAGGGCAAGCCGTAGACGAAAACTCATGGACCGCCCCGCTCAATAATCCATGTGCATGTGCTTCATGCCGGTGGCGGCAAGAAGCGGCGCGGAAAACGATATGTGCGCGTCGCCGCTCGCGACGGTCACGGCGCTGGTGGGCCACGAGCGGCCCGGCGGCAATTGAGGATGCCAGAGATTGGCGCGGTAGGCTCCTGCCGGCACGTCGTGCAGTTCGGCGCGGCCGCTCGCGTCGGTGATCGCCGCATAGGGCGCGTCGGCGACATAGACATAGGCGATCATCTGGTCGTGGATGTTGCAGCCGATAGCAGCGACGCCGGACTTGTCGAAGACGACCGGCTTGGACACCTGCCCCTTGTCGATCTCGAATTCGAACTGCTTGATCGGCGAGAACGAATAGACCTGGTGCATGGTGGTATCGTTGTTGGTGAACACGACCTCGCCGCCGCGCCGCACGATGACGACCAGCGGAACGAACATCTCGTCGCGCTGCGCGATGATGCTTTTCATCGGGGTGTGCGAAGCGACCGCGGCGTTGCCGGACGGCGCAAGACTGACTACGGCGTCCGCCACGGGTTTGCCTTTCGTATCCGTCACGACGATTGAAACCGTGGCCGCCGAAGCGCTTGCGGCTGCGCAAAGCCACAATGAAATTACGGACTTTAGGAACCTGCTCATTGGAATGAGACTAATGTGAAATCGTTACCGTCCCCTTTGTGCTTGGTATATGAGGCGTTAACGGGGGGCCTCATGAGCATCTTTCAGCGGCGCAAATCTATTGACGGCATCGGGGACAATTACGGCGGCGAACGGCTGAAGCCGACTCTGTCCTGGCCCCATCTGGTGGCGCTGGGTGTCGGCGGGATCGTCGGCACCGGCATCTACACCTTGACCGGCATCGGCGCCGGTTTGGCAGGACCATCCGTCATCGTGTCCTTTGCGATTGCCGGTCTGGTCAGCGCCTGCGCGGCGCTGGCCTATGCCGAGATGGCGACGATGATGCCCGCCGCTGGCAGTGCTTACACCTACAGCTATGTCGTGATGGGCGAGCCCGTCGCCTGGTTCGTCGGCTGGAGCCTGATCCTGGAATACACGGTTGTGTGCGCCGCCGTCTCAGTGGGCTGGTCCGCCTATGCCGCGGGCATGCTCGTCTCGTGGCACGTCCCGTTGCCCGCGATGCTGCTCGCCGGTCCCTCGGCCGGCGGCGTGCTCAATCTGCCGGCGGTACTGATTTCGCTGGCCGTGGCGGCGCTTCTCGCGACCGGCACTCGCGAGAGTGCGACGGTGAATTTCGTCCTGGTGGTCCTCAAGCTGGCGGCGCTGGCGGCGTTCGTGGTGCTGACTTTGCCCGCCTTCGATCCGGCGCATTTCCACCCGTTCATGCCGTACGGCTGGTCCAGTCTATCGCCCCAAGGCATGAAGCTGGGCGTGTTGCCCGCGGCGTCGCTGATCTTCTTCGCGTTCTACGGCTTCGACACCATCTCCACCGCCGCAGAGGAAGCGAAGAACCCCGGCCGCGATCTTTCCATCGGTATCGTCGGCTCGATGCTGCTGTGCACGGCGATCTACATGACCGTGGCTGCGGCGATGATCGGCGCGCTGCCGACCGGAGATTTCGCCAAAAGTGCGGAGCCGCTGGCGCTGATCCTGCGCACGCTGCATCACCCGTTGGCGGCGACGCTGATTGCCAGCGCCGCCACGCTGGCGCTGCCGACGGTCATCATGGTCTTCATGTACGGCCAGAGCCGCATTTTCTTCACCATGGCGCGCGACCGACTGCTGCCTGCGGGGCTGGCAAAGGTGAACGCCAAGACCGGCACGCCCGTGACGGTCACGATCTTCACCGGATTGGTAGCGGCCATTATCGCCGGACTGGCGCCGCTCAAGCTGATCGCCGAACTCGCGAATGCGGGCACGCTTTGCGCGTTTATCGCGGTGGCGCTTTCGATGATGCTGCTGCGCATCCGCAAACCGGCGCAGCCGCGCGTGTTCTCGGCGCCGCTTTGGTGGCTGGTGGGGCCGGCGGCAATCGTCGGCTGCCTCTACCTGTTCTGGAGCCTGCCCGTGCTGACGCAGAGCTTGTTCGTGGCATGGAACAGCATCGGCATCCTGGTCTATGCGCTCTACGGCGTGCGGAAGAGCAGGTTTGCCAAGGCGGACACATAGCCGGCGAAATCAGACAAAAGATTTCACCCTCCCCTTGAGGGAGGGTCGAAAAATTCGCAGCGAAGCGAAGAATTTTTCGGGGAGGGGTAAGTTTTTAACGTCGGTAGCCGACCCCTCCCCGAAATTTACTCGCAAAAGATGCTCGCAAATTTCGGCCCTCCCTCAAGGGGAGGGCGAAAGTTGTCGGATATTAGCTTGGTTCAAGCGTCTAACTATTTTTGCAGAGTTGCCGAATCCGCGATGAGCTTAGCGTCACTAACGGCAGCGTCCTTGTCAGCAAATTGCATTGTGTCGAAATAGTCGCTGATCCCGAATCCGACAACAAAATGGCGGCCATCTGCTCGTCGAATGCGCGCAATATAGGCATCGCCAATCGGTACGGGGACTATTTTGAACTCCTTATAGTCAATTATGTCGGCAACACTTATTGCCATCAAAGCCTCCGGAACCAAACGGACATATCACCTAATCCTACACTTACCCCTTGATCTCCATCGGCACGCCGGGTTCGGATTTTGCGGCGTGAATGACCAGTGCCGTCTTCACGCTGGCGACGTTCTTTTCCGCCGTCAGCGTTTCGGTGATGAAGGTCTGGAACGACGAAAGATCTTTGGCGACGCATTTGAGGATGAAATCCACTTCGCCCGAAAGCATGTGGCATTCGCGAACCGCCGGCCACCCGCGCACACGTTCCTCGAACTGCTTGAGGTCGTTGTCGTGCTGGCTGGCAAGCCCGACAAAAGCAAAGCCGATGACCTCGAAGCCGAGCATTCGCGCTTCGAGATCGGCATGGTAGCCCTGGATGTATCCCGCCTTTTCGAGCGCACGCATGCGTCTGAGACAAGGCGGCGCGGTGATCTTCGCGCGGCGGGATAGTTCGACGTTGGTGATACGGCCGTCTGCCTGCAATTCCGCGAGGATTCGCAGGTCGATTGAATCGAGCTTGTGGTGCTCCACGTGATCTCCAAATCGGTGCAACCCGACGGCTTTTAACCCGGGACGCCCCCTGCGAGCAATAATATTTCCAGGGCTTGATCTGTAATCGCCGTTCCGGTGAGTCGGACACATTTGTCCTCGTGGGTGGTCAATCCCCACCTAAGCCCTTATCTTATCAATGAGATTGGGCGAGCTTGACGTTTTTCCCGGCACTTCCGATATCAAGGCACGCACCAGCCGAGCGGCCTTAGACCACGGGACCGACGCGCATCCTGGGTGTCCCGCGAACGAAAGCGAGAATCCGTGTCAACCCATTCAAAAGTCGTCATTCTGGGAAGCGGCCCTGCCGGCTGCACGGCAGCAATTTATGCGGCGCGCGCGATGCTGGCGCCGACGCTGATCGCCGGCATTCAGCCCGGCGGGCAGCTCACCATCACCACCGACGTGGAGAACTATCCCGGCTTCGCCGAAGCCATCCAAGGGCCGTGGCTGATGGATCAGATGCAGGAACAGGCGCGGCGTCTCGGCACCAATTTCGTGCAGGACATCATCGCGTCCGTCGACCTCGCGAAACGGCCGTTCACGCTCATCGGCGATTCCGGAGAGCGCCATTTGGCCGACTCGCTCATCATTGCGACCGGCGCCCAGGCGAATTGGCTGGGGCTGCCGACGGAAAGCAAGTTCCAGGGCTTCGGCGTTTCGGCCTGCGCGACCTGCGACGGGTTTTTCTACCGCGGCAAGCAAGTGGCCGTGGTCGGCGGCGGCAATACCGCGGCTGAAGAAGCCATATTCCTCACCAACTTCGCGGACCACGTGACGCTGATCCACCGCCGCGACGCGCTGCGCTGCGACAAGACCAACCTGATGCGTCTGGAAGCCAACCCGAAGGTCGACATTCTCTATGACCACGAATTGGCCGAGGTCGTCGGTACCGAGAATCCGAAGGGCGTAACGGGTGTTGTGGTGCGCAACACGGTCACCGGCAGCAACCAGGAATTGGCGGTGGACGGGCTTTTCATCGCCATCGGTCATTCGCCGGCGACGGCGCTGTTCAAAGGGCAACTCGAAATGGACGAATCCGGCTATATCAAGACGGCGCCGGATTCGACTCATACCAGCGTGGCCGGTGTGTTTGCAGCCGGCGATGTGAAGGACAAGGTCTTTCGTCAGGCCGTGACGGCGGCAGGCATGGGCTGCATGGCGGCGTTGGAAGCCGAACGGTTTTTGGCGGGTCACTAGACGGACCAGCCACGAGGGGAATGGCATGGACTGGGACAAGCTTCGCATCTTCCACGCCGTGGCATCGGCGGGAAGCTTCACCCATGCAGGTCAGATGCTGACGCTGAGCCAGTCGGCGGTGAGCCGGCAGATCAGCGCGCTTGAAGACGAAATCACCACGCCGCTGTTCCAGCGCCACGCCCGCGGCCTCACCCTCACCGACGAAGGCGAAATGCTGTACGCGGCGGTGAGCGACGTGCTCACGCGTCTGGCGCAGGCCGAAGAAGCGCTCAAGAATGTGCGTGAGGCTCCACGCGGCACGCTCAAGGTCACCACCAGCCACGGCATCGGCGCCTATTGGCTTGTGCCGCGCCTCAACAAATTCCTGCTCGAATTCCCCGAGGTGGAACTTCATCTGGTGATGGACGATCGCGAACTCGATCTCGCCCAGCGCGAGGCTGACCTCGCGATCCGCATGCGCGCGCCGGTGCAAGCCGATCTCATCCAGCGCAAGCTG
>Ga0265314_10001050_pt1 | contig 32195 bp, 29 predicted proteins | sample 4126metaG_FD_203106 | JGI IMG/M metagenome (GOLD analysis project Ga0265314, IMG submission 203106) | Rhizosphere microbial communities from Carex aquatilis grown in University of Washington, Seatle, WA, United States - 4-1-26 metaG | ecosystem: Host-associated > Plants > Roots > Rhizosphere >... | reverse complement strand
GTGGTCTCTGTCATTATTCCCGCTTACAACGAAGAGAAGGTCATCGCCTCGACGGTAGCCGGCATCCTGAACAGCGATTACCAGAACCTTCAGATCATCGTCGTGGATGATGGCTCGCGCGACAATACTGCAGCGGTCGTGCGCGAACGCTTTGGCAGTGAAGCGAAGGTAACTCTGATAAGCACCCCGAATGGGGGCAAGGCCAAGGCTTTGAATATCGGGCTGGCGGACGCAAAGGGCGACGTCGTTGTGGCGCTGGATGCCGACACCGAATTCGAACGCGAGACGGTTTCGCGCCTGGTACGTTGGTTTACCGATCCCACGGTTGGCGCCGTGGCCGGCAACGCCAAGGTCGGAAACCGCGTCAACACGATCACGCGCTGGCAGGCGCTGGAATATATTGTGGCACAGAATCTGGAACGGCGCGCGCTGGCAGCGCTCGGCACGCTCACAGTCGTGCCGGGCGCCGTGGGTGCGTGGCGGCGCTCGGCGCTCACGGCCTGCGGCGGCTTCACGTTCGACACATTGGCAGAAGATCAGGATTTGACCATCGCCATGCAGCGCGCGGGTTTCAAGGTGCGCTTCGACGATACGGCGATAGCCTGGACCGAAGCCCCCGCCACGGTGCGCGGTCTCGCCAAGCAGCGCTATCGCTGGGCCTACGGTACCCTGCAATGCCTGTGGAAATACCGCGATATGACGTTCAATCCGCGTTATGGCGCGCTTGGTCTGGTTGCCTTGCCGCAAGTGTGGCTGTTCCAGATTCTGCTGACGGCTCTGGCGCCGATCGCCGATCTTCTGCTGGTGTGGCAGCTCTTGACCCAGTGGGTTGCCTACGTTCAGCACGGTGCGGAATTCTCGAACGACAATCTCTATACGGTGGGAGTCTATTACTGCGTCTTCCTGCTGGTCGATCTGGCCGCCGCGACGTTCGGATTCCTGATGGAGAAGCGCGAGAATTGGAGCCTGCTGTGGTGGCTGACGTTGCAGCGCTTCGGTTACCGTCAGTTGATGTATTATGTCGTTGTGCGTTCGATCATCTCGGCGCTGCGGGGCGCGCTGGTCAGCTGGGGCAAGCTTGAACGTGCCGGGACGGTGAAGTCGCCCGGCAAGGCTCATTTGGGAACGTAGAACGATCCAAAATCGTCTTCGTGGTTGAGCCGGTAAGCCCGTGCCACTGCGTTGTGCACGTTCTCGCCCAGGGAGTAGGGCGAATCGGGATCGAACTGAATGACGGCGAAGCGGCGCGCCTCGATCAGACGGACCAGCGCCGCGTCGCTGCGCGCGCCCGTGTCGAATTGTTCTCCGATGTTGAACACGTCCACGCCTTCGGGCTTGTCCGCCCAGTAGCAGAAGGACTGCATCTCGCACAGCGCCGGTCCCGGACGCGCCGCGAGGAAGGCGATGTCGCTTTGCGCAAGGGTTGCCGCTTCTTGCTCGGGATGGAGCCAATACGCCGCGCTGCGCCAGTCGCTGTCGGCATTGGCCCAGGCGGCGAAGAGCAGCGGCGCACCGAGTGCCGCCGCCAGGAATGGCGCGCGTACGCCAACCGCGATCCGGTTAAGCAGCAATGCGCTGCTCAACGCCAGGGCGATGTCGGCGTCGAACAACACGTTGGCGTCCACTCCGGCCCCGCCGAGAAAACTTATGCCGAGCGCCGTGCCGCAGAGCGCATAGAGGGCGCAAAGATGCACAAAGCGGTCCTGCCGGCAGCGGAGCGCGAGCGCGGCGAGACCCGCAAGCGGCAAGAAACTCCAATTGAGCCAGGCTTCGAGTCCGCTGCGCTGGTCAGCTAGCGAATAGAGGCGTGCCGAAACCAGCTGCGCAAGCAGCCCCGTTCCGTAAACAGCTTGAAAGACGACAAGGCCAAAAAGCAGGACCGACAAACCGAACAAGACAAGACGCAGGGCTGCGCGCCGATCGTAGAAGGCTAGCCATGCCGTCATGCCGAGCGCCATCGCGACGACGTTGTGCTTCACGAACGCGGCCAGCACGAACAGCAACGCGCTCACCGCGACCGACGCAGTGTTGCGCGGCTCGCGCAGCAGCAACAAAAAACCGGCCATGGCGATCGCATGCGCCAGCATTTGGGGATCGTCCATGCCGACGTAATCCGTGAAGGCAAGCAGGCCGCCGACGAAGAACAAGGCCGCGAACAGCGCCTCCATGCGCTCGCAGCCCATGCGGCACGCCGCGGCGAATATCCCGAACGCGACGACGCCAAGCGACAGCAGCGAAACGATCCGGCCGGCAATGATGTTGTCGCCGAGAAGGCTGCCGAGTGTGCCGACAAAATAGAACGACAAGGGCGGATAATTGTCGACCATGAAGCTCTGCGGACCCGGATAAAGCGGACCCGCGCCCATGGCTGCCGCCGCGTGATAGGCGTTCCAGCCTTCATTGGGATCGAGCGGCAGGCGAAGCCCGAGCACCGCGATCGCATGCCAGAGCCCCGCGGCGCAGAACAGCGCAGTCGCGAAAACCACGAGTTGCAGCGCGCGAGAAACTTGAAGAGTGCTCATCGCTTGGCGCAGATGCTCGTTGGGTGGATGTCGTAAAGCGAGAAAAAACTCCCGGCATGGCGCAAAGTCAGGAACTTCGGTACCGGGCTTGGTTCTCCCTCGCCGTGGATGACCACGGCTTCGTCGAAATGGCACTGGAAGAATTTGAGGTAGGGAAACACCTCGTCGATGTCCGTGTCGTCCTTGCTTTGCCCCGCCGCAAGATCGTCCAGTTCGGATACATCCGGCGGCGATCCCTGTTGAGCGCTGGCCGCCGCGATTGCGCCGAACGGCGGCTTGAGCTGCACAATATGCTGGCCTTTGGTCGCGAACATCAAAGGCGTGAAGGCCCCGCGATCCAAAATCGCGAATTCCGCCATGTGCCAGTACGGCTGGTCGGTTTGCGTGTCCATGGCATCTGCGTCCAGCACGGTCACGAGCTTGGAACGTTCGGGAATATCGCGCAGTGCGGCGCGAAACTCTCCGTATTGCAGATCGTAGGTGCGCCAATCCTGTTCCAGCACCGACGCATTCCAGGCCAGCGCCAGCAACAGCAAGCCGGCCGCGGCGGACTGCACGCGGCGCCCGAAATCCAACTCCATAGACGCAAACAAAACCGCACCCAACACGCCCGGTAAACGCAGGTGTACGCCCCAGCCGCCCAGTGCCCATTCTGGCGCCACCAGCGTTAGGCTGGCAAGCGCGATTACCAGGATCTTCATGGCGGGATGAACCCGCAGCTTGCCGTACAGAAGTCCCGCCAGAATCAGAATCGCAAGTGCGCCGGTCAGCAGATACGCCGGCTCGGAAAAATAGGATTGGATCGCCGCCCCGAAACGATCGCCCATCGTATCCGCGAAATCGAAGGCTAGTTCGCCGCTGGCCATGCCTGCAGGTTTGAAGAACAGGAAGGCGACGGCGGCAGGGGAAAAGACGAACGCGATAGACGATGCACGCCGTACCGCTGTCTTCAAGTCAGAGGTTTTTTCGGCCCAAAGCTGCGAAATTTCAAAACAGCCGATCATCGCCAGAAAAATGAATACGGCGACCAGATGGCATATGTAGAGCGCCAGAACCGCCAGCGCGAAGCCCGCGAGCGCGGCAAAATTGCGTCGGCGGGCGGTTGCGATCCACGCCGCGAACATGACGAAGCACAGGCCCGCTGCGAAATAGTAGTTGAAGAAGCCCCAGGTGAAATTCGCATTGTAGGCAAAAAATGCACCGGCGAGCGGTGCCGCGTCGGTCTTGCCCAGCAAGGCGCGCTGGATGGCCGCCGGGCCTAACACCCACATCGCGACGGCGACACTGAGAAAGAGTTTGGCCGCAGTCTCCAGCCCCATGACTTGCGCCAAGGCGGGTACGATGATTTCCGAAGCAAGATTGGGAACGAGCATCCAATGTACGTCGTAGAACGTCGACAAAGGTGCCGCCTGACTGCCTGCCGCGATCAGGCCAAAACCGGCGATATGGGCGGGGTAATCGGGCATCGCGGGCGAATGCACGCACCACAACGGGACTATGAGAATGCAGGCCGCAAGAGCCAATGCCGCCGCCGGCCAATCGCGCCCCAAGTGTCTCATCACCGATCGCTACCGCTCCGTTCCGGGTGGCAGTCTGTAAGGCCCATCGATTGAGTCCTCCAGCGGGCGGATTGGCACAGTCTGTCCGCAGTTTACCCTCCGGCAGCAACCCCGGCGGACGAGGCCGCCAATCCGGTGCAACCCTTGGCTGGGGAAGTCTGCGCCACGCTATGATTAAGTGGACATACCCCAACATTCGGCAGGCGCCGATTCCATGTTCCGTACACTTCGCAAGTATGGTTCAATCGCATCTTGAGAGGAAGGCTGACGTAGAGCAAACCAACACAAAGATGTGCAGGCGGGCAGGGTCCGCCATTTCGGCCTGGGACCGATCGATGGGAAGAAAAGACACGAGCACGGACGAGCCCGGGCCTGCGGAATTGCTGACCTATGCAACGTTCGAGTTCATCGAACAGTTGGAGCAGCAAGAGGATATTGCGTCTCTTCTCGGGGCGTTCCAGAAGCTCATCGAGCGTTTCGGGTTCAACAGCTACTGCATTGGAGATCCTGCGTCGCCGAACAAACCGCGTGCCAACCGGGTCTGGGGCATTGCCTGGCCGCGGGAGTGGATGACGCGGCACCTGCACCATAATTACATCGCGGCCGACCCAGTCATCCAGGAAATGCTGGTTCGCAACACGTCCTTTCGTTGGCGGGACGTGCGCGTGGCCGAAGACGGCTTGTCGGGGAAAATCATGGACGAAGCCGGCGAATTCAAGATGAGCGACGGCTTCGGGCTGCCGATCTACAGCCCGGACGGCACGGTCATCGGAATCTCCATGGGTACCGATCGTTACGAGATCAGCAAGCGCGATGAGGCTTGTCTGCATCTCGCCGCCATCTATTTCCATGCCAAGCTCGAACGGATGCGGGCGCTGGAAGCGCCGCGACCGCTCTTGCCTCGGCTGACGCCGCGCGAGCGCGAATGCCTGTCCTGGGTGGCCGCGGGCAAGACCGATTGGGAAATCTCGCAAATCCTGAATATCTCGCAGCAAACGGCGCACGAACATGTTCAGAACGCGCTTGTCAAATTGAATGCGACGACGCGCGCGCAAGCCGTCGCGATTGCCTTGTTGACAAGGCAGATCAGCGTCTAGCCTTTCGTCCGGTCAGGCATATAGCCGAGCAGAATAAACTACTTGCCGCGGCATCTTCATCCCCCGCATTCGGGGGGATGACAGAACTCGTTTCCGATCGTGAACTGCGACGGCGTCCACGATCCAAGGAGATGAAGATGATTGACGTCGTCACCAGCCAGAATGCGATCGCCTACCAAGCCGCGCTCGAAGAGATGTATCGGCTGCGCCACCGCGTTTTCGTAGAGAAGATGAAATGGGAGGCGCTTCGCAAGCCGGACGGCCGCGAGATCGACCAATTCGACAACGACGACGCGATCTATCTCCTGCTGCGCGAAGACGATGGTCGCGTCATCGGCGGGCATCGCCTGCTGCCGACCACCAAACCGCATCTGTTCACGGAATTGTTCAGCGACATGTGCAACGTGCGGGGAATACGTTCCGGCGAACGCATCTACGAATTGACGCGAACCTGCACCGACAAGGAAGCGCTCGGCAAGGATCGCGAAATCTGGGGACTCAAGCACGTCATGGTCGGATTGTTCGAGTTCTGTGTCCGCGCCGGCATCGAACAGCTCACATTGCTGACACCGCTGAACACTCTGTATCGCTGCCTGTTGACGGGTGTAGAGGTAAGGCCGCTCGGCTTGCCGCGCGATATCGACGGCATACCGCAAGCCGCCGTCGCGTTTATCACCAGTCAGACGACACTCGACAATGCGCGCAATTTCCTCGGCATCAAGGAGAACATCGTGCGTTACGTGACGTCGAACGGCGAAACCCCGCTCAGCGAAATCGTCGAAGGCGCGCGCAAGGCGGCAGCCTAGCGGCGATGCAGCCCTTGGATCAGGCTCGTTTTCTGGCCGAGCGCTTTTATGATTGGGAATTGCGCGGGCGCGGTTGGCAGGCGTGGAATTACGCTGTCGACATCGAACCGCCGTTCCGGCCGGTATCCTTCGAGCCACCCGCGCGCACCAACGGATCTTCCGCGCTGGCGCGAGCCCTGGCGGCGCTCGAAGAACGAGAGGCACGGCGATTCGAAGGTTGGGAGGAACCCTTTGCAAACCCCGCAGCGCCAACGGATGTGCTTGTCCATATCCCGCTCGAGATCTCGCCGGGGCAGTCTGTCAGGCGGCAGTCCAATCCTCTCGTCCTCGCGCCTTTGGAGAATCATCGGGAGTGCCTCGCTTTTGAGATTGCGGCCGAAGGTCCGCGGGTGCGGGCGCAACTGAGCACTGCGTACGCACCCGGCTGCGATTCGAATGAGGACATTGTTCCCCGTGTGTTGCAGGCTCCCCCGAAATCCGTAACGTTCGTTGAACTCGGCCTGGCGCAGGAGTTTCTCGTGCCGTTGCCCGCCGACGATTCCGCATATGTGCGCGTTTTGCGCACCTTCTCGCAGCTCGGCGAAGACGAAGCAGGCCTGCTGCAGATTTTATTTCAACCCACCTGCGAACCTTGGGCCGATGAAATGCTGCGCGCGGCGCTCGGTCCCGAAGGGGAGGGTCTGTTCGGCGGACAGGACGATCTGGTCAATCCATGCCGCCGGAAAATCAGCAAGTCCCTCTATGCCGTTGTGGTCAGGATCATGGGCGCTGCACCGGACGCGTGGCGCGCACGGTCCATTGCGGACGGCGTGACAAAAGCATTCTGCAGATCCGCAGCGGCGTCCGCCAACACACTGATTGCGCTGCCCGACCGGGACGATACGTTCGCCGACGAGATCGTCGCACGAATTTCCCGTCGCAGCGGCATGATTCTCAATCGCGACGAACTTGCGACTTTGGTGCCTTTCCGACCGCCTGCGGAATTTGCGGACACGGCGCAGCAGGCCCACGGCGCAAATGAAGCTCAGATCGTCGGTTGCAGAGTTCCATCGCACGCACGAGATGCTCCTGCCATCCGCCGCAGGATCATTTCACCGCGGGAGGGTTTGCTACGGCCTGCCATGCTGGCGCGCTTCGCGCGTCTGCAGTCGGGCTAAGTTAGGTGCGAACCAGTTCGACCTGAACGACATTCGTACGGCCGGTGCTGAATGTCGCCGCGCAGATGCCGAGATAGTATTGCCAGTTGCGCAGGAAGCGCTCGTCATGGCCGAGCGTCACGATCTCGGCACTCTTGGCGCGCATGCGCGACGACCATTCGCGCAAGGTCTTGGCGTAATCCTTTCCGAAGCAGAATTGGTCAGCGACTTTGAGGCCGGCACGCTCCGCTTCCTCGCGGAAACGCCTCAGGGACGGCAGCATGCCGCCCGGGAACACGTAGTGCCTGATGAAATCGCTGCGCAACCGGTAGTCAGCAAATAGATCATCACGGATGGTGATGGTCTGGATCACCGCCCGTCCGCCGCGTTTCAACCGTTCGGCCACGGCACGGAAATATTGCGGCCAATATTGTTCGCCGACCGCCTCGAACATCTCGATGGAGACCACCATGTCGAACAGGCCGCGCGCCTTTCGGTAATCCTCGAGCAGAATATCGGCCGCTCCTTTCAAGCGATCGATGGCATAGCGATACTGCGATGGCGAAATCGTCAGTCCGGTCACTTTATGACCAATTTCAGCTGCGCGCTCGGCAAATCCGCCCCAACCGCAACCGATCTCCAGAACCGATGAGCAGGGTTGAAGGAATTTTCCCAGAATGCGTTCGTACTTGTTACGCTGAGCATCTTCCAGAGCCTTCGCGGTATCGCCGAAAAGGCCCGAGGAATAGGTCATGCTCCTGTCGAGCCATAGCGAATAGAAATCGTTGCCGACGTCGTAGTGCGCCTCGATGTTGCGTTTGGCGCCGCTCACGCTGTTGCGCCGTACGATGCGGTCCTGGATCATCAGGGCCAGGCGATTGAAGAGGCTGCCGCTGGCGTATTCTCCAAGCGCGTTCATCAGGAACAGCGACACCAGCTTTTCGACGTCGTCGGTATCCCAGGCGCCGTCAACGTATTCCTCGCCCAGCGCGATGTCGCCGCGCGAAATGATCCGGCGAAGGACATCCCATTCATGGATCACAAAACGGGCCTGCGGGCCTGGAAGGCGCCCCCGCACGGTTTCCATTTCGCCATTCGGCGCGACAAAATCGAGTGTGCCGAATTCCAGCCGCGAGAGCGCCTCGCGCCAGCGTGCTTCAATGAACGAATTCGAAATCAGATTCATCACAACCCCTTTCGATTCGAGAGGCAGGACGCACGAACGCCGTCGAACGGGCATCTTAAACCAATGCGCCAAAGCGCCGACAAGCCATTCGCCGAAGTTTTTGTCTGCCGCGCTAACATTTTGAGAAAATTGACGTTTTTCCATTTTTGTGGGTTTGTGGCAATGTGCGTCCAGGCGGCTCTTGACGCGGAAGGCGTGGGCGGTCACCAAGGCGCCCCGATGACCCCTATGATCACGCCTCATAGCGAACCCAAGTCCGACGCCCGTCCGGCCGCAGACGTGCTTCTGTCCGTCGTCATCCCGACGTTTAAGGAACGCGGTAACGTCGCCGAACTGATCAGGCGGCTCGACCGCACGCTGGTGGGGATCGGCTGGGAAGCGGTCTTTGTCGATGACAACTCGCCCGACGGCACGGCGGACGCCGTGAAGGGCATCGCGTTGCACGATCCGCGCATCCGCTGCCTGCGCCGGGTCGGCCGCCGCGGGCTCGCCGGGGCTTGCATCGAGGGCATGCTGTCTTCGAGCGCACCTTATATCGCGGTGATGGACGCCGATCTGCAACACGACGAACGCGTTCTGCCGGCGATGCTGGCGAAGCTTCAGTCCGGGCAGTTCGATCTCGTTGCTGCGACACGCTATGTCGAAGGCGGCAGCGCGGGGTCCTTCAGCGAGAGCCGCGGCAAGATCAGCCGCATCGCCACCCGGCTCACCCAGCGCGCCCTTGGGACCACGCTGAGCGATCCGATGAGCGGCTTCTTCATGATGCGCCGCGATGTGTTCGACGCGATGGCGCAACGCCTGTCGCCGGTGGGGTTCAAGATTCTGCTGGATATCGCCACCGCCAGCGAGGGGCTGCGCATCGCCGAACAACCGTTCGTCTTCGGCGAACGCCGCAAAGGCGAGAGCAAATTCAACGTACAGATTGGCCTGGAATTTCTGGGCCTGCTGCTGACCAAATTGACGAAAGGGTTTCTCGAACCACGTTTCATCTTCTTCGCCTTCGTCGGGGCGATCGGCATCGCAGTGAATCTCGCCGTTCTCCAGATCGCACTGCTGGTCTGGCCCGCCTCCTTCATGCTGGCCAAGAGCGTCGCGACCTTCTTCGCCATGACCAGTAATTTCCTGCTGAACAACGGGGTGACCTACCGCGACCGGCGGCTGCGTGGTTGGGGAATGCTGAGCGGCTTTGTCGGATTCTGCCTGATCGGCGCGATTGGTGCACTCACCGATGTCGGCCTCGCCTCGCAGCTCTATGCCGATCGCGAAGTGTGGTGGGTCGCGGGCACGGCGGGCGCCGTCATGGGCGTGCTGTGGAACTACGCCATGTCCAGCATGTTCATCTGGCGTACGCGATGAAGCGCGCGCGCGATGCGCAATTCCTCGCAGCATTGACGGTCCTGGCCGCCCTCCGGCTGGTTGCAGCCGCGTTATTGCCCTTGTCCGCCGACGAAGCCTATTACTGGCTGTGGTCGCGGCATCTGGCCGCCGGCTATTTCGATCATCCACCGGCGATCGCCTTCGCCATCCGCGCCGGCACGTCATTATTCGGCGACACAGCCTTCGGGGTGCGGGCGGCAGGAGTGCTGCTTTCCGTTGTCGCAAGCTGGTTTGTCTGGCGTACGGGGTCGATCCTGACGCGCGATGAGAAGACCGGTGCGCTCGCCTGTCTGTTCTTCAATCTGACGCTGATGGTGACAGTGGAGACGTTGGCGGCGACGCCCGATGCACCTTCGATCGCTGCCGCAGCGACGTTTTGCTGGGCGCTGGCGAAAGTTGCCGAAACCGAAAACGGACGCTGGTGGCTGGCGACAGGCGTGGCGGCCGGGCTCGGTCTGCTTTCGAAGTACACGGCATTTTTTCTGGGCGCGGGTGCTTTGCTCTGGCTGGCCGCCAGTCCGCCCATGCGCCGCTGGTTTGCCTCGCCCTGGCCCTATTTGGGCGGCCTGCTGGCACTGGCACTGTTTGCGCCGAACCTTTGGTGGAACGCCGCCCATGGCTGGGAAACCTTTGCTTTCCAGTTCGGCCGGGTGGAAGCCACGCATTTCACGTTACGCTATCTGTTCGAATTCCTCGGGGCGCAGGCGGTCCTCGCCACACCGTTCATCCTGGTGTTGGGAGTTCTTGGGTTGGCGGCTGCCACGCGCATTAGCGACGAACGCCGCGCCCTGATTGCCGCCATCTTGTGGCCCGCCATCGCGTATTTTTCCTGGCATGCCTTGCACGACCGGGTGCAGGGCAACTGGCCATGTTTCCTCTATCCGCTGTTGGCCGTCGCCGCTGCTGATGCGGCGCAGACTCGCTGGAGCGGATGGCGCGCGTCCGTTGCGCATTGGTCGAAGCGGCTGGCGATTCCAGTTGCCTCCGTGCTGCTTGCCGCCGCTTATGCCCAGACGCTGGTGGGCATCGTGCCGATGGGGCGCAAAGACCCGCTGGCGCGCCTTTTGGCGGTCGGCTTTCCCGAAGTCGCCACAAGGCTGGAAGGGTTTCGTGCGGGCGCGATCTTGACGACCGATTATGCGTCTACCGCCTGGTTCACGTTCTATACACGCACGCCCGTTGTGCAAATCGGAGAGGATTATCGCTGGCCGAACGCGCCATCGCCAAGCGCGGCGCTGTTCGACAGTCCCGCACTTTATGTCAGCGAAACACGCCGCGACCGTCATGACATCGTGGCCGCTCATTTTGTCCAAGTCCAGGAAATCGCGCGCATCGACCGGGAACGGAAGGGTGTGGCGATTGCCCATTATGTCGTCTATCGGGTCAGCGGCCTGAAAGGCCCACCCCCGGGCCGCCTGCCGTAAACAAAAACCGCGAAATCAAATTGCACCGCCCCGCGGCGGAAGGCATAAAAGCCTTCTCCTCGCTGAACGAAAGAGCTCTGACATGGCCGATCAATTCGATGCCGTTATCATTGGCGGGGGCCCGGGCGGCTACAACGCCGCGATCAGGCTTGGTCAACTCGGCCTGAAAACGGCCTGCATCGACAAGCGCGGGCGCTTCGGCGGCACCTGCCTGAACGTCGGCTGCATCCCCTCCAAGGCGTTGCTGCACGCCAGCGAGCGCTTCGACGAAGCGCGCCACGACTTCGCCAAGCTGGGCATCAAGGCGGAGGTCAGCCTCGATCTTGCCGCCATGATGGCCCAAAAGGACAAGGTGGTGGGCGAACTCACCAAAGGCGTCGAGTTTCTGCTCAAGAAGAACAAGGCGGAGGCCGTGGTCGGCGAAGCGCGGATTGCTTCGCCCGGCAAGGTCGAGGTCAAGGCCGCAAACGGCACTTTGCGCACGCTGGAGACAAAGAACATCGTCATCGCCACCGGTTCTGACATCATGCAGGTCCCGGGCGTGATGATCGACGAGGAGCAGATCGTCTCGTCCACGGGTGCGCTGGCGCTGAAGAGCGTACCAAAGCGACTGCTCGTCGTAGGCGGGGGCTATATCGGACTCGAACTGGGTTCGGTATGGCGCAGGCTCGGCAGCGAGGTGCTGGTGGTGGAGTTCCTAGACCGCATCACTCCGGGGCTCGACGGCGAGATCGGCAAGTATTTCCAACGTATCCTGCAAAAGCAGGGAATCAAGTTCCAGCTGTCCACCAAGGTTGTAGGCGTGGAGAAGATCGCAGGCGCCTTGCGCGTCAGCCTGGAAGCGGCGGGCGGCGGCGACCGCCATACGGTTGAAACCGACGTCATGCTCGTTTCCATCGGACGCCGTCCGCATACGGAAGGTCTCGACCGGGCGGGTGTGGCGCTGGATGCGCGCGGTCGCGTGGTGACGGATGCCCATTACAAGACCAACATCGCCGGTATCTGGGCGATCGGCGACTGCCGCGAAGGACCGATGCTCGCCCACAAGGCAGAGGATGAGGCCGTGGCCTGTGCCGAACGTATTGCGGGGCGCGCCGGTCATGTGAACTACGACGCGATTCCGGCCGTGGTCTACACTGCGCCTGAGGTCGCCTCCGTCGGCAAGACCGAAGAGGAACTGAAAGCGGCGGGCGTCCCCTACAAAGTGGGCAAGTTCCCCTTCACCGCCAATGCTCGCGCCAAAACCATCGCAGCAACGGAAGGCTTCGCGAAAATCCTTGCCGACGCCAAGACCGACCGCGTGCTTGGCGTACACATCCTTGGGGCGGAAGCAGGAAACATGATCTCCGAAGCCGCGCTCGCCATCGAATTCGGGGCGTCGTCGGAAGATATCGCACGCACCAGCCATCCCCATCCCACGCTCAGCGAAGCCGTGCGTCAGGCAGCGATGGGCGTGGAAGGTTGGACGATGCAGATGTAAACGCCCTCCGGCGAGGCTTTCGCCGAAGGGCGTTTGTGCCGCTTATTTGCCTGGTGTGGGCGCCGGTGCAGGCGACGGTCCCGGTGGATGGTCCCAGGCCGGTCCCATCATTCCCGGATGCATGCGCTCCATGACCGTCAGTCCGAACGGATGCCCGCCGAACATGGGAGCGGTCGCCACACAAACGATCGACAACACCGCAAGGATCAAAAGCAAGTAGCCCAGCACGTTGCCGAGAATTTTGACAAACCCGCCAGCCTTGCTCGCCGCAAACAACACGAAAAACGCTACGACCGCCATCACCAACACGTGATGGAGGACGCCGAACCACATGAAATGCATTGTTCCCTCCGAATTGTTCCCAAAGGCGTCGCGGCGGCCTCTTGCGGGCTGCTCGGCGGCTCATCTTATACGGGATCTCGCGACAAATCAGTCTCGGCCCAACAGAATTATTCGGCCAAAAGCGGTCTAGCGCGTGATGATGAGCTTCTGATAGAAGCCGCCAAATAGGGCTTCCCGTTTGACAATTCCACTCCTGCAGGACGACGGCAGGTAATCCAGGATGTCGTCATGCCACAGATCGAGCGCAAACGGCTCGAGCAGAGCAAGCAACGGGCGCCATAGATAGAGCAGCGGATTCCACCAGTACGGCCGTGCGAAATCCACAATTACTATTTTGCCGCCCGGCTTCACCACGCGGGCCGCTTCGCGGAGCGTTTTTGCGCGATGATAGGCCGGCTGTTCGTGCAGCAGGAAGAACAGCAGCACGCAGTCATAGCTCGTATCCGGCAGTTTGAGATCCGTCGAATCCATCTGCAGCAAGCGCACTGGTGAACGGCCCGGCAGCTTCCACTTCAAGTTCTTCAACTGGATGGGCAAGATGTCGATAATATCGAGCTTACCCTTGCCTGCTGCAACGCGTTTCGCCAGCCGGATCGTTAGATCGCCATAAGCGCACGCCATCTGCAGGATCGAATGCGACGACGGCTCTGGGAACTCTGCCAGTGCAGCGTCACGCAATCGTGTGTAATTGCCCAGCAGGATAAGGTTGATGATCCAGTGGCGATCGAAGAACTTGACCGCCCACGGGTGAATATAGGCCCACCAATAATGACGGCGCAGATAGTCCGGCACGTCGGCATCGACGACGAACACCGCTTCCCTTTTGGCCAAGGGCACCTGGCCAATCTCTTCCGCACTCTGATACATGTGATCCAATATCTGTCGTATTACGCAGCCGAAGTCATGCTGCACCTTTAAAAAGAGTGGGCAATGCGGCGGATTTGCTGGTACGCGACATAATGCGCCTTGTGCGGCCGGAAATGGCTGTCGGCCTGCAAATGAAACGCGACCGTTCGTGCTCCTGCGGGACTAAGCCGCGGCCGTCTTCCGCTAGGGAAAGACTGGCTTGCCATGTCGTAGCCGAGTGGGACCGAACCTCAGCCCGTCTTCGCTGCTTTGCAGCTACGACGTGGCAGTCTCCGCCGCTACGCGGCGAAGACTGGTGGGCCCGGAGGGACTCGAACCCCCGACCAGACCGTTATGAGCGGTCAGCTCTAACCACCTGAGCTACAGGCCCCAATTTACGCCGCGCTGCATATCAGGAATCGGGGGGCGCACTCCATGACTTATTCCGACCGAGTTTTGTCCGGCGGTCTGTAATAGGATGCGCCGGAGTCTCAAGAGGATTTGACCATGTCCCCACTCCGCCGTTTGGCGTTTTGCGTGTTTTTCTGTGTTTTTGCCGGTGCCAGCGCCTCCGCGGCCGAGCAGCCGCCCCGGACCCTGTCCGTATCGGGCGAAGGCGAGGTCAGGGCTGCGCCCGACCAGTCGAGCCTTTCGGCCGGGGTGACCACGGGGGCCGCTACCGCGGCGCAGGCGCTCGCCGCCAATTCGCACGCGATGAATGCGGTGTTCGCTACTCTCAAGAGGCTGGGGATTCCCGACAAGGACATCCAGACCTCCAACTTCTCGCTGTCGCCGCAGTACCAAGTCTGCAAGCCGGGTATGACCTGCCCACAACGCATCGTCGGGTACCAAGTATCGAACAATGTGAATGTCACCGTCGAAGAATTGGACAAGACGGGACCGGTGCTTGACGCGTTGGTTTCGTCGGGTTCCAACCAGATCGGCGGCATCGACTTTTCGATTCACGACACCAAGTCCTTGTTGCGCGTGGCGCGCGAAGCGGCCGTCAAGGACGCTATCGACCACGCCCAGACTTATGCCAAGGCGGCCGGCGTGACGCTTGGTCCGATCTTGTCGATCCAGGAAGGTGGCAGTGAGCCGCCGCGGCCGATGTATCGGGCGATGGCCATGATGGCGAATGTGGCGCCTCCGCCCGTTGCGGGAGGCGAACTCAGTGTTTCCGCCAACGTCACAATCACCTGGCAGATTCAATAGAAGTTGAGCGCAAAGAAAAGGCCCCGTCATTGCAAGATGACGGGGCCGCTCTTTTGCAGGGTTGGCGCTATTTCTGCGCTTGAAGCGCGTCGATCTCGTCCATCAGGCGATTCATGCGTGCGACCAGCGCCTGGTAGGGCGCGGGGCTCGTCATGTCGATGCCTGCCTTCTTGTAGAGCGCGATGGGGTAATCCGAGCCGCCCGCCTTCAGCATGGCGATATAACGCTCGCGCGCGCCGGGCTCTTTGTTCTCGATCGCGCTTGTGAAGGCGGCTGCGCCCGCCATCGACGTGGCATATTGATAGACGTAGAAGCCGTAATAGAAGTGCGGGATGAACGCCCATTCGATGCAATAGGCCGGGTCGATCTTGGTGATACCCTTGTCGTCGCCATAATAGTGCTTGAGCAGGCCGCAATAAATGTCGCTCAGACGCTTGCCCGACAGCGCATGGCCTTTTTCGACTTCTTCATGGATCGCCAGTTGGAACTCGCCGAACATGGTCTGGCGGAAGAAGGTGGTGCGGATCAGTTCCAGCCCTTCACCCAAATAGAAGAGTTTCTCCTCCTTCGACTTGGCGTGTTCCACCATATAGTCGTTGAGCAGCATCTCATTGGAGATCGAGGCCGTTTCGGCAATGAAGGTCGAGTAGTTCGACTTCTCGTAGGGCTGGGTTTCGTCGTCCAGCATGGTATGAACGGCGTGGCCCCACTCGTGCACCAGGGTCGACAGCGACTCGTAATCGTCGTTGTGGTTGAGCAGCAGATAGGGATGCACATCATAGGCCGCCGGGTTCATATAGGCGCCCGACTGCTTGCCGGGGCGCGGTAACACGTCCATCCAGCGGCCCGAGAACCCCTTGCTCAGAATCGCCGTGTATTCCGGACCGTAGACGGAGGTCACATCGAGGCCGATCCGCTCGGAATCCGCCACCGTGAATTTCAGCGGATGGCTGAGGGTGAACATTGAGGGATACATGTCGTAATAACCGAGGTCGCCCTTGATGCCGAGCAGCTTCTTGCGCAATTTCAGATAGCGGTAGAACGTCGGCAGGCCGGCATTCGCCTGTGCCACCAGCTGGCGATAGACCGCTTCGGGCATGTTGTCGGCAAACAGCGCGTCCGACAGCGCGTTGGGATATTTGCGCACCTTGGCATCGAATTCCTCGCCCAGCACCTGGGTGTTGAGCGACGCACCAAAAGTTCCCTCATATTTCTGCCAGGTGCTCCAGAAGGCATCGAACACCTTCTTGCGATCTTCGCGGTTCGCTGCCTGGCGATACTTGGAATAGGCCGCCTGATCGAGACGCGCGATCTTCGTGCCGTCGCTCAGGGTCAGCGTTGGGAACGGCACTTCGCCGTTGGACAGCGTGCTGTAGATGTTGTCGGGCTGGGCCAGCACGTTGCCGGCGGACGCCATGACGTTTTCGGCTTCCGCACCCAGCGTATGGGGGGCGGCGCGCAGGATGTTGTCCAGCATGAAGCCGAAGCGGCGGTTGAGTTCAGGCGATTGCGCTTCGAACGAATTCACCTTTGGTGCACCGACCGACAGGATTTCCGGCGTCAGCCAGGACGTTCTTTCGGCCAGTGTTGCGCCCAGCGCCTGTGCCAGCTGTTCGCGTTCCTGGTTGGGCGCGATGTTCACATTCTCGTCGCGCTTCAGCGATGCATAGCCCGCGAGGCGGTCGACTTCCTTGTGCACGGTGCTGATCGCACTCAGCGCCGTCAGCATGTCGGCCGCGCTTTTGCCTAGCGTACCCCTGTAGCGCTCGAGCTTGCCCGCTTCGGCCAGCACCTTGCCGTGGGCGGCGGTCCAGGCCTCGGGCGTGGCGTAGAGTTCGCTCAGATCCCACATGGTGGGCGGATCGGCGGGTTTGGCGGGCACATCCGCTCCGTAAGCGGCAAATGCCGGAATGAGCGCCAACAAGGCGATGAGTGCGGTCTTTTTCATGACTGTCCCCCCGAGATTCATGCCGCTGTCATACGACATAAGCCGTGGAATAGGTGTTCAACTTTTCGCGCGCCTCTTGCGCGCCGGTGCGTTAGGATAAGCGTTGCGCACCGTTTGGCAAAGGGACCGCGTCAGGATGAGGCTAACAACATTGCTCCCAGCACTCGCTGTGTTGTCGTTTCTTGCGACGGGCGCCACCGCTGCCACGGCGCCTCGTTTGAACATCGCCTCGCTGGCCGATCTGCCGGTGGTCGAACGGGCGCCTTATTACGAGAACGCCGACGCGGATGCCGCCGTCAATGCAGCTTTCGCCCGGGCGAAAAAGAACGGCAAACGCGTGCTGATCGATCTGGGCGGAAACTGGTGCGGCGACTGCATCGTGCTCGCAAACCTGATGCAGCTTCCCGAACTGAAGCGGTTTCTCGCGGCGAATTTCGAGATCGTCAGCGTCGATGTCGGCCGCTTCAACAAGAATCTTCAGATCCCGGCGCGCTTCGGCATTACCCAAAGACTGGATGGCGTGCCGTCGGTCATTATCGCCGAACCTGACGGCACCTTCGTCAATCCAGGTCATATCGCGGCGCTGGCCGACGCTCGCCACATGACGCCGCAAGCCATCGCCAACTGGCTGGCGCAATGGGCAAAGTAAAGGCGCCCAGCGCATCCGGTCAAACGATGACTACTTTGTGGGGTTCTCCGCCGTGAAGGGCGAGCAGCACGGCTTGCCGATGGGTTGGAATTCCATAATCTCGGCGCGCGTACCGTCCGGGTCGTAGAGATTGAACTGCCACTTTGCATCGCGCCCGATCTTCGGCCCGTCGCTCTTCGCGCTCAGCCGCTCGCCGTTGTAGAGGAAGGTCACGACGCGCTCCATATTGTCCACGCCAAAGGCGAAATGGTTGAGGACGCCCAGCGTACTCTGCGGCATCTCCGGCGGAATGCCGCGTCCCTTCGGATCGCCCACCACCATATATTCCATCCAGTCGGTGCCGTCAGGCACCTGCTGGGAGATCCAGGTGTGGGCATGTTCGTTCATCCCGCCCCACCAATAGGGCCTGAAACCCAGCACCTTCTTATAGAACGCATCTTCCAGCTCCTGGTTGTGGATGATGAAGCCGACATGGAAGATGTGATTGCTGATGGCCTCGCCGCCCGCGACAGGCATCGGGCTGGCCGGCGGCTGCACGAATTCGATCTTGGTGCCTTCGGGGTCGACGACGTCAAACCATTTGCTGCCGTCGCTGCCTTTCGCAACGTGCGACGGTACCTTTATGCCGCTGGCTTTTAGATAGCGGCGCATGCTTTCCACATCCGGGGTGTTGAACGCGGCGTGATCCATCCGCTCGATGGATGGCGGACCGGCGGGCAGCGGCAGCACTTCGACGAATTGGATCGGATTGAAATAGTAGCGCACGCCTTTGGGGTTCTCGGGGTCGCTCCGCTTCAGGCCGCCCAGATCGTGGACGTAGAAGAATTCGGACTTGGCCGCATCCGAGCTGTAGACCGCAAGGTGCGAAACGCTGGTCAACGGCGGGCGCGCCGGTGCGGCTTGCGTTTGACAAAGCGATGCCGCGGTCAGCGCTGCGAGCGAACAGACCAGGGGGCGCAAAATCGTCATGGAGTTCTCCTTTTGGCGGCGTATTACTCACTGGAGCCGGTGTCGCCGGCGGGAAGCATCTGGTTGCTGACGAACGCGAGGTGCTGGCTGTCGGGCGCCCAGGTGGGGGAATCGAGGGTTCCTTGCCCGCCGACGAGGTTGACCAATACGCGGACCGACCCTTCGCTCATCGACATGATACGCAGCGCGACATCCTTCATCGGAGGATGGAGCCCGGTCTCGCTCTTGTCGTAGCTGAGGAACACCATCTCCTTTCCGTCGGGCGAGAAATGCGGATACCAGTTGTTGTGCTCGTCGTCGGTGACCTGCTCGAGCCCGCTGCCGTCCGGATGCATGCGCCAGATCTGCATCAGGCCGCTGCGGTCCGAGTTGAAATAGAGGAACTTGCCGTCGCGCGTATATTCCGCGCCGTCGTTGATTCCCGTGGATGTCAAGCGGGTTTCCGCGCCGCCCGCCGCCGAGATCGTATAGATGTCCTCGTGGCCGTCGCGGATGCTGGTGAAGACGATTGTTTTGCCATCCGGCGACCAGCCGTGGAAAAACGAAATCGGATGGTGCGTGAGCTGACGCACCGCGCCGCCCCCAGCGGGCACAATGAAAACGTCCGGGCCGCCCTTCTGCCTGATCCGGCAACTGATCGCCAGCCATTTGCCGTCTGGCGAATAGCCGTGCTCGCCCCAACAACCTTTTGCCTTGCCGATATCGAAGGTGACCGGCGTGCCGCCCGCCGGTGGATCGCGCAGCGGAATATTCCAGAAGCGCCCGTTTTCGTTGATCAGCAGCGATTTGCCGTCCGGCGCCCAGTTCGGCGACTCGAAGACGCCGGGCTTGCTGAGGATTACCATGGCGCGGCGGTATTGGTCCTCAATCTGAATCTGCTGCAGCGTGCTGTATTCGACCATCTTCGCGGGTGCGGCGGACGACGCCAAGGGCTCGAGCTTGACGTTCGAGAACACGACCTTGTCGGTGGTGCCGGCGTCATGCGAGGTCACTGCAAGACCGACATAGAACGTCCCATCCAGGTGGAGTTTGATGGACGCCCCGACCTGGTGGAGCGGCTCGCCTGTCATGCTCAGGAACATCGTGAACGTATCGCCGCGCTTTTCGAGCCGCAGCGTTTTTGGGCTGTCGATGTTGAGCTCGATGTCCTGTGTGTTGGCGCCGCGTTCGCGGCGGTATTGCAGCGCGGTCATGCCCGAGCCATGCCCCCCGGCGGCGGCATAGATGCCGCCCGCGTCGAGGGACTGGCGGAACATCAAAATCCCTTTGCGATGCGGGTCGGGCGCGTGGCTGTAGGTGATCGGCGGAAAGCTGATATCGGCGGTCAGCGACAGATCGCCGGACATTTTTTTCCAAAGGAAGTGTGCGCCATCCACCCGGTACCAGGTGTTCGCGCCCGCCGAAGTGATCGTATAAGTCCTGGCCGCGGGATCGTAGATGCCCGTTCCTGGCGGCACGACGTTGCCGACATCCGATTGCCCCTCGAACAGTCCGACCGGTCCGGATGTGCTTTGGGCACGAAGGGGCATGGCGCAAAGCATGAGGCCCAAGCAAAGGCTTGCGGCGAAAAGTCCCTTCGGCATGGTGTTATCCCTTCGGCCGTGTTTGCAGCACGTGTTGGCGTTCGCAACCCTATTCCCGCGGGCACCAGCCGCCAAGTTGTGGTTCTCGCACGATGGCTTCTTACGGACGCGCGTCAGCGAAGAGTAACTTGCACGCCGAAGCTGCGCAGCAGCGAAGGGTGGTGCGCCACGAACGTCGTGCGAACCTTCAACAGTCCCCCTTCGCCAAGGCTCCAGGGGACACCCTTCGCTGTTTTCACGCAGGGTGGCCTGCCACCCTACGCTGCTGCGCAGCTCTGGGTGGCGCGCCACCCGAAGCCCGAAGGGCGAAGGGTGGTGGCCCCGGACCGAGTCGAACGGTCACGTCCCTTTCGGAACTACGGATTTTAAGTCCGTTGCGTCTACCAGTTCCGCCACGGGGCCATTGGCAAATCCAGTTGCGTCAAAACCAAACAAGCCGCAAGCACTGCCATGCCGCAAGAGGCAGCCGAGGGGTGCAACTTGTAGACGAGTGATCGCACAAAACGTCATATATTACAGCATGTTGCACGCCATTGACACGATAAGTCCACGGACTATATTGCCCGCCTTCCGCGAAGGGGTGTCCTTCCGGACTCTCTCCTGCACGGAACACGAACCTCCATGAGCAAACGCGCGACTGCCAAATTCAAGATCGACCGCCGCATGGGCGAAAGCATTTGGGGGCGGGGCAAGAGCCCGGTCAACAAGCGCTCTTATGGCCCCGGCCAGCACGGCCAACGCCGCGCCAAGAAGCTGTCGGATTACGGCACCCAGCTTCAGGCCAAGCAGAAACTCAAGGGCTATTACGGCAACATCACCGAACGGCAGTTCCGCAAATACTATACCGAAGCCTCGCGCCGGCAGGGCGACACCGGCGAGAACATGATCGGTTTGCTGGAGCGCCGGCTCGATGCCGTCGTCTTTCGCGCCAAGTTCGCGCCGACGCCGTTCGCCGCACGCCAGCTGGTTTCGCATGGCCACGTCAGGGTCAACGGTAAGCGCATCACGATCTCCTCCTGCATGGTGAAGGAGGGCGACGAAATTGCGCTGACGCCCAAGGCGCGCGAAATGGCGCTGACGCTCGAAGCCGCCAAAAGCCCCGAGCGCGACACGCCCGATTACATCGAAGTCGATCACGGCAAGATGACGGCCAAATTCCTGCGCACGCCCAAGCTCTCCGACGTGCCTTACGCGGTCCAGATGCAGCCGCATCTAATCGTCGAATTCTACTCGCGCTGATCGATTGCACATTTGCGAAAGCCCCGCGAAGATCGCGGGGCTTTTTGCATTTTTAGGTTCGCAATGACCTACGTCCTTTATGGCGACAAAGGTTCGGGCGCGTTTTGCGTGGAGGCTGCGCTCGCCGAAGCCGGCGCGCCGTATCAATTTCAAATGATCTCGCTGGATAAGAACGAGCAGAAATCACCGGCGTACCTGGCGATCAACCCGAGCGAAAAGATTCCGGCATTGAGATTGCCGTCGGGCGAGATCGTCACCGAAACGGCGGCACTGTTGTTGATTATCGCCGAGCGCCATCCCGAAGCTGCATTGCTGCCGGCGGATGCGGGCGAGCGTGCGCAGGTTACGCGCTGGCTCGCCTTCATGGCATCGGAAATCTATCCGATGGTGGAGATCGTCGATTATCCCGAGCGCTTTGTACCCGAAGGTGCCGAAGCCGAGGCGCTGCGAATTAAGGCGCGCGACCGGGTGCGCGAGCGCATCCTTCTGGTGGAGCGAGCCGTCGCTGGTCCGTGGCTGCTTGCGAGCGGGTTTTCGGCAGCCGACATCTATGCCGCGATGTTCAGCCGTTGGTCGGAATGCCGGGACTGGCGTGACGACAATTTGCCGAAGATCAATGCGCTGGCCGCAGCGCTCGCGCAACGACCGGCCATCGCGCCGATCTGGACGAAGCACTTCAGCCGTTAGGCGTTCGCCAGCGCCACGCCCTTTTCGGCGAACAATGTTTTCAGTTCGTCGTTCTCGTACATCTCGCGGATGATATCGCAGCCGCCGACGAATTCGCCTTTGACGTAAAGTTGCGGAATTGTCGGCCAGTTGGAAAATTCCTTGATGCCCTGGCGGACCTCGGCGTCCTTCAAAACGTCGACGGCCTTGAACTTTACGCCGAGCGTCGAAAGAATCTGCACCACGGCGGCGGAGAAGCCGCACTGCGGGAATACCGGCGTGCCTTTCATGAACAGGACGACGTCGTTGGACGCGATGTCGTCGGCGATGCGGTCGTGGATGCTGGGCATGTCAGGCCTCGTAGGGATCAATCCTGAAATAGGGGCGATGGCCGAGAGCGTCAAGCGCGTCCGTCACTCCTTCGCAACCGTCTGCAGCGACAGCGCGTGCAGCACCCCGCCCATACGACCCTTCAGGGCTTCGTAGATCATTTGATGCTGCTGCACGCGGCTTTTGCCTTTAAAGGCGCATGAGGTAACCATGGCCGCGTAATGGTCATTGTCGTCGGCCAGCGGCGTGATCGTCACCTCCGCGTCGGGGAACGCCTCTTTGATCAGCTTCTCGATGTCGGCCGCTTGCATAGGCATGTGTGCAGCCTATCAGGTTGCCGGCGAAATTTCTTCCCCGCTCATATAGGCAGGAAACCAGCCTTCATGCGCCTTGCCGAGACGGGCGAGAGCAATCTTGCCGACGCCTTCTACGGTGACATTTTTCCCGCCCGTTGCGCCAAGCACGAGCACTGCGACAGAAGCTTTGGTTGCGTCGGCGAGGATATGGGCGGCGGCCTGCGGCGGCGCGGCCAGCACATAGCGCGCCTGATCTTCGCCGAACAAAATGGGGATCGCTGCCGTGGTGATCGCAACGCCGATGTTTCCGGCGATGGCCATTTCGGCGATCGCGACAAGAAGCCCGCCGTCGGAGATGTCGTGCACGGTGTCGATTTGTCCCGTTTCGATGAGCATGCGCACGAAATCGCCGTTCTTCTTTTCGACGGCAAGATCGACTGGCGGGCACGCACCTTCCTCTTTGCCTTCCACTTCGCGCAGATAAACGGACTGGCCCAGATGTCCCCTCGTTTCGCCGATCAAGACAATGGCGTCGCCTTCACGTTTGAAGGCGACGGATGCCATGCGGTTCACGTCTTTCAACAAACCCACGCCGCCGATCGTAGGGGTGGGCAATATGCCTTCGCCCTGGGTTTCGTTGTAAAGCGAGCAGTTTCCCGACACGATGGGGAAATCGAGCGCCCGGCAGGCTTCGCCGAGGCCTTCCACACCCGCCACGATCTCGCCCATGATTTCTGGTTTCTCGGGATTGCCAAAATTCAGGCAATCGGTGACGGCCAGCGGCAACGCGCCGACGGCGGTGATGTTGCGCCAGGCTTCTGCGACCGCCTGTTTGGCGCCTTCAAACGGATCGGCCCGGCAATAGCGCGGCGTGACGTCGGTCGTCATGGCAAGGCCCTTTTGCGTGCCACGTACGCGCACGACGGCCGCGTCGCCGCCGGGGCGCTGCACGGTGTCGGCCATTACGCTGTTGTCGTATTGCTCCCACACATAGCGCTTCGAACACATGTCCGGTGCAGCCATTATTTTCGCAAGCGATTCCATCACCGGCCGCGAGGAATCGAACGTCGGCGTTCCAGTGGTTGGCGCGCGCTTAACGAAGGGGCGCTCATAGACCGGCGCGGCATCCGACAGCGAGCCGACCGGCATGTCGGCCACCACTTGACCCTTGTGCTTGACGATCAGCCGGTGCGTGTCGGTGGTCACGCCGATTACCGCGAAATCCAATTCCCATTTGCGAAAGATGGCCTCGGCTTCGGCTTCATGGCCGGGCTTCAAGACCGCTAGCATGCGCTCCTGGCTCTCAGACAGCATCATGTCGTAAGCAGTCATGTTGGTTTCGCGCTGGGGCACCTTGTCGAGATCGATCTCGATGCCGGCGCCCCCCTTGTCCGCCATTTCCGAGGAGGAGGACGTGAGGCCGGCCGCGCCCATGTCCTGAATCGCGATGATGGCATCGGTTGCCATCAGTTCCAGACACGCTTCGAGCAGCAGCTTCTCGGTGAAGGGATCGCCGACTTGCACCGTGGGGCGCTTTTCGTCCGAATCTTCGTTGAACTCTGCGCTTGCCATGGTGGCGCCGTGGATACCGTCGCGTCCGGTTTTCGAACCGACATAGACGACGGGATTGCCCGCGCCTTTGGCCGCCGAATAAAAAATCCTGTCCTTGCGTGCGAGCCCCACGCACATCGCGTTGACCAGAATGTTTCCGTTGTAGGAGCGGTGGAAATTCACTTCGCCGCCGACGGTCGGCACCCCCATGCAGTTGCCGTAACCGCCGATGCCAGACACCACGCCCGACACCAGGGACCGCGTCTTGGGATGGGACGGCTCGCCGAAGCGCAGCGAATTCAGCGACGCTACCGGACGCGCACCCATGGTGAAGACGTCGCGCATGATGCCGCCCACGCCGGTCGCCGCGCCCTGATAAGGCTCGATGAAGCTGGGATGGTTGTGGCTCTCCATCTTGAAGACGCAGACGTCGCCGTCGCCGATGTCGATGACGCCGGCATTTTCGCCGGGGCCTTGCAGCACCCAGGGCGCCTTGGTCGGCAGTTTTCTGAGATGGGCCCGGGTGGACTTGTAGGAGCAGTGCTCGCTCCACATTACCGAGAAGACGCCCAGCTCCACGTAATTCGGTTCGCGGCCGAGAAGGCTCTTGATCTTCGCATATTCGTCCTCATTGAGGCCGTGATCGCGTACCATTTTCGGAGTGATAGTTGTCATGTCAGGGCTTCAATCAAACTCTCGAACAAGGCGCGGCCATCGGTGCCGCCCAGCAGCGGATCGCACACCCTCTCGGGATGAGGCATCAGGCCCAGCACGTTGCGCTTTTCATTGAGGATGCCGGCAATGTTGCGCGCCGAGCCATTGGGGTTTTCGCCTTGCGCATAGCGAAAGACCACGCGGCCGTCGCCTTCTAGCCGGTCGAGCGTTTCTTCGTCGGCGACGTAATTGCCCTCGCCGTGCGCGACCGGAAAGACCACGCGTTGGCCGTGATCGTATTTGCGGGTGAATACGTTCTGCGTTTCTTCCACCGTCATGCCGACGGGGCGGCAGACGAATTTGAGATCGGCGTTACGCATCAGCGCGCCGGGCAGCAGCCCTGCTTCGGTCAGCACCTGGAAGCCGTTGCAGATGCCGAGCACGAAGCGGCCTTTTTGCGCCTTAGCAATGACGTCCTGCATCACCCGAGATAGCCGCGCCATGGCGCCGCAGCGCAGATAATCGCCATAGGAAAAGCCGCCGGGCAGCACGATCAGATCGGCATCGTCGGGCACTTGGCTGTCGGCATGCCACACCATGTAAGGCTTGGTTCCCGTCATCTGCTCCAAAGCGACCGCCGCATCGCGGTCGCAATTGGAAGCGGGAAAGACAATGACAGCGGATTTCATGCCTTGAGCTCGATCTCGTACTTCTCGATAACGGTGTTGGCGAGCAGCTTCTCGCACATCTCCTTCAGGCTGGCGCGGGCCTTGGCCTCGTCGCGCTCTGCAAGTTCGATTTCGATGAGCTTGCCCTGACGAACCTCGCCGACCGAACCGAAGCCCAGTCCGTTGAGTGCGTGCCCGATGGCTTTTCCTTGCGGATCGAGAACACCGTTTTTCAAGGTTACAAACACACGCGCTTTCATGCGGCTTCAATCTCCATTTTCCACCCTCCCTCAAGGGGAGGGTGAAGGTCTAAATGATTTTCGCTTTGCGAAAATCATTTCACCAACATCGGACCTTTGGCCTCTCCTTGCCCCGATTCGGGCAAGATTCCCAAGCGTCTTGCGACCTCGGAATAGGCCTCCATCAAACCGCCCATATCGCGGCGGAAACGGTCCTTATCCATTTTCTCGTTGGTCGCTGAGTCCCACAACCGGCAGGAATCGGGACTGATCTCGTCGGCGAGAACGATGCGCATGTAATCGTTTTCCCACAGCCGCCCGAACTCGACCTTGAAATCGACCAGCTTGATGCCGACGCCGAGGAACAGGCCGGAAAGGAAATCGTTGATGCGGATGGTGAGGTTTACGATGTCGTCAAGGTCCTGCGGGCTTGCCCAGCCGAAGGCCGTGATGTGTTCTTCGCTCACCCAGGGATCGTGGAGCGCATCGTTCTTATAATAATACTCGATGATGGAGCGCGGCAGCACCGTGCCTTCGTCGATGCCCAATCTCTTGGCCAGCGAACCGGCCGCGACATTGCGCACCACAACCTCAAGGGGAATGATCTCCACCTCCTTGATGAGCTGTTCGCGCATATTGAGGCGGCGCACGAAATGGGTCGGTACGCCGATCGCACCCAGCTGCATCATCAGGTATTCGCTGATGCGGTTGTTGAGGACGCCCTTGCCTTCGATGACCGCTTTTTTGGCGGCGTCGAAGGCCGTGGTGTCGTCCTTGAAATACTGGATAAACGTCCCAGGCTCTGACCCTTCATAAAGGATCTTGGCCTTGCCCTCGTAAATCAAGCGCCGGCGCTTCATCGCTTTGGTTCCCGTCCGGAGGTCCGCTCCGCTAAATCGGATCGTGCTCCGGATCCTAAAAACGCAAAACGGGGCCTCGACCTTTGAGTCCCCGCCGAAACGGCAAAATAGCATGGGATGGCGGCACGGCAACGTGTGCCTAAGGCGCACCTGCCCTGTTCTGTCGCAGCTGGCCCAAGTCTAGGCTATTGTCCGTGCGGGTAGCCCTTGTGGAAAATTTATCTCCTTTATGTTTCAAGAGGTTAGAGATGAACGACGCGTTCGAGGAGCGCAAGAAGGCGAACGAGGAAAAATGGGCGCATGACGAAGCGCTGCACTTCAAGGTCGCCGCACGCCGCAACCGGCTGCTTGGGCTGTGGGCAGCGGCAGAACTGGGGATGTCGCAGGCCGACGCCGAAGACTACGTCAAAGCCGTCATGGCCGCCCAATTTCACGCCGCGGGCGGTGAGAACGTGTTTCACAAACTGCGCGCCGATTTCGCTGCTGCGAAGATCTCCCTTTCCGATCATGCGATTCACCGCAAGATGGAGGAGCTTCTGGCGCTAGCCGCCGATCTGATCATGCACGAACCGAAACACTAGGGCGCGGAGCCCGAACGTTTGGCAGTTGATCATCAGAATTAGAATTTCCCGCGCCTGCCACACTGGAGAACTTCTTGCGGAGCTCTGCGGCATTTCGCGCACCAAAGCAGGCAGCCCACGCCTTCGAGGAACCCGCTAACCATGTCGGCAACGCTTGGTGCTGACAGCGCAAGACAGTATCGTACCGGCGGGGACATCCGGATCTGGTATTTTGGGGAGCGAGAGGGAGAAGGACATGAATCGATTTATCGTTCTGGTCACGGCAGCCATTGCGGTTGCTGCGCTGTGCATTCCAGCCGCGGCTCAGCGCATGGGCGGTACAGGTCCCGCGGGGGGAACCCCCGGCGAAGTGTCCAACCACATGGGCCAAAATAATATGACGCAGGATCAGTTCAACAAACTCCAAGACTATGTCGACGTTTCCAAACGGCTGACGGGCGAAGATAAGGCCAAAGGCAAAACGGTGGCCGACCTGGTCAAAGAGGACAAGGCCAACGCGACGGAACTGGTCAAGACGCTGCCGCTTTCCTGCGATTTGACGGATGCGGTCCTGGCTGCACAGGGGCCGGTGTCGGTGAATGGCAAGTCCGTCGACACCAAGACTTATGAAGTCGCCTGCGGCAACGGCATGGGATATTTCCTGGTGACGCAAGCGCCCGAGAAACCCTATGGCTTCTCATGCTTTGCCGCCGAAGCAACGCGCGCGGCGGACGTGGCGCAGGGCAAACCGCCTGGCACCGTGTGCCAGCTGGCCGCCAATGCGAGCGTCAACGCGACGATGACGACGGTCATGAGCCGTGCGGGGACCAATTGCCAAGTGCGCGATTTTAGGTGGGTCGGCACGAGTTCGGCATCAAACACCGAATTCACCGAGGTCGCCTGCAGCGACGACACCGGCTACATCTTGAAGACGGCGATGCCGGGATCGACGCAGCCGCCCCGGGCGATCAACTGTCACGATGCGGCCATTCAGGGCTTGCCGTGCAAATTGACGATCGTGCCGGGCGCGTTTGTCCCCACGGTGCAGACTTTCAAGGACGCACTGGCGCAATACAAAGTGTCCTGCGACGCACCGAATGTGCGCGTGGTCGGGCAGGAAAATGTCCTGAAGCGTTATGTCGTGGAATTCCAGTGCCCACAGCAGCCCAAGGGGCTGGTGGCGTTCATTCCGCTGAACGGCAATACCGCGAAGTTCGAAACGCTCGACTGCAAGGCAGCGACCAAGAAGGGCGTGACCTGCCAGCTGACGAAATAGACTCTCGAATTGGGCCGCCGGATCTTCCGGCGGCCCGGGCGCCGATTACGATACGATTATGATCATCACGTCGACGGCACCGTAGCGGTGGTTGCGGCGCCAGCGGCCGACGTCTCTCAAAGTCGATGCCAGCGCGGTCACGTTCGCTTTGACGTTGGCGTCAGTCATGGCGACTCCGCTGATGCGGATGGTGCAGGGCGGATGGGCATCCCCGACGATCGCGTCGATCAAGACGTCGATGTTCCAGTCCTGCAAATCCGGTGTGCCGATCGCCTCGTGCAACGCAAGTAAGACATCGCGGGATGTGGTCCATCCGCCGGCGTCCAGCTCGATGACGCGCATGGCGAGGTCACTCCACGAACACCCGTGCGAAAATCGTATCGACTTGTTTGAAGTGATAGGCGAGGTCGAACAAGTTTTCCAGTTCGCTTGGGCTCAGGGCTTTGGCGACATCCTTGTCGGTCTTCAGCAGGTCGAGCAGCGTGGCTTCGCCGTTCCAGGCGCGCATCGCGTTCTTTTGCACAAGTGCGTACGATTCTTCGCGGCCTAGCCCCTTTTGCGTCAAGGCGAGAAGCACGCGCTGGCTGTGCACCAGCCCGCGGGTTTTTTCCAGATTCTCTTTCATCCGCTCGGGATAGACGACCAGCTTTTCGACAATGCCCGCCGCGCGCCGCAGCGCGAAATCCAGCGTGATCGTCGCATCCGGGCCGATAAAGCGCTCTACGGAGGAGTGCGAGATGTCGCGCTCGTGCCACAGCGCGACATTCTCCAGCGCCGGCACCACATAAGCGCGCACCATCCGCGCCAATCCAGCGACGTTTTCGCTGAGCACGGGGTTGCGCTTGTGCGGCATCGAGGAGGAGCCTTTTTGGCCGGGAGAAAAATACTCCTCCGCTTCCAGAACTTCGGTGCGCTGCAAATGACGGATTTCCGTCGCCAGCCGCTCCAGCGAGGACGCCACCACGCCGAGTGCCGCAAAATAGGCCGCATGGCGGTCACGCGGGATCACTTGGGTGGACACCGGCTCGACTTTCAGGCCCAGCTTGGAGGCCACATACGCTTCCACCGCCGGATCGACATTCGCAAAAGTGCCCACCGGACCGGATATCGCGCAGGTGGAAATCTCTTCACGCGCCGCAAGCAGCCTCTCGCGGGCCCGCGAAAATTCCGCGTAATAGCCGGCCAGCTTCAGGCCGAAGGTTGTGGGTTCGGCATGGATGCCGTGGCTGCGCCCGATGGTCGGGGTGTACTTATGTTCGAAAGCGCGCGCCTTCAGCGCCGCCAGCAGAAGATTGACGTCGCCGATCAGGATATCCGCGGCGCGGCGCAGCTGGACGGCCAGACACGTGTCGAGCACATCCGACGAGGTCATGCCCTGGTGCACGAAACGCGCCTCGGGGCCGACGATCTCGGCCAGATGGGTCAGGAAGGCGATGACGTCGTGTTTGACCTCGCGCTCGATCTCGTCGATGCGCGCCACGTCAAAGGTCGCGGTTTTGCCCTTTTCCCAGATTTTTACCGCGGCGTCCTTGGGGATGACGCCGAGCTTTGCCAGCGCATCGGCGGCATGCGCCTCGATTTCGAACCAGATTCGGAACCTAGTCTCGGCCGACCAGATGGCCGTCATTTCTGCGCGGGCATAACGTGGAATCATGCCCCGTTTCTAAACCGAACCAGCCGCTTGCGAAAGACCGGGCAGGGTCACCGCGGCGATCAGGCTTCTGGTGTAGGCCTCTTTGGGCGCCCGCAGGATCTCGACGACGGAACCGCGCTCGATCACCTTCTTGTCCTTGAGGACAAAGGCTTCGTCGGCGAGTGCCTGGGCCACCGTGAAATCGGCGGTGATGACAAGGAACGCCGGTCCCTGATGGGTCCGAAAATCGGTCAGCACTTCGCGCATGATGGTCTGGGCGAAAGCATCGAGCCCGCGCAACGGCTCGTCCACGACGGCGAGCAAAGGTGCGCCGACGATGGCGCGCGCCACTTGCAGCCGGCGTTTGTCGAAGGCACTGAGCGTCGCCACGGCACGTTTGCCCTCATGGGAGGCGAGCCCGACGCGCTTGAGCGCCGCCTCGCGATAGCCCGCGATCAGTTCATTCGAAAGATTGAGGTGCGCGCGCAGTGGTTCGTCGACCGTGTCCCACAGCGTCATGCGCGGGTCCAGCGCGTCGTCGGCGCCGGTGATGAAGGCAATGCGCCTTCTCAGCCGCGACGTCATGGTCTGCGAGAGGACGTTGAGATCGACGGCATCGAAGACGACGCGCCCCGTCGTCAGCCGATCCAAGCCCAGCACCATGCGTGTCAGCTCGCGCCGGCCTGAACCTTCTTCGCCCACCAGCGCCAGCGAGGCGCCGCGGCGCAGCTCGAAGGTGAGGCCATCGCGCCCGCGCGACGGATTGTGGGGGGCCGCCAGAAGATCGAGGCCGTAAACCTGTAGCAAAGGCTGTCCACGCGCCGCGCCGCGCAGCTTGGCCTGCTCCAGCGAAAGTTGCGGCTGAGCCTTGAACAGGATGCGCGTGTAGGCATGGGCATGGCCGCTTGCCAGGCGCGCCGCGTCGCCCTCTTCGACGATGCGGCCATCGCGGATCACCACCACGCGTCCGCCGAGCCGGGCCGCCGGCTGCAGTCCGCCTGTGGCATAGAGCAATGCAAAACCCAGGCGCTGCTGTTCTTCCGCGAGCGTTGCAAGCAGCGTGCTCACGGCCGTGGGACCCAGATCGGCAAACGAATGATCGGCCAGCACCAGATCGGGCGTTTGTGCCGAAACGCAGGCCAAGAGCCCCCATGCCTGAACCACCGGATCGACCAAGGATGGTTTGCGGTTCAAGGCTTCAAGCGAGGGAGCGCCCGCAAGACGTTGGAGCGCCAGCCGCAATTCTTCGCGTGCGCTGGCCTGCGGCGAGCCCGTCTTGCGTGCCAGCACGCGGCTCAATTGCGCCAGAACGCTGACATGTTGCGCAAACGGCCGTGCCAGGGGGTTTGGCAGATAGGCAATGCGAATGGGCGGTCTGAGGCGCTTTGCTGCCGGCTTTTCTGCGCCGCCCGCGAAGCGAATGATGCCGGAGATCGCATCGCCTTTTTCGCTGAAGCCGCCCAGCACGCGCATCAGCGCTTCCTTGCCAGATCCCGCTTCGCCGAGCACGACGACGATCTGCCCCGCATCAAGCGTCAGCGAAAAGCGGTCGAGTTCCGGCAGCGCGGCGCCAGGCTTCGCGACATTGAGGTCTGCAATCTCGAAAATGTGTCCGGCTTCGCTCATGGCCTTTCTCCTTCATCCAGGCCCGCGGCAAGCCGCGCGCACAGGATTAGGACCAGCAGGACCAGGGCGGGGAACGCCGCCGTCCACCAAGCCTGTAGATAATACGCTTTGGCGGCCCCAATCATCAGGCCCAAATCGCGTGCCGGCGGGGTGGTGCCGAAACCCAGGAAACTCACGGTGGAAAGAATGATCGTCACCGCGGCCAGCGCTCGCGCCGCGACTGGCGCCAGCGTATCGCGGAATTCGTAGGTCAGATCGCGCCGCAGAAGCATCGCAACCGAAATGCCCGTCGCTCGCGCATACTGGGCATGCGTGGATCTGCATTGCCGATCCACGCGGTCGAAGGCGCGAACGAAGGCGAACGGCGCGGCGGCAAGGCCCGCAGCGAGCGGCGCATACAGGCGAGCGGTGAGACCGATCGCCAGGATGGTCAGCAGCAGTGCCGGAATGGCGGCGAA